>ERZ808270.552-NODE-552-length-21140-cov-25.698459_pt1 | contig 21140 bp, 22 predicted proteins | sample MGYA00521082_ERZ808270 | MGnify/ENA primary metagenome ERZ808270 (study PRJEB31516, sample SAMN03275594) | gut metagenome | biome: mammalia-associated habitat; material: feces | host: Papio cynocephalus | place: Kenya | collected 2012-07-27 ... | reverse complement strand
ACCTTCATCGCCCCACTGCAAACCGAGCAGGACATCTACTTTACCTGTGTTCATTTTGAATATAATGTTTATTATATGAAACTTCTTTTCTTCATTATCTTCCGAAAGCCATCTGTTAGCTTCCGAAAATTCCTTATCACCTTCCGCAAGCCTCTCGCAGCGGATTGCCCCAACTACTTGATATTTCGCTTGCGGGTGATTTTTGCCTGGCAAGAGCTGCACACCCCATAGATATAGAGTGCGAAAGCATCCTTGCGAAAGCGAGACAGCTTGGTCTCTTCGATGGCCTTGGTTACAAGCGGAGCATTAACCTCCGTCACCTTGCCACACACGGTGCATACCTGATGCACATGGTTCTCGTTACTATAACACGCTTCATATTTGGTGCCGTCCACCAAACTATGCCTCATCACGAGTCTCAGCTCAATGAAGAGATGCATCGTATTATATAATGTTGCCCTGCTCACGCGAAAGTTTCTACGCACCAGCAAGTCGCCCAATTCCTCCAATGTGAAATGGCCTCCGATGCTGTACACCGCGTCGAGGATGGCATAGCGCTCTGGAGTTTTCCTGTGATGGTTGCACTCCAGATAATTGTCCAAAACCTCCCTGGCTTTGGTTTCTACTTTTTCTGTCATAATCCTTGTTAGTTACATAAAACGCACAAAGATACTCATAATTTACGAGATGGGAGAAATTCTAAATTTAAAAAATCTAAATTGCGTGTTTTTCGCTCCATTTTCTTACACTTTGGCAGAAGAGCGAATCATTTCACTAGATTTTTCACATCTCAGGCTCACCACGTCTCGTTGACAGACCGGAAAGATTAGGATAACGTGCAGACATTATGAATCAGAACTTTTTCAGTTCCTCATAGATACGCTGCACCGGCAATCCCATCACATTAAAGTAACTGCCCTTCAGTCCCGTGCAGCCGATATATCCTATCCATTCTTGGATGCCATAGGCACCCGCTTTGTCGAAGGGCTTGTAATGTTCTATATAATAGTCTATCTCCTCTGCCGAGAACTCCTTGAAGGAAACCTCTGTAGCCACCGAGAACGAGCGCTGCTTGTCACGGGCTGTAAGACATACGCCTGTTACCACATGATGCGTTTTTCCACTCAACATCAAGAGCATGCAGCGGGCATCATCAGCATCCTTCGGCTTGCCCAATATCACGCCCTTGCCCTCCTGGTCGTTCTGTTCATCTGCAGTAGGGGCTATCACGACGGTATCCGCAGTAAGCACCAACAACTCCCGACCTGTCTCATCAAACAGGGAGCGATAAGCCTCCGCCTTTTTCTTACAGATGAACTCTGCCACCTGATACGCATCGAGCGACTCAGGATAACTCTCGTCAATACCCTTGATGACTTTCACTTCGAAAGGCACATCCAACCCTGCCAGCAATTCCTTGCGGCGTGGCGAATTACTCGCCAATATTATCTTATACATATTTTTAATGTCCTCTTATCTGTTTGTTTCTTAAAAAAACTACCATCCGAAGGCCTTGGCATCAGAAAGCCACTTGCCTTGCGCCCTAAGCACCTGCTCTACGACATCGCGCCCCACTCCGTCGCCTCCATTTCGCGAAGAGACATAAGTGGAAATCTCCTTGATGTCGAAACAAGCATCGGCTGGACAGCAAGGACAGCCACAACGGCGCATCACCTCATAGTCGGGGATGTCGTCGCCCACGTAGATGACCTCCTCGTCAGCCAACGAATACTTCGCAAGAAACCCATCGTAGGTCTTGATTTTCACTGCGCATCCCAGATACAGGTCCTCCACACCTAGGTTCGCATAGCGGATGCGCGTTGCCTCCGATTTTCCACCCGTTAGGATAGCAATGCGAAGCCCCGACTTCTGCGCCAACTGGATGGCATAGCCATCCTTGATGTTGACAGTACGGAGAGGCTCGCCACTGCTCGAAAGCGTAATGGTCTGTCGGGAGAGTACGCCATCTACGTCAAAGATAATGGCTTTTATCTTTTTCAAATTGTAATTTATCATATTTATTCTACGCTCGTTGTTTATATCTATCGATTCTATCCTTCCTACATTTTATTGATTCATTTTATTCTAATTGTCCCAAGCCAGAGTGACGCCTCAAGGCTTGTGTACCTCTTGCGCCATGCGATGGATGTCACGGCTCATGCTGTCATAGATTTCCTTCCATAAAGGATTTTCTTCCAGCAACCTGCTCTGGGCTCCAATAACGTTCTCATCGAACCTCACCGCCGGTCCAGTCTGGGCATCAAGGGGTTTGAGTTGATGCACTTTGCCTACAGTCTCGTCAATGAGCGGCAGCATGACATCGAAAGGAATGCCATGGCTCTCCAACAAGTCCTGGCTGATGGCAAAACAATGATTCACGAAATTACAAGCAAACACTGCAGAGAGATGAAGATACTTGCGGTCGGCAGAGGAAAGTTGATACACCTTCCGGCTCAGCCTATGTGCCAAAGCCTCGATCTGTACCATAGCCTCGTCGTCATTAGCCTCAACAAAACAAGGAATCTCAGAAAAATCAACTTCTTTCGACTTGGAAAAAGTTTGCATCGGATAAAGCACCCCATACCGTTTCGCCCTCCCCCGAAAAATATCCAGTGGCATGGAGCCCGCCGTATGGAGGAACAACTTATCCTCCTTGCCTGGGGAAAGAGCGACAACCAACGATTCCAATGCACTATCCTTGACCGACAGCACATACACGTCGGCGTCATCACGTACTCTAGCGATGTCGTCGACCGCCTCTGCCCCAACGATTTGCGCCAAAGCCGAAGCCGACTCCATCGTACGACTATACACCTGCGGAATGTCGATACCAACACTCTGAAGAGCTTTTCCCAAATTGGTGGCAAGATTGCCAGCACCTATCAATATTGTCTTCATAATGTGCAAAAATAGTAAAAAACAGCGAGATAGATAGCATTATCCTTGTTTTTTTATAATTAATTTATTATTTTTGCAAAGGAAAAAAGACGCTAGGACAGGCAGAAGGACTCGTGCTAATCCAAAAGCCTCGGCTAAGATTCTAATATACATCCAAAAGTGAACGAATACGAAATATCCATATATAAGAATAGCAAAGACTTGCCAACGCTTCTGCAAGGCAATTTCTTCCATAGCTTGGAACTCTTCAAAATAACAGAGCGAGTTCCCAGCGACACCCCTTTGATGGTCATCGCTACCAAGCACGGAGAAATCGTAGGACAATTATTTTTGGCGCTGCATCATCACAGAACGTTCTTTCCACCTTTTATATATACGCATGCGCACGCGCATGGAGAAGGTCTCTACAATCCTGGCGCCGACATCAATGCCATTTTTCCTCTCATGCTCCATGCCGTGACCCGTTACCTGCGCCACACCACCTGCCTCTATATCGAATTTTCAGACATCACCAAAAAGATGTTCGGCTATCGTCATTTCCGAAAGGAAGGCTTTTTTCCCGTGGCATGGCAAGAGGTATACAACTCCTTGCACAGCAAGCAGCCCGAAGAGAGAATATCCGAGAAAACAATGGCACAGATACAGCATGAGAGAGCCAAGAACGTGGACTGCCACGAGGCCAGAAACGAAGAGGAAATCAAGAAGTTTCAGCAATTATACAAAAATTATTATCGCCTGAAACTACGGAGATACGTTCCGCCCAAGGAATACTTCGAGGAAATCAACAAGGCAGAACATGCCAAACTATTCGTCACAACCAAAGGCAAGAAAGTCATTGGCGGATGCACGTGTATGTTTACCAACGACAACGCCTACCTATGGCACCTTGCCTCCCGCAGAAGACGTTACGCCTTGCTACACCCCGACACACTGACGGTATGGCACGCCATCAAGTATGCCCAGCAGCAAGGTTGTAGGCATATCCGCTTCATGGATGTGGGGTTGCCTTGGAAGAAGAACCCCCTGAGGGAATTCTTCCTCTGTTTCGGCGGCAAGCCCGAAGCCAAGTTGCGCTGGTTCAGGGTGAGCTCAAAAATATTCAACAAAATTCTGAAGTGGATATATAAGCAATAAGGCGAAGACCGCAAGACCGCATATACCTTATAATAGGAGGAAACTCTAGAGCCTTTTATCATAGTGGCAGCATGGGAGCCCTTTAAAATAGTAGCAGTAGGGAGCCGCGGCACCAAACTTGCCGACTACTCCCCTCCGCCCTCTATTGCCTTGTTGAGAAGTTCCAAGCCCACCTCGGTGCAAATGCCTCGGATAATGACCATGAAATAGTTGTCGAAGAGAGCTTGCATCGTATACTCCTTATATAGTTGGCGGTGCATGATTTCCTCCATGGCAATACGTCCGATCTCCATCATCATACCGTAATCAATATCCTTACGGAAAAGTCCCTCCTTGATGCCAGCCTCGAAGAACCGCTTGCTCTCCTGGCGTTCCAAGTCATGATTCTCCTTCAAAAAGCCAACGACACGAGGCATCTTATGGATTTCCTCGAAGAAGACCACGCCTACCTGTTCATTGCGCACCATTTGCTGCTTGTAGACGAAGCTAATGATATCAATGACATTGTGAGCATCCGTTTGGGCATACCGCTCCAAGGCAAGACGCTCCTCCTCTCGCTGCGCCTTCATGCCAGCCAACAAGAGTTCCTCCTTGTCGCCAAAAATCTCATACACGGTACGCTTAGACACATGAAGTCCTTGGGAGATTTCATCCATCTTGACGGCTTTCACGCCTCGCTGGTAAAACTCCTTCATGGCATAAGCCACTATTTTGCTTTTCAGTTCTTGCCTATATTGATTAATTTCTGCCATATCTATATGTCAATTCAATGTTCTTGTAGACTATTTTTGTGCAAAGATACAAAAAAAATCAAAAAACCATCCTTTTTTACTAAGTTTTTTATTACCTTTGCAAAAACTTTTAGCATTCGGGCTATTTTAGCACGAAATCGTAAGAATAAGAAACTTTAAACCAATATATTGTTATGGTAAAAATTACAAAAGAGGCGGCTCTTGGTTATCACGAGAACGGCCGTCCTGGTAAGATTGAGGTTAAGCCAACAAAACCTTATCACACACAAACAGACCTGAGCTTGGCATACTCTCCTGGCGTGGCATACCCATGCCTTGAGATTCAGCAGAACCCAGACGATGTCTACAAGTACACAGACAAGGGCAACTTGGTTGCCGTAATCAGTAACGGCACAGCCGTGCTCGGCCTTGGAGACATCGGTGCCATGAGCGGAAAGCCTGTTATGGAAGGCAAGGGACTGCTCTTCAAGATTTATGGCGGTGTGGACGTATTCGACATCGAAATCGACGAAAAGGACCCAGAGAAGTTCTGCGAGACGGTAGAGAAGATTGCCCCAACATTTGGTGGTATCAACCTTGAGGACATCAAGGCCCCACAATGTTTTTATATAGAGGAACGCCTGAAGAAGACGCTCGACATCCCTGTGATGCACGACGACCAGCATGGTACCGCCATCATCTCTGCCGCAGGTTTGAAGAACGCACTTGAGGTTGCCGGCAAAAACATCGAGGATGTGAAGATTGTTGTCAATGGCGCTGGTGCCGCAGCTATCAGCTGTACCAAGCTCTACGTAGCTCTCGGTGCCAAGGTTGAGAACGTTGTCATGCTCGACTCCAAGGGCGTTATCACTAGCGACCGCGACAACTTGACTCCACAGAAGAAACTCTTCGCAACAGATCGTCGTGACGTTCATACATTGGAGGAAGCCATCAAGGGTGCCGATGTATTCGTAGGCCTCAGCAAGGGCAACGTGCTCTCCAAGGACATGATTCGCTCAATGGCTGCCAACCCTATCGTGTTCGCCCTCGCCAACCCTGTACCAGAGATAAGCTACGAGGACGCCATGGACAGTCGTCCAGACGTATTGATGTCAACAGGTCGTTCCGACTATCCTAACCAGATCAACAACGTAATCGGTTTCCCTTACATCTTCCGTGGTGCCCTCGACGTTCACGCCCGTGCCATCAACGAGGAGATGAAGTTGGCTGCCGTTCACGCCATCGCCGACTTGGCAAAGCAGCCTGTGCCTGATGTCGTAAACGATGTATACCACGTTAACGACCTCACGTTCGGTCCTAAGTACTTTATTCCAAAGCCAGTGGATCCTCGTTTGATCACTGAGGTTTCAGCTGCCGTAGCCAAAGCTGCCATGGAGAGTGGCGTGGCTCGCACCCCTATCACCGACTGGGAGAAGTACAAACAAGGATTGCGCCAGTTGCTCGGTCAAGAGACCAAGCTCACTCGCAAACTTCACGACACCGCTCGCCTCCACCCACAGCGCGTGGTATTCGCAGAAGGTGGCAACCCTACCATGCTGAAGGCAGCCGTACAGGCTAAGCAGGAAGGTATCTGCCAGCCTATTCTCTTGGGCAACCCAGACCGTTTGAACCGTGTGGCTTCTCGCTTGAAGCTCGACCTCTCCGACATCGAAATCGTCGATATGCGCGCAGACAACGAGCAAGGTCGTCGTGCGAAGTTCGCTAAGCACTTGGCTGAGAAGCGTGCCCGCGAAGGCTACAGCTTCGAGGAGGCTTACGACAAGATGTACGAGCGCAACTACTTCGGTATGTCTATGGTTGAGCAGGGCGACGCCGATGCATTCATCACGGGTCTCTATACCAAGTATAGCAACACCATCAAGGTGGCAAAGGACGTTATCGGCATCCGTGACGAGTACAAGACATTCGGCACCATGCACATCCTCAACACCCAGAAGGGCATCTATTATATCGCCGACACATTGATCAACCGCCACCCAGACGAGGACGTTTTGACCGACGTAGCCAAGTTGGCAGCCGGCACCGTGAAGTTCTTCAACGACGAACCAGTGATGGCGATGTTGAGCTACTCTAACTTCGGTACCGACACCATGGGCTCACCAGTGAAGGTGAAGAAGGCCGTACAGGAGATGCAGAAGGAATTCCCAGAGCTTGCCATCGACGGTGAGATGCAGGTGAACTATGCACTCAACAAGAACTTGCGCGACGAGAAATATCCATTCTCTCGCCTGAAAGGTAAGGACGTCAACACATTGATTTTCCCTAACCTCAGCAGCGCAAACGGTGCTTATAAACTCCTGCAGGCTTTGAATCCTGAGGCTGAGATCATCGGTCCTATCCAGATGGGTCTGAACAAACCTATCCATTTCACAGACTCAGAGAGCAGCGTACAGGACATCGTGAACGTTACTGCCGTTGCTGTAATCGACGCTTACGTTGACAAGATCAAACACAACAAAAAGTAAGATTACATCAGCACATAAGAAGCAATTAAACTTTTTACTATAGGAAAGAGGGTGTGTCATAAGTCATGTCCTATACGCCCTGAAAGGGCAATCTGCCCCTAGCCCAGGGCATCGCCCTGGGGGTAACGTCCCAACAAAATGTCGCCCTGAAAGGGCAAAAGCATCTCATTATTAATGCTTTTGCCCTTTCAGGGCGACATTGCTTAATACCAATATTACCCAGGGTGTTGCCCTGGGCTAGGTGCTTTTGGGCTTTGGCTTTCCCTTCGGCCGCCGATTTACAATTCAGCCCGTCTTTGTCTGCTATCAATTGGACTTATGACACACCCTCTTTTTTGTTCAATTACACACATTTCATATATTCCAGTAAAGGCGGAGCATAGCATTTTCACATCATTTACAACAGCAAGCACGAAATGTTAATTTGCAATCGTTTGCACGCCATTAAATCATAATAAAAGTTAATATTCAACATTGTGTGCCCGCACAACAGAACTTAAAAGAAAATAATTAAACAATTATTTGGTGAAATGAAAATAAAGACGTACCTTTGCCACCGTTATCCTGAAAACAATCTTTTTACCTTAAAGAAGCTAATACCTATTGAAGATTTGGAGCGGTAGCCTGTGAAGGTCATCGCTTTTTTTTTGCCTCAGACGATAGGGATCCACACAGCCTCACCACACCCCTTCGCATCCTCTATTTTATTGATGAGCCGCACGAGCCAATAATAGGAGCTGCTCAGCCACCCCACACGCATCTCCCCCTCCTTCACACAGCGCACCTGCTTCTCATTCTTGTCGAGGCTCACATCCATGTCCTCGTCTTCCAGGAGATAGAGGCTACCGATGGTATACTCCTCTCTCTTGGCGATTCTCTTCAATACGATTTGCATAAAATTATTAATTATAAATTATTAATTATAAATTATTAATTCTCCATCTCCACTCCATCCTTGCGATACTTAAGCTTGATAAAACTGTTACTACTGTTACTGTTACCGTTTGGTTCGAAATAATCTCCCTTTCGTTTGATATAGCCACGATTCACCCAGACCTTGAATGTCCTATACGCCCTGAAAGGGCAGAAGCACGTAGCCCAGGGTAACACCCTGGGTAAAGCGATGTTAGGATGTCGCCCTGTAAGGGCAAAAGCATCCTACATAAGAGGATTTTTTTATCAAGTGACATTAAGTGGTTTTGCGACCAATTGCGACAGGCAGAGTTGATTCTCTCAAATGCGTTGGAAAAGGCTGAGGAATTTTCTGAACATGACAAGAAATTAGTAGATAGAATAGAATGGGATATCCAAATGGTAGATCTCACTTTACTGCAATTGCTTTCGCCCATAGCTCCACGATGAGCTATGGGAATTACAATTCGACATACTCTAGTTACTTTGCTGCATCTTTTGCACTTCTTCCAGCGGCAGCTCTGTAGCCTCAGCTACCTGTTGGGCTGAGAGTCCCATAGCCAACAGGCGGAGAGCCGTGGCCATCTTTTCTTGGTTCATACCATCGGACAAGCCTTCTGCTCTACCTTCTGCTCTACCTTCCGCCATACCTTTCGCCATACCTTCCTGGTAGCTGTCGTGCTGGAGAGTCTTTTCCACCCTCACGGTATCCCAGAACTTGTCGTAGGCTCTCAGCTCGGCATCGGTGAAGCCCGATACTTTCAGGTCTTCCACGGCTTCGCCTATCTCTGGGTCGTCGAGCAAATCGTCTGGGACCTCTTGGGTGTTGGCGTTGATTTCCGTCAGATAACGGAGCCACAACACCATCATGCGCTTGTCGGCTATGGAATGAGGGGTGAACTTGGGCAGCTCGATGAAGGTGAAGTGCAAGCCCTTGATTACCTTTTCGCTGTCCTTGTCGTGTACGATGCGATAGTTGTGGATGAAGTCTGGAGACTTGTGCTCGAAGATGTCGTTCACCAAGTTGAGCGAATACACAGGCTGTAAGTCGCTGTAGCTCCCCTTCTTCATCGCCTGGCTCACGTAGAGCTTGGAGGCGTTGAAGAGCACACGCTGCTTGAAGGCGTTGGACCACTCCATCTGCATCTCCACGCAGAACTTCCTGCCCTTGGCATCCTTGCAGAGTACATCCACGATGGTGTTCTTGCGACCTTCCAAATCGGGTACAAGCTCAGTTGGCAGATACTCTATCTCGTGTATCTGCTCATCGGCGCTGAGGGGCAAGAGGGCGTTCAGGAGACTAATCAGCCTCTTGGGGTGATTGCCGAAAATCTTCTTGAACGTGAGGTCTGCCTTGGGGTCTAGATATTTCATAAGCCTTGTTTCTTTTAGTTTCACTTTATTTTTGACGCCCCAAAGTTACGATTTCTTTTCGAGACTAGCAAGGATTTTCGGGAAAAAGTTTCAGGAAAAAGTTTCAGAAAAATAATTAGACGCAATAGTTGAGGGGATTGCAAATCAATGGATGATATGTAAACTATATCCAAAAAGTGGTAACAGTAACAGAAGTAACAGTTTTTTGGGGTACCCTATAACTTTATTTTGGTACTTTCAATTTGAAAGTATATAATATATATAATAATATAATATATATATTATATTATTATATAACTATTATACACCCCCTAAATACCCTATCTGAGAAAAACTGTTACTTCTGTTACTGTTACCACTTTCATATATTCACGATTAGCAAAACATAGTTTTCTTACCTAAGAAACAACGACTTACGAGGCATAAAACTATGCTTTACAGATTTTAACACTTCACTCGGAGCAAAACTCGATTATCTCCCCACTTTTATTTTGTAAGTTCAGAAAAAAGTCGTACCTTTGCAGTCGAAGAAAGTGAAGAACGAAGAGCGAGGAACGAAGGATTCTCTTGCCCTGACTTCCACTGAATCCAAGGAAACTAAATTATTCACTAAAAAAACTTTTAAGATTATGGCAGCGACTCTACCACTGGTGGAAACACGGGGAGTGGTTCCGACGGTGATATTCAGATAGCCATCAGCATCTTGACGGCGATAGCCACTTCGCTCGGCGTAACAAGCTGCATGTAAGCAAAAAGAGTGCCGTATATGTTAATTCTTCATAAAATACAGTCTTTTCAGAAACCAAGAAGAGGATATTTCAAATATTATTCGTAATTTTGCACCCCGAATGCTCATGGATTGGGCAGAAGTTACAGAACAGGCTCATGGATTGGGCCAAATTGTTACAGAAAAAGTTAAGTTCGTTGGGGCTCGATCAAGACCTGGCACGAAGCTGGGCGCCTCGCGGAAAAACCCGTTTATATAAATAATTAAATGTACGCAATCGTAGAAATTAACGGTCAGCAGTTCAAGGCTGAGGAGGGCAAGAAGCTCTTCGTGCATCACATCAAGGATGTAGAGGCAGGTCAGACTGTTGAATTCGACAAGGTTTTGCTCGTTGACAACAACGGCACTATCACTGTCGGCGCACCAGCTGTAGAGGGTGCAAAAGTAGTAGTAGAAGTAGTGAACCCACTCGTAAAGGGTGACAAGGTTATCGTCTTCAAGATGAAGCGCCGCAAGGACTATCGCAAGAAGAACGGTCACCGTGCACAGTTCACTGAAGTATCAATCAAATCTGTAATCGCTTAAAATTAGGAGGAATTAGAAAATGGCACATAAGAAAGGTGTTGGTAGTTCTAAGAACGGCCGTGAATCAGCTTCACAAAGATTAGGCGTTAAGATCTGGGGTGGTCAGAGCATCATCGCAGGTAACATCATCGTTCGCCAGCGTGGCAACAAGCACTTCCCAGGCGAGAACGTAGCTCAGGGCAAGGACGATACATTGTATGCTTTGACAGACGGTATCGTTTACTTCCACAAGGGCCGCAAGGACAAGAGCACAGTTTCTGTTCTCTCTCCAGAGGTTTACGCTGAGAAGACTAAGAAAGCTGACGCTTAAATTTTAAAGTTTTAGAAAAAACTATTCCAAACAAACAACATAGGAGCCTGTTCTCACCAGAGAGCAGGCTTTCTTCGTTTTCCTCCCTTTCCTTCTTCCTCCCCCTTCCTTCTTCGTTTTTCTCCCCTATCCCCTACTTCCTCCAAACAATCGCCCACGCATAAAAAAACTTTAATTATCCACCTCCTACGCAAAAAAGTCAGCAAAAGTTTGCTTTATCACAAATATTTTTTGTAATTTTGCCTTCAAAATAGAAAATTATTAAATAAAAAGATATTTTATGCTTACACTTAAACTTATCAGTGAAGAGACTGAACGTGTAGTTAAAGGTCTTGAGAAGAAGCATTTCCCTAATGCTCGCGAGGCCGTAGAGAAAGTATTGGAGTACGACAAGATTCGTCGTGAGGCTCAGCAGAAGCTTGACACCAACAAGCAGCAGGCTAACCAGTTTGCCAAGCAGATTGGTGCCCTCATGAAGGAAGGCAAGAAGGAAGAAGCCGAGAATGCAAAGGCCCAGGTGGCTGCTCTCAAGGCAGACGGCAAGGCCTTGGAGGAAATCATGGAGAAGGCTCAGAAAGATATGACCAATGAGTTGCTCGAAATTCCTAACATCCCTTGCGATGAGGTACCAGAGGGCAAGGATGCTGCCGACAACGTGGTTGTCAAGGAAGGCGGCGAGAAGCCTAACCTCGGTCCTGACGCACTCTGCCACTGGGACCTCTTGAAGAAATACAACCTCGTAGACTTCGACCTCGGTGTGAAGATTACAGGTGCTGGTTTCCCTGTATACATTGGCAAGATGGCTCGCTTCCAGCGTGCTCTTGAGGCTTTCTTCCTCGACGAGGCTCGCAAGAGCGGATACTTGGAGATTCAGCCTCCTTACGTTGTAAACGAGGCTTCCGGTCTTGGTACTGGTCAGTTACCTGACAAAGAAGGCCAGATGTATCACGCCAACCTCGACAACCTCTTCCTCATCCCTACAGCTGAGGTTCCTGTAACCAACATCTTCCGCGATGTCATCCTCGATGAGAAGGACCTCCCTATCAAGCGTTGCGCTTACTCTGCTTGCTTCCGTCGTGAGGCTGGTAGCTACGGTAAGGACGTGCGTGGCTTGAACCGTTTGCACCAGTTCGACAAGGTGGAGATTGTTCGTATCGACAAGCCAGGTCACTCTTACGAATCTTTAAAAGAGATGCTCGACCATGTTGAGGGACTTTTGAAGAAGTTGGAGTTGCCATACCACATCCTCCGCCTCTGCGGTGGTGATATGAGTTTCACATCTTCCATCTGCTACGACTTCGAGACATGGAGCGCCGCTCAGCAGCGTTGGTTGGAGGTATCTTCTGTATCCAACTTCGAGAGCTACCAGGCTAATCGCTTGCACTGCCGCTTCCGTCACGCAGACGACAAGAAGATAGAGCTTTGCCACACCTTGAACGGTTCTGCCTTGGCATTGCCACGTATCGTAGCATCTATCTTGGAGAACAACCAGACTCCAGAGGGTATCCGTGTACCTAAGGTATTGGTACCTTACTGCGGTTTCGAAATGCTTGATGACAAGAACTTCGACTAAACAAGAAGCAAAGTTAAGCTAAGCAATATAAAACATAGCTCGACACACGGAAAGTGCCGAAGCAATATTGATAAATTTGATATGTACGAGGATAACTTCGACTGTTCCAACCGACGGTCGTAGTTATCCTTTTGTGTTAAAACCCAAAACTATAAGACCAATGAACAAGATTATCAGAAAAATACAATACTCAGAGAAGGTCTTCCGCTTCGATGTGGAAGCACCACTCATCGCCAAGAGCCGCAAGGCTGGCAACTTCGTTATCATCCGTGTAGACGAGAACAGTGAACGCATGCCACTTACCATTGCCGACGCAGACCTCGAAATGGGTACTATCACACTGGTGGTGCAAAAAGTTGGTCTCTCCTCCACAAAACTCTGCGCCCTGAACGAGGGTGAGGAGATTCACGATGTGGTAGGCCCACTCGGCAACCCTACCCATATAGAGAACTTCGGTACCGTGATTTGTGCCGGAGGTGGCGTTGGCGTAGCCCCGATGCTGCCTATCATCAAGGCACTGAAGGCGGCGGGCAACCGTGTGCTATCAGTCATCGCCGGAAGAAACAAGGAGCTGGTCATCATGGAGGACGAGGTGCGTGCATCGAGCGACGAGCTCATCATCATGACCGATGATGGCAGCTATGGCGAAAAAGGCGTGGTCACCGTGGGCATCGAGAAACTCATCAACCAGGAGCACATCGACAAGGTATTTGCCATCGGTCCTCCTATCATGATGAAGTTCTGCTGCTTGCTCACCCAAAAATACAACCTCCCTACCGACGTATCGCTCAACACCATCATGGTAGACGGAACGGGCATGTGCGGAGCGTGCCGACTCACCATCGGTGGAAAGACCAAGTTTGTGTGTATCGATGGCCCTGAGTTTGACGGAGCCTTGGTTGACTGGGACGAGATGTTTAAGCGCATGGGCACATTCAAGGATGCCGAAAGAGAGGAGATGGAGCATTTCGAGGAACACCTTTCCAGCATTGACGAGAAGAAAAAGAAAGAGACCACCGATATAAAGATGGACGTGGAGCCAACCTCCGAATCAATAGGAGAACTAACAGATCGTAACTCCGAGTGGCGCAAGGAGTTAAGAGCGCAGATGAAACCCAAGCAACGCACAGACATCGAACGCGTAAAGATGCCAGAACTTGACCCAGCATATCGTGCCACTACACGTACCGAGGAAGTAAACAAGGGCTTGACAAAGGAGATGGCAATGACCGAGGCGAAGCGATGCCTCGACTGTCCGAAGCCAACCTGTATGGAGGGGTGTCCAGTAAGCATCAACATCCCTTCGTTTATCAAGAACATAGAGCGAGGCCAGTTCCTCGCCGCTGCCAAAGTCTTGAAGAACACCTCTGCCCTACCAGCCGTATGCGGCCGTGTATGTCCACAGGAAAAACAATGCGAGAGCCGATGCGTCCACCTAAAGATGAACCATCCAGCCGTAGCAATCGGATACCTAGAGCGATTTGCCGCTGACTATGAGCGACAGAGCGGCAACATCTCCGTACCAACCTGCGACAAGCCTAATGGCATCAAGATAGCCGTTGTGGGGTCAGGTCCTTCGGGCTTGAGTTTCGCAGGCGATATGGCAAAGAAGGGATTCGAAGTGACAGTATTCGAGGCTTTGCATGAGATAGGTGGTGTCTTGAAATATGGAATTCCAGAGTTCCGTCTGCCTAACGCCATCGTAGATGTAGAGATAGAAAACTTGCAGAAGATTGGCGTGAAATTCGTAACCGATTGCATTGTGGGCAAGACGATCTCCGTGAAGGATCTCAACGAAGAGGGATTCAAGGGAATCTTCATCGGTTCAGGTGCAGGTCTGCCAAACTTCATGAACATACCGGGCGAGAATGCGCTCAACATCATGTCATCCAATGAGTACTTGACTCGCGTAAACTTGATGGATGCAGCCAATCCTCATACCGACACGCCTATCAACCTTGGAAAGAAAGTCGTCGTTGTGGGCGGTGGCAACACTGCCATGGACAGCTGCCGTACCGCCAAACGACTAGGCGCCGATGTAACGCTGGTGTACCGGCGTTCGGAGGCCGAGATGCCAGCCCGTCTAGAAGAAGTGAAGCACGCCAAGGAAGAAGGAATCACCTTTATGACCCTCCACAACCCTCGTGAATATGAGGCCGATGAGAAGGGAGCAGTAAAGGCAGTAGTACTTGACGTAATGAAACTAGGAGAACCTGACGCCAGTGGCCGCCGACGTCCAGAGGCTACAGGAGAAACGATTACCTTGGAATGCGACCAAGTTATTGTTGCCGTCGGTGTGAGTCCTAACCCACTCGTACCTCAAAGCATCGAAGGTTTGGAGCTAGGTCGCAAAAACACCATTGTGGTGAATGAGGAGATGCAAAGTTCACAGAGCGAAATCTATGCTGGTGGCGACATCGTAAGAGGTGGAGCGACCGTTATCCTAGCCATGGGCGATGGTAGAAAAGCTGCCGAAAACATGAGCAAGAAGCTTTTGGGATAACATGAGCAAATAGCTTTTGGGATAAAAATAACTTCCAAGGTTTTACATAGAAACGATACGAAACAAATGAAGGGTAGCTTGCTTACAACGCAAGACTACCCTTCTTTTTTCTCGTACTCTAATGCCCCGAACATACAATTCTGGGGTTTATTTTATTTGCCTATGTTTGGATTTTCCAATGCTCCTATTTGCCTATGTTCCAGCGCAATCCGAACTGGAAGTTAAAGTTCAGCTTCTTATCCTTGAAAGTATTCTCGATGCTACTTCCGTTGTCGAAATAATACTTGGCACCAGGCTCCATGTACAATCCCACTTGTGGGGCGACATCGTATTGCAAGCCTAGGGATGCCTTGGCGGAGAACTGCGGACGGTCGAGTTTGGCATCCTCCTTATATCCCGAGTCCTCCGTATCGTTCTTGACATTGAAATCGGCTTCGCCACCTGCCATCACATAAGCCGAGAAGCCGTTCTTGCTCCACACTCTATAGTTGACTCCGAGCGGCACGCCCACGTAATGGAGCACTTGATGCACCGTGTAGTCATCGACGCCATTAGGCTGAAAGTCAGATGAAGTCCGTGTATAAACCACGCCCGTACTCAACGTCAAGCGAGGCTTTATCCCCACTCCAACCTGCATGCCGACCGAAAGAGGTGCATGATGCTTAGCCTTCTGGTAACGAGAGGCACGAAGCAATGGGGCTGCTGCTGCAAAGAATGTAGTTTTGTCGGCAAAGTCACCTGGGGGAACAAGCACGCCATTGTCATAGAATTGTCCACCCGAAGACGGATCGGACGCAACCATCGCTCCCAGGGAAGGTGAAGATTGAGAATTGGCAACCATATTCTCCGCATAAAGGTTCACGCTCCAGTCGATGCCATGCGACTTAGAGTTGGAGAAGTCGTATGATTCGTAATTGCTAGCCATGGAAGCTTGCTGCTTCTTATTATCCACCGCCAGGCGCTCTGCTGATTGCTCTGCCACCGCCAGACGCTCTGCGGATTTGCAATCCGCAGCAAGCGAGGTTGAATTTGGCGAACTTGCATCGCTTATTGCCTCTACCAACAAATCGTGGTTAGCCTTGCTGCTTGCCGCGGATTGCAAATCCGCGGAACTCCTATGGGACAAAGGTTGCAAATCCGCGGAACCCCTACGGGACAAAGGCATTTTTGGGTTATCCCCCGCCAGGCGCTCTGCGGATTTGTAATCCGCAGCAAGCGAGGTTGAAGTTGCAGAAGAACCTATTTTTTGATTAACAGCAAGCGAGGAAGCTGTCTTTCCTTGATTAACAGCAAGCGAGGAAGCAGTCTTTCCTGTTTCTTGATTTGCATTTTGATGCAAATATACATAACTACCACCGATTCCCAACAAAGCTACAGCGGCTGCAGCTGCCGACCATCGTCTGATAGAAAGCAATCTAGCGTTTTTACCAAGAACCTCTGTCGTCGCTTCCGTGGCTTCATTCACAATGGTCTTCTCTGCCGTAGCTTTCTCTGAAATATTCTGATGAGCAAGCGACGACTCGATGCCAGCCCACAAGTCACGGCTGACAGGCTCTTGATAGTCTGCCAACTGATCTCGAAGTTTGTTTGTCCAATCGTTCTTACTCATTGTTTTTTCTCGTTTATATGATTAATATTCAACCCTAAATCTTCCTCGCCATGTTCAAGGTAATCCTTGATCTTTCTGGCGAGCAATTTCTTCGCCCTAAGATATTGCGAAGCAGAGGTACTTTCCTTGACACCAAGCTGCCGGGCTATCTCCTTATGGCTTTTCTGCTCAAACACATACATGTTGAGCACCAGTCGGTATCCATCGGGCAACTCCCCTATCATCCTCGTGAGGACGGAAGGTGGAATCCGTTCCACCTCCGGCTCTTCCTCCTCCACATTGTCGGGGAATTCATCAACCACAGAGAAGCGAGTTTGCTGGCGCACAAAACTAATCGCCTCGTTTACCACGATGCGAAGCAACCATCCCTTGAGAGAACCTTCGCCTCGATAAGAGAAGCCACCAATGGCGGAAAAGACCTTGATGAAACTATCCTGCACCACATCCTCGGCATCATCACGCAAAGGGACATACCGCAGCGCTACCGCCATGGCATATCCTACGTAGCGCTCATACAGGCGATGCATTGCATCCCGACTGCCGCCCTTGATGTCATCCAGAAGTTCCTTTTCCGATTCCAATTTTCCTTTACTTTTACTGATTAAACGCTAAAAGGCGAAAACCTTGCACCAAAAAATCATTTTTTTCACCTGTTCGGTTAAGAATAATAGCTAAGCGCCCTAAATAATAGCTAAGCGCCCTGAAAGGGCAACTTGCTCCTAGCCCAGGGCAACGCCCTGGGTAAATGGGATGGAAGCAATGCGCCCTGAAAGGGCAAAAGCATTATACATCTGGACGATTTTTATGCTTTTGCCCTTACAGGGCGACACCCTAACACCGTTTTTACCCAGGGCGTTGCCCTGGGCTAGGAGCTTCTGCCCTTTCAGGGCGTATAGGACCATTCCAACCATAAAGGTTGAAATTACTCTACGCTAAACAGGGCGTATAGGACCATTCCAACCATAAAGGTTGAAATTACTCTACGCTAAACAGGGCGTATAGGACCACTCCAACCATACAGGTTGAAATTATTCTATTCTAAACTCCTTCCCCTCCTTGGTGAGATACGAGTCTGGGAACACCTCTCGAGCCTCCTTCAGCAGCACCAGCTCGTTATTATACCTAGCGCTGTAATGCCCAAGCAACAACTTGCCTACTCCTGCGTTTTTGGCGATGGTGGCAGCCTGACGAGCAGTACTGTGATAATAGAGCTTGGCGCGGTCCTCGTTTTCCGAGGAATAAGTGCTCTCATGATAAAGCACAGTCACCCCCTTTACTTTCTCGGCAAGACTCGGCACAAAACGGGTATCGCTCATGTATGCATAGCTTCGAGCTGGTTCCGCAGGTTCCACCAATCGAGCATTAGGAATGACCTCCCCATCCTCGTTGGTCCAGTCGGCACCATTTTTGATATTATTGATTTGACTGATGGGAATACCATAGTAGTCGATCATATCTCGGCGAATATGAGGGAGCGTAGGCTTCTCTCGGAAGATATAGCCGCAACATGGTACACGATGCTGAAGGGGCACCGTTTCGACAGTCACCGAATGATCCTCGTACACTACCTGCGCCTTCTCTGTATCTACAGGAACGAACTCTATCTCGTACTCCAAACATTGCATAAAGAAGTCCATCTGTTGCTTGAACAAACTTTCGTAATCCTTTGGAGCAAAGACTTTTAGTTTAGCTGTACGTCCCAGCATTCCTAAGGTAGACAACAATCCCAAAAGACCAAAGCAATGGTCCCCATGCAGATGCGAAATAAAGATGGCATTAATCTTGCCGAAATGTACATGAGTCTTGCGGAATTGCATCTGGGCGCCCTCGCCACAATCCATTATGAAACACTTGCCACGCATCTCTATGATCTGGGCAGAGGCACTATGTTTGAGGGTGGGCAGCGCACTACCACACCCTAAGATACTTATTTTAAAAGGTTCCATCACTTGATTATAGTTAGAATTTGAAGAATAAGAAACAAAAGTTTCATATCCTATTCTTGACGCAGAAAACAGAAACTACTCTTGTCGTTTGAACGTGTAGATGCCCTGTTGGTTCTCCAACAAGAGGCTATCAGGACCAAGCTTATCAATGTCAAACGTATCCTTGTTGAGCAAGAGCTTGCCATTGAGGATTTTCCATGAAGTCCAAGGGTTGGTCTCCGCCTGAACATTGTTCTTCACCTCGCCGCCTTCCATAATGTCGAAATTCTTGTCAAGCGAAGTCCACTTGCCGAGGAGCGACGTGAGGTTGATGACCTTCTGTGCCATCAACTCACCATCTTGCGCCTTATATCCGACGAGGGCGATGCGGTCGCCAGCAAGCAGGCCACCCTGTACGATGTCAGGATTTTCGTCGGAGATGAAGACATTGAGCGTATCGCCGTCATCCGAGATAAGCTGGAGCTCATGCATGGACGTACCCTCGCCACATACGCCGTAGATGGTGGAGTCGTTGTCGGCATCCTCTACCTCGGTAGAATCGTTGGCGCTGATTACCGGGGTGTTAGTTTTGTTCTTGCAACTGTTGGCGGCAAAGAGCACCACCAAAGCGATTGCCATATATATCAATCTTTTCATAGACTTTATACTTTTTGATGTTTATTCATTTTTGTTGCAATATAATGCTTTTGCCCTTTCAGGGCGACATTCTTGCCTATTCATTACCTAGGGCGTTGCCCTAGGCTAGGTGCTTTTGCCCTTTCAGGGCGTTTTCATACCTCTGCTTTGGCTTCATCAGGGCGTTTTCATACCTCTGCTTTGGCTTCATCAGGGCGTTTTCATACCTCTGCTTTGGCTTCATCCCATAGTTTATCCATTTCTGCCAAGGTCATGTCTTTCAGACTCTTACCTTGCTTCAAGGAATGGTCTTCCACATAATTGAATCGGCGGATGAACTTTTGGTTTGTCATCTCCAGGGCATTGTCGGGATTGAGCTTGTAGAGGCGTGCGGCATTGATGACGGAGAAGAGGAAATCACCCAGTTCCTTGGTCGAGTTTTCCTTGTCCTCCTTGGCGAGCTCCGCCTTCAGTTCATCGATTTCCTCGTGTACCTTGTCCCACACATCCTCCTTCTTTTTCCAATCGAAGCCTACGTTGCGAGCCTTGTCCTGGATGCGATAAGCCTTGATAAGGGAAGGCAAAGCGTCAGGCACACCGCTCAACACTCGCTCATTGCCATCCTTCTCCTGCTGCTTGATTTGCTCCCAGGTCTTCTCGACGGCAGAAGCGGTTGAAGGGAGTGAAGAGCGAAGAGTGAAGAGAGAAGAATCATCTTGCTTTTTCGTTTGAGTTTTAGAAGAATCCGTAACCAAATCATTTGAATTCTTCACTCTTCGTTCTTCACTCTTCACTTCCTTATATACCACTTGTCCCGCCTCGTTGATATACATGTCGGGATTGGAGACGGTCCAGTTGCCCTCTTCCTTCCAGTTGATGAACGGATGGCGGAACATAAGCTTGTCGGCCTCCTGGTTGCAGACATCGCAGATGTCGAACTCGCCGTCTTCCCTACCGATGATGCTATAGAACATCACGTGCTCCAGCACATCACCCAACTCTTTCTTGATATTCTTGTAGTCGCTTTTCATGAGCGCATCACAAAGCTCGAAAGTCTCCTCGATGGTATTCGGGCGAAGGCTCTCGAAAGTCTGTTTCTTGTCCCAAGGACACTGGAGGCGCAAGCGGTCCTGCACATCCATCAAGCGACTGAACGCTGCTAATTTTTCTTCTTTTGTATGCATGAGAAATAAGTAAAATATTATAAGTTCTCCTTCCACTTCTTGCCTGCCTTCGTATTCAGAAATATAGCAAAGGACAGAGCCAGCACAAACATAAAAATATTAAAGAACAAATATACTTCCATTGCTTTTACTTTTTAGAATCCTTATATTTTAATAAATCATTGGCACAATAAGCGAGAAGCAGCCCCACCATCGAGCCAAAAACTATACACACTACATTGACAATTCCCAGATAACCATCTGTGAACAGGGGCGACAATCCCCCCACGGCGACGCTTCCGAACATCAGCTTCGCCATATCATAGAGGAAACCGGCAAGCAGTTTTCGCCTGTCTTGTTCCGTCACTTCTTTTACTGCATTACTCACCATAAAGACTGTCGTTTTATGTAAAAATACGTAATTTATGCTGCAAAGATAATGATTTTCGCCCAAAAAATTGTAACTTTGCACCGATTTTTATATTATAATAAAGAAAAAAGAATAAAAACATAAATATTAACAATGGAATTAGCAAGTAAGTACGATCCACAAGCAGTGGAAAGTAAATGGTAT
>ERZ808270.551-NODE-551-length-21142-cov-8.257647_pt1 | contig 21142 bp, 38 predicted proteins | sample MGYA00521082_ERZ808270 | MGnify/ENA primary metagenome ERZ808270 (study PRJEB31516, sample SAMN03275594) | gut metagenome | biome: mammalia-associated habitat; material: feces | host: Papio cynocephalus | place: Kenya | collected 2012-07-27 ... | reverse complement strand
AATATATATATAAACGTACACACCATATCAAAAAAAAATATAAATTGAAAAAAAATTTATATGAAAAAAATAATTAAAAAAGAAATGAGAAAAAATGAAAAAATAATATGAAAAAAAGAGAGAGTAGTGGGGGAGAGAGTAGTGGGGGAAAGTTGTGAAAGAGAGAGTAGTAAGGGAGAGAGTAGACAACCCTAGTCAAGCCCCCCGTCCTTCGTTATGGAAAACCGTTTCGCTATCGCTTCACGTTTTTCCATCCCTCAGTCACGGGGGGGGATAGTAGAAAATTTGTCTTCAGCAGCAATTGCGTTAATGCTTCTGCACCGCAAAGCGGTGCGCATCATTGCGCAATACTCGCTGCACGGGCAAGCGTCCGTCCCGATTTGTCGGACGCACAAAACCATAATAGCTATGGCATTCATGAGAACGGGGGGGGACACCCCCCGAGTCCCTAACGGGACTTACAAGCTCCTCGGCGTAGAAACCGAGGAGCGGGAGGGGAAGAAATTCCCCTCGATATCTTTCTCCCTCGAGGGGCTCGAGGGAGAGAACAAGGGCAAGAAATACCTCTTGCCCTTGGGATTCTGCGCACGCAAATGGAGCGTGCGTAAGAACAATAGGGAGTTCGAGTGGACTCCCGATAACTCATGGGTCTCCCTCATCAGGGAGACCCCCGATACAAACGAGTTTACCGCCAAATGGGGCGGTAAACTTACGCTCACCCTTCGGGGTGAGTTCTATGGTGCCATCATAAAGAGTGATGGCACTTTCTTCGGTGGCACGCTTTATAGCGTGACACCGAAATTGCCTACAAAAGCGAGCAGCTAAAAAATAGCTGCCCATTTACTCCCCATCCTCTATTTGCTGGCATTCTTTGCCAGCATTTAGGGGGTGGGGTTTTTGATTTTCTCTTACTGAAGAAAATCACCTTTCGTGCTTGCTTTTCTTGCAAGCATTCTCTTACTTCATTTTGGTGGTGTGGGATGGATTGGGAATGATTTTGTCAACCCCAGTCACCGACCTATTTTCTCAACCCCAGTCACCACATAGTTTTCTCAACCCCAGTCAATGTGCGTATTAGGGAGTATTCCCTTAGCAGCAGGTTGCTGTGGTGTATAAGGTATCGAGTGCACAATTAAAAAAACAAGGGACATGACAAAGACCATGTCCCTGTCCAAGGGTATGCGTCGACAGTTGTTCGACGTAGCTTTGGACAGGGCTGAGGTTGCATGCCCCGATGTGGCAAAGGAGATGTGGTACTTTCGTGGTGCCCATACTCCCGGAAGCCTCTTCAGTGACGTACAGCAGTATGTCGATGAAGAGTGCTACATCGGTGAGGATGTAACCTCATATGGCAACTCTCTCTTTGGAAAGGGAGAGGAGTTCGCATATCTTCTTTCGGACGTGTACCGTGAGTACGGATTCGGAAGGTTTGTGGACTTCAAGTAGGCCGGAGTTTTCGCACGCTTTTTCTTGGCAACAGAAAAAAGCGTGCATTAGATGTTAAACCGGGAGTAGTATAGTGCTACTCCCATAAAATTAATCAAAAAAAAATGATTGATTTAACGAAAGAAGAAGCCCAACTGGTAGCACAGGGTGGGCATGTAAGCAGCATCTTTAGTGGTGGTGCCAACATCGAGCCTGTAGAGGCTCTTAAGAAGGGTGACAAATTCACCCTTCCAAACGTTGAAGACTTTAAGGTCTTCAACCAACCGATCACAGGGTCTACCCAGATGTATCAATACCTATGGGTAGAGGTTACTGATGCCAAAAATAAAATTTCCCGAAAGCAGATTTCGGGAAATACCTTTGGCAGAAAGGTCCGCCTCTATGATGAGGTGGGCAATCAAACCACGGACACTGATGAGTGCCGTGGTACTGCTTCCGATGAGTATCGGAAGCACCCAACTAAGCAAGAGGCAATGGCCTCTTTAGCTGGGAAGAGTTTCATTGTAAAGGACGCATGGCAGGCCAAAACGCGTTCTTACAACGAACAACCATACCGTGAGGTATGGCTCTATGACATTGATATTGCTTAATCAATGACAGGGGGTGAGAATCCCCCATTCTCCTTACTGGTGTATTGATATAGGTTCGATTCCTATAAGGAGAACTTCATTTTTCGTTTTTATCGTAGTTGTCGTGAGATAATTACGATACCTCTTTCCCCACAGCGGTGGGGTTTTTGGGCTTTATGGTACATAGACATAGTTCGATTCTATGTAAGCCCTCTAAGTATTAACAATTAAAAACAAACACTATGAAAGAAATGATGATTATGCTTGGTGGAGATAAAAAAATTTATCTTACCGAAATACATTCCAAATTTTCATTTGGGATGTATAAAGATACAAAATTCGCAATAACCAACAAACTGCTTAATAAGTTGTTGAAGATGAACGCTGCTGAAAGGAATACCCTTCCTTTCCGGTTGGAAAAAGATGAAAACCAGCCATATCTATGGCTGGAAGCACAGATATTTTCCCGTTTCTAAAATGGGAAGATACATAGCAAAAGTAGACGGGGAACTATTCCCCGTCTTTTCTCACTTTGGTGAAAGTCTGTATGATTTTTACCAAAGAATTAATAAAAATAAAAAAATAAAAATAGGATTAAAACAATGAAATATTTAATAAGATTTATCAAGAGGCTGGATTTTTATTCAGCCTCTCTGCTCCTATTTGTTTTAATAGGAGCAATAATGAGTGTATTTGTATGGCAAAACACATTCTTTGCCGTATGTTTTACGGCATTGAGTGTGCTATTCCTCATAATTATCAATACAGATATATTTGGGGAATAATATGAAAAGCTGTCGTGTTGTGAAATACGGCAGCTTATAGGCTTCATGGTGTATAATGTGGTTCGATTCCACATAAGCCTACTGATTATTAACAATTTAAAAGCAAACATTATGAGAACAGAAATGAAGAGAGTGATAATTGAAGGTCTGAAAAACAACGAGAAGTTTGTTAACAGACTTTCTTTGTACCTCAGTGACGATGCACTGGAGGCATTGGTTTGTGGAATGCCTCAAACGGCGAGAATTAAAGATATGAAAAAATATCTTGCAAAATACTCCACAAACAATCATGTAATCATAAATGCCGAAGTTGATTACGTGAACATTGCTCAGGTATGGGTGAAGGAAGAATACACTAAAATCGTGTATGTTTCCAGTGAAGAGAATAAGAAGAAGATAGAAGCTGGGGAGTACGCACTCATCAGTGGGGAGAAGTCCGATGAGTATCCTATAAAGGCTACTCAAACGTGTCACAACAGTCGGTCTTTCGATCTGGATGACCCAGAAATAGAGGTCATCTATTACTAAAATGAAAGCACTCGGGAGAAATCCCGAGTGTTTTTATTAATAATACCACTGTTTATAACAATGAAGTATTATGGACGTTGTTATGGTTTGATAGTTGTGATTTAATATAGGAATAAGACGACAAACAACGTCGATAGATTTACTAAATTCGAGGGGATTGTTGTGGTTTGATGTAGGAACAAGACGACAAACAACGAAAAGTATTTAAATAGTCAATAAACTAATTATGGACGTTAACCCTAATTTTGAAAAATAATTCAGAAGTATTTTGGATTTAAATATAATATCTATGAAAATAAAAAAAGGTGAAATTGTTGAAGCTACTGTCAGTAGTATTCAATGTAAAATGCTGATATTATATGTATTCCCTACTCCTACCATCATAAAACTTGGTAAATCAGAAGCAGTAGTATATAAATACATAGTCTTCACTAACTCCCAAATATGGCTTGTAAAGAAAATCATCTATAGAAAAAGAAATTCACAAAAAGAATCTCCTATATATGATAATGCATATAATGCCATATGGGAAAAAGAAGATACCATCTGTAAAAATTGTATTCTACCAGACATATTCATAAATATGTAAATTTGTATAAATTACAATCCACCTAAAATGTGGTATATATAAAAGGTACGCGCGTACATTATATATATAGAGAAAAATAAATTAAAAAACTCTATCATGTGAAAAAGTTTTCCCAGAAAACTTAAACACACAAAAAAGTTTTAGGATTTCCAAAATCAAAAAACTCAAATGTGAAAAAATGTTAACACATGAGAACCACACATATGTAGGATGCATTAGAATACATTAAAGGTATACAGAGAATTTACATTATATTAAAAAATACAAGGAAAGAATGAAAAGAATATAATAAAACATACTAAAAGAAGACTGAAAATACCTGAAAATGAATATAAGACCCCATTTCAAAATGTCGACTTAAAATGCAATAACAGCAAAAAATGACATTTCAAAATAAGAATGGTGATAAAAAAAGTATTCAAATAGTGAATAAAATAATAAAAATATACTAACATTGAAAAATGACGACAGTAGAAGATAACATAGAAGGGTGTAATGAGGAAAAGAGTAGTACTCCCCCCCCCACAAAACCCTCTAAAAACCCTCATATAGGTGTTTTTTAGGGTTAGAAAAAATCTTCCCACTTTGTCAAAAATTTTTTTTCAAAAATTCGGTAAATTTTATTTTTTTATTTTTCACTATTATGTATTTCTTTTTTTCTTTTATTTTATTTTCATTTAGTTTTCTTTTTCATTTAAAAAATCCTATTTTTTGATATTATCATTACTTATATTTTGCATTATTGCATTAGTGTATATAATTATTTATATTTAGGGTTATTTACTTGTTTTTTATTTTTTTTTGAATTACAAAAATCAGTTATATGAAGAAATTTGATGTTCGCATTCAGATTGTTTTTTTAAACGAATTGAAGAGCAGTTTTCAGATTTTCACTAGGGATGAGTTACTGAGTGAGTTTAGGCGTGTTGGTATACCTTGTAATCAAATCTTTTGGAGTGTTTTTCGCAACTCTGGATTGATTATTGAAGTATTGCCAAATACGTATAAATTCACCAATCCGGGTAAACCGATATATTTTCGTATTTTGGATCGAATTTATCAAAAATATCGTGAAAAAATAGAAATTTACCAACATAACAGTGAATTGAAGAAGAAAGAGATTGCGTGTATTAATTTTTTATTAAAGAAGGGTTATAAGATATATTTACCATGAGTGATTATAAGGTAGAAATTGTTAAAATTTTAGATTGGCGATTAGAGTGTATGACTATGATAGAGGATGGGGATTCTATTATGTTTAATTCAGAAGAGGAGGAGAGGGTTGTTCTTTCTTTTTTAATGGATATGCATATTGGGTTTTTGCTTACCAATCATAGGATTACTATTATTGAGCCATATGTTTATATTAGAGAAAATTACATAGAGAAGTTTTCTGTTGAGTACAAGATTTCAGAGAAATAGGTTATATGAGGTATTTTGTAAAAGTTGTTAAAAGGTATGACAAGTTATACCTTCCCAATGTAGCTGTTCATGGCGATCACATTATTTTTAATAACATGAAAATATTGGAGTGTGTTTATTCTTTTTTTAAGGATAGAGGTTTTGATGTCAGTATGATAAGGAATAGGAATGCATTGTTATTAGACGATTGTATGTCTTTGCATATTGGTGTTGATAGTTATATTGAATTTCCAACAAACATTTATAAGATAGTAAAATGAATTATTATATCAAGGCTACTCCTAATAAGGATCAGTTATATTTGACGAATGATATTACTCCTAAGGGTGATCGTGTTTTATTTGGGAATACAGAAGAGGCGGATGTTGTTTTTTCTTTTCTTGCATCTCGTGATTTGGATGTAAAGAGGGATGGTAATTTACTCATTCTTGGCAATTCTTTGAAATTGAAAGAGGGGGAAAATTGGTATATTGAGTTTTATGTATATGAATATGAAATAATTTAGAAGACGGAAGGGGTTACGTCCCCTTCCTCATTATATGATAATAACTGTTTTAGGTAGGTTTATTAATGATACCACTTTTAAATTTGGTGACAGAAGTATTTTGTTTCCGAGGGGTAGTTATAGATTAAAGAAGTGGTATTTTGCAAATATAAAGAATGGTAAGATATTAAGCATATGTGGTTAGTTAGAGCAAAGGTAAAGAATGAGAAGTATTATTATTTCAATGTATGTCTTCTCAATGATGTAGATGATTTATCCAAATTAGTTTCATATTTAGATGATGAGTATGGGATTAACAATTTGCAAGAGGATAAGAGGTCTTCTGACAAGATAATATTGAAGAATGACAGAGATGTAATTACTATTTCTAAAATTGAAATTTTATGAAGAAGTTTTTATTGTTAGTTTTTAGTGTATTTAGTTTAGGTGTTAATGCTCAAGTAGTTTACGAGCAACCGAAGTTTTTTGACAATGTAAGTGTGGGTGTATTTAGTGGTGTTGGTACTCCTTTATCATTTACCAAAGTATTTCCATTGAATACCAGTGTAGGTGTTCGTCTTTCCAAGGACATTACTCCCAAATTTGGGATAAGTGCAGAGGGTGCATATACATGGAATGAATCTAATCTTGCAAGTTTTCGATTGAATAGTCATTATAATCTTATTAAGGTAGGCAAGTTTATTTTGTCTCCTGAGGTTGGTGCTGGTTTGGATTGGGATCTTCATGGTGGTGTAGATCCTGCAGTTAAGACTGGTCTTTTGTTTACTTATGACAATCCTCTTTCCTTTTATATCAATCCCACAATTAATTGGCGAGTAAATGATATGAAGTTTAATAAGAATTATTCTAATTTAGGAGTGTATATAGGCATTCAATATAGATTTGGCAAATTCAAGTCTCACAATTTGGATGATTATAAATCTCTTAATGAGCAACAGAATGATGAGATTAATAAACTCAGAAAGGAGTTAGACAAGAAGTCTAAAGAGAGGATTATTATTAAGAATGAGACTATTTCATCTGATCGTATTGTATTCTTCTCTCAAAACAGTTCAGATCTTTCTGATGCAAGTAAGAGGACTCTTGACCTCATTCCATGGGGAAGTAATGTAATTTTGGAAGGTTATGCATCTCCAGAGGGGAGTAAATCTTACAATAAAGAACTTTCAGAAAAGAGATGTTCAGTTGTGGAAAAATATTTGAAAAATAGAAAAGTGAATGTTAGTAAATCAACTGGATTTGGTTGTGTAGATGAAACATCGAATCGTGTTGTAATTATTAAAGTAAATTAACATTTATGAGGGGGAAGAAATTCCCTCTCATTTTCCTTGTTTTTTTGGCAAGTATTTTGGGTTCGATTCCCAATCAAGGAGCTTATTTTTTTTAATTTAGAAGTTATGAATAATTTTTATAATCCAGATGGAATTTATGTATCTCTTCCCAACTACCAAGTAGATACAGAGGTAGCTGGTAATTAGCCTTTTGGCCACGGGTTTGTGATTGCTGTTAATGAGGACACAGGCAGTACTCGTGGATCTGAGTATGGGAGATATGGAGGTAGAAAGGGTTCAGCACATAGAGTTGTTGTTCCAGATTTTAAGATGAAAAAACCGGGAGATCCTACACCTAAAGAATTGCAGTAGTATAGCAAGGTGCTGTTACATTCTTATAAAAGGCTTCATCCTAATGCAGGTAATAAGATTAAGATTACTTATGTAAGGGGTGCTGATGAGAATAAGATGATTTAGATGATGAAGAGTGCAGAAAGTGGTAATAGAAAGAAGGGATTCTATATTAACAAGGATTATCGTATTCTTGATCATAATTGTGGCACTTATGGTGCGGATATGATTGATAAATCTCTTCCTTGGCTTGACCGTGGAAAATTTGGTATATATACTTTTGGTAGACCGGGTAATTTACATCCACTGTTTGACAGATATACTCAATCATATACTGACGATTCAAAAGGCAATAGTATTAACTGGAAAGGTTTATGGAAAGGATTTAAGAGTTTATTTTAAATGAAGAAGATATTATGTATTTTATTAGGGTGTCTTTTATTTGCTTATTGTATAAATGAGTGTGAGCAGAGACACCCTATTGTTTACAAGATAGATTTTAAGGAGGGGGATATTCTATTTCAAGAATCTCATTCTAAGCAGTCTTCATTTATTCAACATGCCACAGGATCTAAATGGACACATTGTGGTATTGTAGTATATAAGAATAATCAGCTTTATGTATTAGAAGCATCTAATGTAGTAAAACTTATTCCATTAGGTAAATGGTTAGATAGGGGTGATTATAAACAAAGAAGGGTTTTATCTAATTGTCCAAAAATAAAATACAAGAAATATTTAGGAAAACCCTATGATACATCTTTCAGATTAGATAATGATAAGTATTATTGTTCTGAATTAGTGTATGATATTTATAAAAACCAATTAGGAATTGAATTTAAACTAAGAAGAGTAAAAGACTATAATATAAATGGGTTAGAATCTATTTTAAAAAATAGAAACATTCATTTAAATCAAGAAGTAATAGCACCAAGTGATTTATTAAAATAAGATATTATGAGTATTAGAGATGGTTATGAGATGTGTTATTTTGGTAGCACGGAGTATAATAGAATTAACAATCAAAAGGTTGTTAATTACATATCTACAAAATATGGCAGAACGATTCAATTTAGGAAGACTTTGGAGATTAAAAGACGGTAGATATCGAGACATTAATGGTAATATTGTAGGAGACAAAGGAGGTCTTACAGGAGCTGCTTGGAAGTATTTAAAAGGTAAACATGGCAGTGAGTATGCTAACAGAGTTTCTTGGAATATGCGTAATGGCAATATCTATTGGAATGGAAGATGGAGGGCGGATGATGCAGTCCGCACTCCTGTAAAGCATACACAATATGGTGATATGTTCAGAGATAAAAAGACAGGTAGATGGACCTATTATAATTAGGATAGAAAAGATAGGTCAGTTGCTTTTTCAGCTAAGTTAAAAGATTTATCTGGTTATAAAGGTCTTTCAGATGCTTATAGACAAGCCAGATAGGGTAATTATGCAGATGCTGCAATAAGTTTATCTGATAATATGCCAGTAGTAAGTCAGGTAAATAAAGGATTAGAGAAATTAAATGGAAATAATGATAATGAAGAAGGTATTACTACTTCTGGCGGATATTTAGCAAGTTTAGGAGCAAAAGCTTTTGGAAAGAAATTAAATCCAGCAGCTGCTGATATATTAGGTACTGCAGTTTATTTCACACCTGCAGGTAATCTAGCATCTTTAGTAGATGCCGGGTTAGCTGCAAAAGATGGTAGATGGGGTGATGCTTTATTAAATACACTATTTGCTGTTCCTATTATAGGATAGGCTGGTAGACTTGCAAAGGGAGCACTTAAAGCATCAAAAGTTTATAAGAAGGCTAAAGTTATGGAATATATTCATCCAATTACTAACCCAATAGAACATAAAGCAATGCAGAGAGTTGAAAAATTAGCAAAATTTACTAATAATACAGATAAATATACCAAGCCAATTAATAAAGCAATGGGTTATTATTTTACAGCATAGATTCCGGGAATTGCTGGTAATTTAAGTAACGTATATCACGCAGCAGGTGATTTAAATGCCCAATCTAATAGTTAGTATTAGTAGTTATAGAATGAGGGTTTTACAGATAATTAGATTAGATCTGTATTAGAAGACACTCCCGATAATAACTTATTCTGGGTAACAAGAAATAGAGGAAATAACTTTAATGATAATATAAAAACGACTTTAGATTTATTACAACAATGAAAATATCTTTTTATAAAAAAGGTGGTGGCAAAGCTCTTGAAAGGGTTTCTAAATAGATTTAGCAAAGAACAGAAAAGGTTACTAGAAATGTTAAAAAAGGATTAGAAAATGCACGTGCTGTTTCAAAAAAAGCGACATAGGTTTCTGGTAAGACTAAACCCCCCAAACCTATAACACCTACTTAGAGTAGACCGGTCGTTACAGAAAAACCCGTACAAAAACCCAGAGTTTAGAAAAAGCAGCCTACAAAAAATCTACCTGCTGTTTATAAACAAGAGCCAATGCCTAATAAAGGAATAGATTCTTAGCGGGCATATATGCTTGCTATACAAGGCAAAGGGCCAAGAAATATGGTAGATTTTTCTTAGATACCCTTTATGAGAGATACAAAACTATATAATATAGAAAATCCGGGGTTTCAGTAGTCTTTATAGGAAGGTTTTCCAGCAATATTAAGTGATGGAAGAAGTATATTTATACCCTCATTAGGTGGTAAATCTTCTACATCATACTAGCCTAATTGGGAATGGATAGGGCATCAATATAGTTGGCCAACAACAACAACATCTACTTCTATTACAATAAAAAACTTAGGTCCGGAAAAAACAGAATCAGTATCTAATTCTTTATTAAATAGATTTAAATCTGCTTTTGATAGAAGTTATAATTTTACTCGTAAGCATAGAAAGGCAATAGGTATTTCAGCAATAGGTATTCCTACAGCAATGGCATTCATAGGAAATAATGGGGGACAAGAAGAAGCCTCTACAAGTTAGACAGATTCACAGACTTCCCCAAGTCTTTATCGATATGCAGATGGTAAATGGTATAGATTAGGTGATAATGGTTATCAAGATCAAACTGCAGAATATGGAAAGGATAGAAATGGTGATATCAATTATTATTCTGAAGAAAAAGGTTAGTGGATTCCTGAAGGTAATTATGGATTAAGAGGAGATGGTTCTGTTGTAGATACATAGGGAAATGTAATAGGATATGATCCTACCTATTAGAACTATGTAAATAGTGTAGAAAAGCCTTTAAATGCTATTGATTATTATAAAACAATTGCAAAAGAATTAAATTTTGATTCTCCAGAAAAGATTAAAAAATTCCAACAAAAAATGGATATTCCTGATGATGGCATTTTTGGTCCACAAACTCTTGCTGCATATAGGAAGTTAAATTTTGGTGCAAGACAATAGTTACTAGGATAGTCTTATCGTAATGGTGGTAAATTAGGTATGTTACGAGATAGTATAGAAAGAGCAGGAAGTAAATTATTTAGTTAATTTCAGATAATAAAAACAAAATTAATTATTATGAAACAACAAATTTATCAGAATGGGTTCTGGCTTATGTTAGGACTATTAATAGGAGGATTATCAATCTTTTTATGTACTCCTAAACACAAGCCACAGCCCATTACAATTCAATTAATGGATACAATAGTAAAGGATTCAGTTGTTGATAATTCTGAGAAGAATGTAAAACAGTTATCTTGTGAGGTATCGGATGATACATTACCAGAATTAACTGAATCCAATTTGAGGAATGCTTTAATAGAGCATAATATTCCTCATCATAAAATAGTATTAGCGCAAGCCAAATTAGAGTCTGGTAATTTTAATTCTAAATTGACAAGAACTCATCAGAATATCTTTGGTATGAAAAAAGGCAATAGATATAGAAGATATTCTCATTGGCTTGAGTGTGTAAAGGATTATAAAAAGAGAATTTCCAGCAGATATACTGGTGGAGATTATTTCTCTTTTTTAAGAAGGATTGGCTATGCGACTAATCCTAATTATACGAATTTGTTAAGGAGAATGATTTAGTAATATCAGTCCCTCGTTTTGAGGGACTTTCTGGGGATGAAATGGTAAGTTAATTCTTCGCAGGTTCGATTCCTGCCATCTCCACAATTAAATATAAGAATATGAAAAATAAGAAGTTACACAACATTATTACTCATAGTAATATTGTCACAAGAGAGATAGTTAATAAGTATCCAGAATTAGAAGCAAAAGACATTTGTAAGATTAATCAATTAACTGATTTATTTATTTCTGTAAAGAATAATAAGAAGTTAATTGATATTCTACAAGAGATTACTTCTAAAGTAGTGGAATATATTAAAGAGAAAAAATTTCCCGATATAGTAAAATCTTCCAAGAATTATAAGAAATATAAAGTAGGTGATTTAGTTCAAATTATTCGTACACATACTGATGATATGAACAAAAAAGGAATTATCCAAGAGGTAAGAAATTCTTTCTGTAAGATTGCTATTTTACAAGAAAATGGCAGTCCAGAATTAAATCCTCAAAATAATAAACCAATTGTTAATAATCATACCTACTCTCAATTCAAGAAGGTTTAAGATAAATTAACATCTATATAAATATGATATACGTATATTATGATTGAATTTTTCATTTTATAAAATTCTCGGAAACTCATGGCCTTAAATGGGTTGACTTTTTCACAGTAGTTCAACAAGAAGCATCTGTTGGTTTGGTAAACCAGAAGTAACCAAATTGTCTGTGAGGAGTTAGAGAATCTCCTCACATTCTTGCTTCCTTAGTATAAAGGTTATTATAGTTGATTTGTACTCATCAGATACTGGTTCGATTCCGGTAGGAAGCTCTGATTAATAGTCTAGTAACTCAATTGGATAGAGTAACGCTCTTCTAAAGCGTAAGTTATGGGTTCAAATCCCATCTAGACTACTTTATTCATAATGTTTGTTTGTTTTTCCTACAGTCCCTGTCTTTTGACAAACTGTAGGAGTTTTTATGCCTTCATGGTGGAATGGTAGACACGAGGGACTTTAAAAAATCACATTTATAATGACAAGAAAAACCAATTGTATGTGAGTTGCATCATATTAATGGGGATTCTACTGATAATAGAATAGAGAATCTTTAGATTCTCTGTCCAAATTGTCATAGTCAAACTGATAATTATAGAGGTAGGAGTGTACAGAAGGAAACTTCTGATATAGAAGCTGGCTAATTCGGGGAAGGTATCAGCCTTTAAATGATAATAATCCCGAGCTAAAAAAATGCGTAGAGACTATACACCAGCCTCCTAAACAAATATTGCATGGAGAAGATATAGTCCAATAGAGAAAACTCTATGAAAATCCCTTGGCCAGTAATGGCTGTGCGGGTTCGAGTCCCGCTGAAGGTACATAATTAAATTTGAATTTATAAGTATTTTTTAGAGGGTTTGTGAAAATCTTCTAAACTTTTCTGAGGTCAGTCAATTGGTTAGGCTAGATGTCTTATACACATCTTATTTGGGTTCAAGTCCCAACCTCAGGACAAATAAAAAAATGAAATAAAAAAATAAAATGAAATATATTAGATATTGTAGACACTGACTACAAGTGTTTGGTTCAGATGGGATGCGAGGTGATTCCTGCACGGCCCATTTTGCCTAGGTTTAGTAGCTTGCACATTTACATAGCGAGTGGGGTTGAGCCTAACAGCAAGCATGATTAATAAACATGGTGGCCTGCCGAGTAGTTGTGAAAGGGTTGATGGAGTAAAGAGGCCTTTAAGGATAGTCTTTTGACGAACTCGCCCGGATATAAATAATCATGCAATACCTATCGAAATCATAAGATAGGTCAGGCGGAGAATCAATCCGATGAAGAAATCTCGCACGCCCATATGTGAAGTAGATAATTGAAGAAAAAGAAGTCTAACTATTAATAATACAGTAAAAATGAAGAAACTTTTATTTATTTTTGGTTTGTTTTGTATGGTATCTTGTTTCAGTTCTTGTGGTAGTACTTCACAAGAAAAGAATGTAAACGATTCTATTGATTCTACATCAGTAGATACTTTATCAGCAGATACTGTAGATTCTATTAAGTGAATTAAGTAATCTTTTTTATAAATTAAATGTATCCCCAGTAGGAATTTATTCTTACTGGGGATTTTTTGTATATAGATATTATGATGGATATTTTATTTGTTTTATTTGTACTGTTTTGTATTTTTTGTTGTGGTTTCTCAGATAATAAAAAGTGCAAGAACATTTTTGGTACTGGATTAGTGATAGTAATTATTTTGATTATTTGTTGTTCAATATATAGTTGTACTCATCAATACTGATTCAGATGGGAGTTATCATCTCTCTTTTAAGACGTATTTATTTTTAATATGGATTGTAAAATATGTAGTAATATTCCAGAATATCCAAGAAGGAACGTATTGGATGATACATTAGGAGTGTCGATATATGACAATAAGATAAGTTTAATATCTGACACTTCTGATATGTTAGTCCAATCTACTAATCATATTCCTATTAATTTCTGTCCCATTTGTGGAAGAAAGTTAGTTCCATCTAAAATAGAGATATATACAGATGGAGCATTAAAGACTTCCACAAAGACAGGAGGGTGGGCATTTGTAGTAGTAGATAATGGTTCTATTATTTATAAGAAATATGATAAGAAGGATAATACTACTAATAATGTAATGGAACTTGTAGCAGTAATAAAATCATTAATATATATAAGAAAGAATCAGTTAGAGGATGTGACTATTCTAACAGATTCACAATATGTATATGGATGTGCTACATTAGGGTGGAAAAGAAAATCTAATTTAAAATATTGGGAGATATTTGATAAACTGATAAATGGTTTAGATATATCTATCCAATGGGTAAAAGGACATAGTAATAATAAATATAATCAACAAGCAGATACTCTTGCAGTATTTGCAAGTAATTTATTAGATAGTATAAAATGAAAGATATTAGGATACAGAGTTGTATAACAGATAGACAATATATTTCTTCTTATTTGAAAGAAATTTCTAAATATAAACCTCTTCCTCAAGAAGAATTAGATAAACTTTTTAAAGAAGTAAAGAATGGAAATAAGAAAGCTGTGGATATTATTCTTAAATCCAATTTAAGATTTGTAATTTCTGTGGCTAAATCTTATCAAGGGTATAACATTCCACTTTCTGATTTAATTCAGGAGGGGAATATTGGACTATTGAAAAGTATCCATTCTTATAATCCAGAAAAGAATGTTAAGTTCTTATCTTATGCTATCTGGTGGATTCAGAGTTATATTCTAAACAGTATTAAGAAAACTAATAAGATAATTAGAATATCGCAACGGCAATATGATATTAATAATAGGATAAATAAATTTGTTAATCATTTTAAATTGAAAAATGAAAGAACTCCTAATGATTTAGAAATAAAGAAAGCTGTTAATGTTACTGATTTAGAATTAAGTATATATCATTCTAGTATTAATAATATTTATAGTATTGAAGAGCCTATTAATGATAATCAATTCATAAAAGATACTTTAAGGAGTGATGACGCATTCTTCTCTAGTATGGATAGAGAAGATGCAAAAGAAATAGTAGTAAAACTACTCTCATTTCTTCCTAAAAGAGAAAGAGAAATACTTAAATACTATTACGGGTTTAATAATACTCCTCTTTCTACTGATAATATTGCAGAAAAATATAATATATCAAAAGAAAGAGTAAGACAAATAATTATTGCGTCTATTAATAAACTTAAATATTATAACAAAAAAATTGCTTAATTATGAACAAGGATGAATTTATTAACTTTATGATTGATTATCATAAATCTCTTGATGATGCTGCTTATAATGAAGAATCTGTAATAGATCTTTTGGATTTAGATGATTCTTTTGTTTTAACCCTTAAAAGTAATTTTAAAAAGGATGGAGTTGATTATATTACTTGGTGGGAATATGAAAAAGCAGGTAATCCGGAAATAAAATTATTTGATGAAAATGGTAATGAAATCCCTTCAGAATCTCTTGATGATTTATGGGAAATAGTAAAAGACTGTATTAAATGAACACCCCTATTTTAACTCAATCAGAAGAAGATAGTGCTCCTTGGAATGATAAAACTACTCCAGTGGATGTTACTATCTCTCTTACAATGAGTAAGACAGTTTCTGTAGATATTAGCAATGAAGAGGACTTCAGAGATGAGGTCCTCTCACAAGTAGATCTTCCATGTGATAAATATAAAGATTGGAATATTGATGATTTTGAAATTATAAAAGAATGAATTATTACGCATATTACACAATTAGTAGAGAACGAGTTAATGATATAGTAAATCTTGCTGCTGACATGAGTGCTGACTTTCAATGTAATGATTGCAGCATTCCTGATGTCTGGGAAACATATAAAGAGCAGTTTGATATACTTATCCCTAAGAAGATACATTTAGGTAAGAAAGAAGATAATAGACAATTTATTTGGGATGGTCCTTCTATTATTCATCTTGTTCAACCAAAAGAATTAGAAGTAAATATTAATATAGAAGATATTAAAGAAGCATTGAAGAATGTTGTCATTCTAAATGATTATAATCATAGACTTACATTAGAGGAGTTTATAAATGAAATTAAAGATTCTCTTTATACTAAAGAAGATATAGATGAATTATGTGTAGAAAAGTTCTATTATACTAATGGATTAAAATTTAGCACATTTACTAATTTTGAATGATGGAATGGAGTGTAGATAGAGATATTCAAGAAGCAGTTGATTATCTTAATACAACATATGATCTATCTTCTGACTCAAAAAAATATCTTAGTCAGATTAATAAGATAGAGAATACTGATTCTTTTATCTATTCTTACTGGGCATACGGAGTCATTGTATATAATAAAAAAGGAAGATACGTTTTCTTTATAGATGTATTTGAAGATTGTTTTAAATACAATGAGAAATACGCCGTCTATAATTTTGAAGGATTTATTTCCGGGTTACATAATCTAAGAGATGAAATCAATAAACAAAATGTTTAATGAAATGGTTTAGACAATTAAAAGAGAATATTTATAATCTTATTACTTTTTTCCCTGTTGTCTGGAAATTTAGACCATATGATTACTGGTTTCTAATGGAGTTAGAGAAAACAGCAATGTTAGAAATGAGAAATTATTATGAACAATCTCATATTGTTATTTCTGATGTAGATTCTGCAAGATATTTAAGACTGGCTGTTAATCTTCTTAGACAAATAGATAAGGTAACTGATTATTGGGCATATGAATATAAGGTAAACCAGCCTATTCTTTATATTAATATGAAGAATGCTCCTAAAGGTTCTATTTGGGAAAAGAAAGCTAATGACAGACTCTTTCAATATGACTGGTATGAAGAAAAATGCTGGAGACTATATTGGAAAATTCGAGAAGAAAAAACCAAATCTTGGTGGAATTAACGGTGGAAATATTCACATCTTTTAGGATAATTTGTTCTGTCAAAGTTATTTCTTTGATTTACCAAAATCAAATAAATAGCCTTGATTTTTCTGACATCTTATATCTAAAGGTGATGGACATTTCTGCTGAACAACCACAAATGATTTTGAAATTTAAGACAACTAATGCGATTATGGAAAAACAGAACATACCATTATTGTCCCATTCTGAGAAGGATAATACCCCTTGGAATGAAGTGGTTAATCCTCCGAGGAAAGTTGATGTTACTGTCACAATGACCATTAGCAAGACATTCACTGTGGAGACTACGGAATACACAATGGAGAAAGACATTAACGAGGACGGTAACGTTGGCGTGATATACAAGTACGCTGACGGTGCATTGGAAAGGGCAGTGGATGAACAGGTGACACTTCCTAATCAGGCGTATGATGAGCTTCACCATGCGGTGTTTCTCACAGAAGACTATCAAGCAAGGGATAGTATGGAAGACTTAAATGGGTGGCATACTGAATCATTGGAAGTTAAATGTGTGGATTAAGAATCTCCGTACATCTATTGAGTCGCCACAAGGAGTGGCTCTAATCACAATTATTACGAGATGTGATGAGTATTCCTACCGAACAATCATAAAATTCAAAACAATTATGGGAACAAATTTCTATGCAATTGAAAAAATCAGTAAGAATAAAAGAACCAAACTAATTGGTTTGGCATACAATATGCTTGATGATTTTGAAAATAATGAGAATATCACACAGATATGGGAGGAATATCAGGAGAGTATTACGGAGGAACTCCCTAAACCCATTCATTTGGGCAAAAGAAGTGCCGGTTGGCAGTTTCTTTGGGATTATCCGGCAATATACAATGGTATGTTCAAAACCCATTTTTGGGAGATGAACAACGAGTATAAAATAAACCTAAATACTATCAAGGAATTTCTCAAGGATAAGATAATTTTTGACGAGTATGAAAATAAATATACTCTTGATTCTTTCTTAGAGGAAATAAAAAATGTCTTGTATAAGACAGATGATTTGGATGACGGAATGAATGGGGAGTATTCCACTCAATATTTCATTTCTGATGGTTTAAGATTTAGTAGATTCACTGGTTTTAATTGAAAAAAGAATATGAATATTTTAGAGATTTTGAAAAAATGTAAAAAAGGAACTCCTTTATGTTCTCCGATATTTGGGAATGTAAAGTTAGTTGCACCTTGCTTGGAAAACCCCATGGCAAAGAAGATAAGGGTGGAATATGTAAACAATGATAATACGGTAAGAATTGCTGACTTCCTTTGTGATGGTAAATACTCAAATGCAAAAGATGCAGAGTGTGTAATTTTTCCTTCCCTATATATGACCAGATGGGATAAATTTGCATGGGAGTTAGGAGATGTGTTGATTGATAAACAAGATAATATATTATGTGATTTTGGTGGGTTCACCTCAATAAAATATGATGTCTTTAATGTTGAAAATGTCTTTGATTTAGAAAAGAATACATTTATAACAGCTTCCACACAACTTACTTCTAATTTTGAAAAGGCTTCCAATAAGGATATAAAACTTTTCAAAGAAGCAAGAAAAAAGAAGGAATATAAATTTAAGCCCATGGATTTGGTGCTCAGCCAAACTAATTCTGATGTATGGACATTATGCCAATTCTCTCATTATGAAGATGAATATATTGTGTTTGTAGGCGGATCATATAGTTCAATAAGTAATGTACTTCCATATAACGAAGAAACAAAACATCTATTAGGAACAAAAAATAAACTATCATGACAAGAGAAGAAGTAAAGAAGATGCTGCCTGTTTTACAAGCATATGCTGATGGCAAGAAGATACAATGTAGTTATGATAATGATAATAATTGGTATGATTTAGGAGAAACAGATATAAAACTTGTTTCCAATTATTCATATCGTGTTAAACCAACCTCACAATATCGCCAATTCAAGAACAAAGAAGAGTTTTGGAATGAAGTGAAGAAGCATGAGCCGATGCTTTGGATTCAAGAAAAAGAAAGAATAGATGACACACAGTTCCAAATAACCCGTGTAAACAATGACGGATTTTATTCACCCTCAAGCGGTGAAATATCATTCCTTAAAGCAGCAGTGGATTATGAGTTTTTGGATGGAACACCGTTTGGAATAAAAGAATAAATTATGAAATACATTGTAGGGGACATTCTGTCATTAAAAGATGATATTGTAAAAATAATAGCAGTAGGCTTTGGCTACTACACAGTACGGAGTAGTCAAGACGGAGACATTAATTATATTGATGAGAAAGATCTCAAGCCAATTAATATAACAAAGGAAATTCTAATAAATAATGAATGGGAGGAAATAGCGAATGGATATTATAAAAGCAAGGGAAGCACATTTCTTGATATATACTATTTGATAAATGGAAAATGGCAATTAATGTTCAAACATAAACCAATAATAGAAATATCCTATATTCACGAACTACAACATTTCCTCTTTGGAATGCAAATGAATTATTTATTGGATTATGAATGATGAATTAGTAAAACTATATAAGGACACCTGTAATAAGATTGCAGATTCTATTAATAAGCACTTATTTGATTCAGAACATTCTTATAGATGGGTTTCTGATAGAATAGGAGGAGTATGTGATTTTGGTATTTCATCCTTTCTTACTGTAGAAGATATGATTCTAATATTAGAGAATAATATATCTAAAGAAGAGTTCTTTGAATGGAATAATGCTAATTTAAAACATGTAGACTATATCAGTCTATATAGTTGGTTACAAGGATGTAGACATAATCTTGTTGAAAGATGGAAAAGATATATGAAAGGAGACTATCTGATGACTACCAGTTAGGAAAAAATGATATATTTGTTTTTCTAAGTAATAGAAAGGGTATTCACAATACTGGTAATGCTCTTATAGCATTTCAGAAGTATGGTGCATCTTTTAAAGACAGAGAGGGATTACAAGGTAATTCTTATGCACTTCCTCTTGAACCTAAAAAGCCATATACTAATTTGTTTTTTACTGGTAGACTTGTTAGATGTATAAGGCAACGACCTTTTCTAAATTTTATTGTTCCTGCGATAGGATTTGCTGGAGATAAATTTACAGATAAAGAATTAATTCCTTGTTTTAAGAATACACGTAATTTAGACAATCTATATCTACCAAAAAAATATTTAGAAGTATTAATAAAAGAATATTGGAAATGACACAAGAAGAGGCAAGAGATTTTCTTCCATATTTTAAGGCGTTTGCAAATGATTCTAAAACCATTCAATATAGGTTAAAAGGATTTTTAGTTGAAGAATGGAAAGATGTTAAAGAAATTTCTAATCTTAGTTTTGATTCCTATGAATACCGGTTCAAGCCCGAACCACATATCCGCCCATTCAAAGATATGAATGAGTGTGTGGAGGAAATGAAGAAGCACCCACCATTTGGATGGGTGAAAAGAGACGACAATGAAAGTTATATATATGATAGTGTCAATCATATTGAAACAGAATGCATCACCTTTAATTGGGAAGGGGATTTAAGCTATAAAGAAGCGTCTGAATTATATCATTTTATGGATGGAAGTCCTTTTGGAATAATTGAAAATGAATGATGAATAAAGAATTTTTAGAGAAAGCAGCTCACGAGTATATGATAAACCGTTTTAAGGATGAGGATTATCCTATCTCTATCAAGGAGATAAAAGAAGCTTGTGAGGAGGATTTTAAGGCTGGTGTAAAGTGGATGCTGAAATCAATTCCTTTGTATAACCTAATTCCATGGCCCGAAGTTCAAAAATATATGGATAAGGAAGGATTTGATAACAATGCATATCTTCTTGACTATGTGGAGGAGATGAATAATCCTGTATATGCAATTACTGTTAAATGGTTAAAAGAAAATGGAGATTGACGTAAAGAACATCAAGGCTGCATACAGAACAGCCACGGAGAGCGAAAAGAAAATGTTGTCCGCATTATTTCCTGACCTTCATCTTGGCGAGGAAGAGAAAGACAACCGCCCTGTCATGGAGCGCATCAAAACCTTTGAGGACGCTTGTGCGGAATTAGGGGACAGCAATCCGATGGTGCTTGCATACCGAGATACGAACGATAATATGCCCGACATAACGGCATACATGAAGCTCCGCATCATTACAGCCGCATTGAACGAGGGATGGAAACCACAATTCACAAAAA
>ERZ808270.550-NODE-550-length-21154-cov-2.777241_pt1 | contig 21154 bp, 14 predicted proteins | sample MGYA00521082_ERZ808270 | MGnify/ENA primary metagenome ERZ808270 (study PRJEB31516, sample SAMN03275594) | gut metagenome | biome: mammalia-associated habitat; material: feces | host: Papio cynocephalus | place: Kenya | collected 2012-07-27 ... | reverse complement strand
TATGACGGCGCGAAAAAACGCTATGGCGACCCGCTGCCGGAAGAGGTGGCGGAGCGTGTGAAGTTTGAGCTCCACATCATGAAGACCATGGGATTCCCCGGCTACTTCCTCATTGTGCAGGACTTCATCAATTCCGCCCGCGACGAGCTGGGCGTGATGGTGGGTCCCGGACGTGGTTCGGCAGCCGGTTCGGTGGTGGCCTATTGCCTGGGCATCACCAAGATAGACCCAATTAAATATGACTTGCTGTTCGAGCGTTTCCTCAACCCAGACCGTATTTCCTTGCCTGATATTGATACCGACTTCGACGATGACGGTCGAGGCAAGGTGCTAGAATGGGTGGAAGACAAGTATGGACACGACAAGGTGGCACACATTATCACTTACGGCACCATGGCCACCAAGAACGCCATCAAGGACGTGGCGCGCGTGGAGAATGTGCCACTGCCTGTAGTCAACGAACTGTGCAAGCAGATTCCAGACAAATTGCCAAACGGCAAGAAGATGAATCTGGCTAATGCCATCGAGTGCATACCGGCATTGCAGAATGCCGAGGCGTCAAGCGATATCAGACTGCGCAACACCATGTCGTACGCCAAGATGCTCGAGGGCACCGTGCGCGGCACCGGTATCCATGCCTGTGGAACCATCATCTGCCGCGACGCCATCAGCGACTGGGTGCCTGTGTCGACCGCCGAGGACAAAGCGGACCCAGGACACAAGTTGCTTTGTACGCAATATGACGGACACGTGATTGAGGAAACAGGACTCATCAAGATGGACTTCCTCGGATTGAAGACCTTGTCCATTCTGAAAGAGGCGGTGGAGAACATCCGCCTCAGCACGGGCCATGATATCGACCTCGACACCATCCCTATCGACGACGAACTGACCTACCAACTCTACAGCGAGGGCCGCACGGTCGGCACCTTCCAATTTGAGTCTGCCGGCATGCGCAAGTATCTGCGCGAGCTCCACCCCACGGTGTTCGAGGATCTCATCGCCATGAACGCCCTCTACCGCCCGGGACCAATGGACTACATTCCTTCGTTTATCGCCAGAAAGAACGGTAGGGAGCCCATCAAGTATGACATCCCCTGCATGGAGAAATACTTGAAAGACACCTATGGCATCACCGTCTACCAGGAGCAGGTCATGCTCCTCAGCCGCCAACTCGCCAACTTCACCCGAGGCGAAAGTGACGCCTTGCGTAAGGCCATGGGTAAGAAAAAGAAAGCCATCGTAGACGCGATGAAGCCGAAATTCATCGAGGGCGGCAAGGCCAACGGACACGACCCGAAAGTGCTTGAAAAGATTTGGGCAGACTGGGAGAAATTCGCTTCCTATGCGTTCAACAAGTCACATGCCACATGCTATTCCTGGGTGGCTTATCAGACAGGATATCTCAAAGCCCACTACCCTGCCGAATACATGGCAGCCGTGATGAGCCGAAGCTTGAGCAACATCACCGACATCACCAAACTGATGGATGAATGCAAGGCGATGGGTATCCAGTGTCTGGGACCCGATGTGAACGAGAGCCGCATCAAGTTCAGTGTCAACTCGCATGGTGCCATCCGCTTCGGTCTCGGTGCCATCAAGGGCATGGGCGACGCCGCCTCACAGAACATCATTGCCGAACGGGAGAAGAACGGGCCCTATAAAGACATCTACGACATGCTCCAGCGTGTGGACTTGAAAGCCTGCAACCGCAAGGCATTCGAATGTCTGGCGCTGAGCGGAGGACTCGACAGCTTCGGCATCTCCCGCGAACAATATGTCTGCAACACCGGCAACGGCTCGTTTCTCGACACCCTGGTGCGCTATGGACAGCTCTACCAACAGGAGCAATATCAGATGAAGACCTCGCTGTTTGGAGGAGAAAACGAAGTGGAGATAGCCCATCCTCAACCGCCAACCGTCGAGCCATGGGGACTGATTGAGAAATTGAACCGCGAGCGCGACCTCGTGGGCATCTACCTCTCGGCACACCCGTTGGATGACTACCGCATCGTACTTGAGAAGTTCTGCGACACCACCTGTCCGGAACTCGCCGACAAAAAAGAAATTCTCCACAAGACGTATGAAGAGAAGGCCATTGCCGACGATGTCAAAGGCAGCACAGACATCACTGTGGGCGGCATTGTGACCAACGTGAAAGAAGGATACACCAAGACCAACAAGCCCTATCTCATCGTGACCATCGAGGACTACGAGGGAGCGGGAGAGATTGCCTTGTTCGGAGAGGAAAGCGGAAGATGGCGCGGCATGTTTCCCCTGAGTGCAGCCGTCTACATCAAAGCCACCATCACCCAGAAGTACAACAAGAGCACTTTCCTGGATTTTCACATCAACAGTGTGCAGTATCTGCAGACCATCCTGGAGAATCAAGTCAAGAAACTCACCATCCGAATCAACTCGGACAAAATCAACGACGCCTGGGTGAACGACATCGCCACCTTGATCAACGACCATCCCGGTCACACTGAAGTGCAATTTCAGATACACGATGTGGTGAGAAACGACAACATCAACCTCTACAGCAAGACCAAACGCACCTCTGTGCCAAGAGAATTGGTGGACTTTCTCGACAATGCTGACGGACTGGCATACGAAATAAATTGATACCTTTTTGGTATAAAATTTGCTTGATACGGAATAAAGAACTATTTTTGCAACAAAATAACAACAAGAATAAAGCAACAAAACAATGGAAGTAAAGATTACAAACGAGAATTTCGAGACTTATCAGAATGGCGAATTGCCATTGGTAGTAGACTTTTGGGCAACTTGGTGCGGTCCTTGCCGTGCGATTGCTCCATTGGTAAGCGAGCTCGCAGAACAGTATGACGGCAAGGTTGTCGTTGGCAAGTGTGATGTGGAAGAGGCTGACGAGATTGCAGCCCAATTCGGCATCCGCAACATTCCTACCATCCTCTTCATCAAGGGCGGCAAGGTTGTAGACAAGCTTGTAGGCGGTGTGCCAAAGGCAAAGATCGAGGAGAAGTTCCAAGCTCTCCTGTAAACCATAAACTGCAAGGCTATGAAAAAATTGTTCGTAATGGCAGCCGCCATCATCACAATGGCAAGTTGTGGCAACAAAACGGCACAGAACGAGGGTACCGTAGCCGACTCCAACGAGTATAATCCCGTAGAGCAGAAAGCTGAAATCCCAGCGAAAGCCACCACTTCGGCAGTTGCCGACTCCGTCACAAAAGTGCTCGGCGAGCAACTCAACAGCAAGGACGGCAAACAAGTGAAAGCCACGGTCAAAGCCGTAATGGCCAAATATCAAGAGTTGGTGAAATCTGGAAAGACTGAGGAGGCTGCCGCCTATGCTTCACAAGTGAAAGCCTTTGTCAACGAGCATGCCGAAGAACTCAAGAAGTTCACATCCGGCAATGCGACGGTAGCTGAAGTGATTAACGGCATCGCCAACTTGCCTACCGACGCCAAGCAAGCCGCTGCAGCGGCTGCCAACGCTGTGAACGCCGACGCCAATGCGGCCAACAAAGCTGTCAACGCCAAGGCAAACGCGGCTAAAGCTTCCGTCAAAAAGGCGGAAAACGACGCCAAGAAGGCTGTCACCGACGCTAAAACAGCAGCAAGCAAGAAGGTGAACGACACCAAGAAAGCAGCCGAAACCGAGGCAAAAGCCAAGGTGGAGAATGCCAAACAACAGACGCGCGACGCAGCCAACAAGGCTGTGAACAACGCTCTCAACAAGGTGCTCGGCCAGTAAATCACCTTCACACATATTTTAATAGCCCATATCCATAGCACAACGCTATTATTGATATCAATCTGAATGAAATTGTGAACTCCATGAGATTCCGATATCCATAGCACAACGCTATTATTGATATGGGCTATTTCTTTTTATCCCCAATCATTTATGAAGACAATACATTTTTTTTTATTTTTCTTCATTCTATCGTTGTCTACCCATGCCGTCAATTCAGACTCATTGGCATTGACCAACCATTTGTCTATTGAAGGCATGCAGCTATACCATAAAGGTAAATACAAAGCTGCAGAAGCGAAATTCCGTCAAGCCCTTGCCATCGACACACTTCTTTTTAGGGACAACCATTACCAACGTATTATCTACACCGGAATGTGGTTGGGCAACACGCTCTGCAAACTCGGGCGCACAAAGGAGGCTCTCAATGGCGAATACACTGCACCTTATTGCTTTGCCGAGCCTGTGGATTTCAGAAAGATGGAAGAGGTAGATTCATTGGGAGCATTGGGCAACAAACTCAAAGAACAGGAAAAATGGAACGAATCATATCTAATTTGGAAGAAACGCCAAATACTACTAGACACCCTCATTCCACGTACGCATATATGGAATGCAAACAATCTTCACGAGATTGCATACACGCAAAACAAGCGCCTAAATTCTTTTGAGATAGATTCAGTGAAACAAATGCATGAGATGGCAAAAGAAGTAATCTCTTGCATGGAATACTTTATAACCTCCACACATTTATATTTATCAAACGACTCTTCTAAGAAAAATGTTTGGAGACATATTAATTTCCTTTTGGGAAAAGCATTGGAATGCTGCCATGTAAACAAGCAACCGGATTTCTCACCTAAAGGTAACGACATTGTTTGGAGATCTATACATTGGGCTGACAGTATATTCCATAAACAAAACCCAACTCCTATTGAAGAGTATTTCTATCGAGAAAAATTGCGGAATACAGCAATTAATTATTCTTACAGACTGCCTTATGCGAGCAAAAGACGTTATATTGCCACCCAAATAGCCCTGCATAATTGTTTGCGAATGATTTCCATCAATGACTCCATTCAAAATAAAGACCAATGGCGACGTAAGGTATTGTTACTGCAAACACTTTCTGAAATATACAGTGATTTAGGGAACTGCCCCGCAACAAACGATAATGACACGGCAGAAGAACTAAATATATATGATGCTTCCGACATTAAAACAGTACAAGACTCCTTGGGCATGGAGCTTGTCAACCAACAAGCCTTCAAGGCCCTGCTAATTGACATCACTTCAAGTGCAATAGACTCCACGGGAAACGCCCGACAATCCCATTTCAGTAATATGTCTTTCAAAACAATGCTCAAGCGTTTGGAAATTTTAAAAACATATGATTATCCACAGTATATAAACGACTTAGAAGAATTAAGTTCTTTTTATATTGGCAAGAACCTGTATGACAAGGCTATAGAAATTTATCATTTTATGATGGAATATTATAAGAACAACAATCGAGAAAAATATTATGACACATTATTAGCCTTAGCTAATCTTTACAAGAAAATTGGTCTTTATGCCTTTGATGATACGTCGTATCTTTTTGCACATAAATTTAAAAATATATCAAACAGACAAGCATTTGCCTGTTACTTCTACAACGCAATAGATTGCTATGAGCAATATCTTAAAGGGAAACAAGAGGAAAGCGACAGCGTAAAATTCGACCCATCGTGGATAATAGACAAAGCTTTGGCTGAATTGTATTATCATCATGCAATGAAAAAGAAAGACAATATTTCCGCCCAACATGCATACAACTTTCTTGGAAAATATCTTGCAGAAGGTTTGGTCAGTGATATAGACAAGCCTTTATATATCAGAAGAATGGCAGAATGCAAAATTATTATGGGAACAAAGGATGCCTTTGAATCCATAGACAACAACCAAAGAGAAGAATTTGAAAAAACAATGATAGCCTTCATGTATGCCACAGGAAATGAAAAAAAGAAATTTTGGAATGATTATATATTCAATGAGAACCTTGAATATGTTCACCATTACCACACAATGCCACATTCAGCAAAGGTCGCATACAATGCCAATCTATACAAAAAAGGTATTCTGCTTGGTGCGAGCCGCAATTTGCGTGACGTTATCTCACAATCTACAGACAAACATCTACAACAACTATCTACACAATTACAGGAATTAAGGAAATCTGCATCCATATCAGACAGTCTGAAAGTTCAAAATCTGGAACGGGAAATTCTGCTGATATGCAAAAATAGAGGAAACTACAATTCCAATCTTGTCATCACATGGAAAGACGTAAAGAAGAATTTGGCAAACAAAGACCTTGCCATAGAGTTTTACAAAACATGGGACGGAGACTATGGCGCCGTACTTCTCTCCAACAAGGAAGACGAGCCTCAACTGGTGATACTCTTCAACCAAACGGAACTTGATAAGTACAAAGACAACTACTTCTCTCCAGAAGCATCCTCCTTGGTATGGAAAAAACTATTGCCATACATGCAAGGAAAGAAGAATATTTATTTCGCCACCGATGGCGAACTGCATAACATCCCTATTGAATATATGCCCGCCATAGACGGTAAAGGGATGCTTTCAGATTCATGGCACTTCTTCAGACTCTCTTCAACCCGAGAATTGGTAAACCATTCACAGGTGAAAAATCACAATACGGTCATCTACGGAGGCTTAAAATATAGTCTCGACACCTCCTCCATGCAAAAGGACGCTCTACGCTACCCCCCAACGAATGATACTCGTTCGGTGGACATTGCGACAGGAATCGCCATGGTGGATCGTGCCCACTCTGGCGTGTCAGATCTTAAATATACAAAAATTGAAGCTTCAAAAATCAAAGAACTGCTTGATTCCCAAAAGATAATCTGCCATCTGTATAGTGACAGCATCGGCACAGAGACCTCATTCAAGCACTTGAATGCCGATTCTACCAATATCATACATATCGCCACTCATGGTTTTTATCTCACAAAAGAACAATTCAACCACTTTGCTGCCGCCACCCATCTATCAGAAGAATGGTCAGACAATACGGAAGACTTGGCACTCATCCGTTCAGGGCTCTACTTCTCTGGGGTAAACAATGTGTTAAGAAGACGGCCAATTCCACAAGGAGTTGATGATGGTATACTCACGGCAAAGGAAATCTCGTTGATGAACTTCCGCAATCTTGACCTTGTGGTATTGTCGGCTTGCCAAACGGCACTCGGCGACATAGGCAGTGATGGCGTGTTCGGATTACAACGAGGATTCAAGATGGCTGGAGCACGAAGCCTTCTCATGAGCCTTTGGAAAGTGGACGACCGCGCGACACAAATACTGATGGAGCATTTCTATTCCGCCCTACTCTCTGGAAAAAGTAAAACAGCAGCCTTGCACGAAGCGCAAAGAATGGTGCGCAACTACGAGGTTACAAATGATTCAGGTAAAACGTATCCTTATGTCAATCCTAAGTTTTGGGCTGCTTTCATCTTGCTTGACGCTATCTGATCTGCCCTTCTTCCAACAGAACATTCCGTAACCCACAAACATGAACTCGTATAGAACAAAAATATCATTGTATAAAAAGTGAACAAAAACATGAAAGAATTGTTATTTGTAAGCGTAGGAAGCTTCTTCGGAGGCGGCATGCGGTTTATGGTATCCAAGATGATTCAATCATGGACATGGGCAACATTTCCATTCGGGACATTGACGGTGAATGTGCTGGGATGCCTCTTGATCGGTTTTCTCTCCGGACTTTCCTGGGGCGGAGGTCTGATGTCTCCCTCCATGAAGATGCTGCTGACCACAGGCTTCTGCGGAGGTTTCACCACCTTCTCCACCTTTATGAACGAAGGATCATCCCTGATGAAGGAAGACCAATATATATATACCGTTCTTTATCTCTTCGGAAGTTTGGCCCTCGGCTTACTCGCCGTGACTGGCGGACACCAACTTGCCAAAGTGATGGGCTAAGAAACAAAAACTCCCCACACCACTGTTACATGGTGTGGGGAGTCTATTTTATTTAAACTGTACTATCTACTCAAGCGAACCACTATTTCACTTCAATCTGACGGGCTGTCTTAGCTGCAGCTTTCTCTATCTTCGGCAATTCGATGTTGAGTACACCATCGCTGACGTTGGCTGCAATCTTTTCCTTGTCTACATCGTCAGGCAGCAAGAGTGTCTGCTCGAATTTGCTATAAGAGAACTCACGGCGCAGATAGTGCTCTTTCTTGTTCTCGTCCTTTGCTTCATTCTTCTTTTCCATCTTGATGACCAAGTTGCCTTCGTCATTAAGGTTGATAGTGAAGTCGCCTTTCTTGAGTCCAGGAGCGGCAACCTCTACTGTATAGTCTTTTTCTGTTTCCTTTACGTTGATTGCAGGTGCTGTAGCATTTGCTCTCGGCATAAAGTCTGTATCAAAAAAGTCATTGAATACATCGGGCATCCAAGAATTTCTACGTGCAAGTGTCATAATCAAAACCTCCAATTATATTTTAGTTGTTTTTATGTTTATTATCTCTGTGAGCCTTGCGGCTTACACTCTCATTATAAACAACTTATGTGCCAACTATCCTTAGCGTGACATCTTGTCAACGACATCGGTCAATTCGTCAGCAATGTTTAAAACATTTAATCATTCGGAGGCTTTTTCCTGTCACATCTGTCTTAGAATTTCACAAGACGAGAGCCGTCGGGTTCTTCACTGATATAGACCTTGGTCACATCCTCGGGAAGCAACTCTTCGATAAGCTCCGGCCACTCCAGAAAACACAAACTTCCACCGTAGAAATAGTCTTCATATCCCATATCATAGACCTCATCAAGCTTTTTGATACGGTAGAAATCGAAGTGGAAGATGCTGTCGCCTGTAGTGCTGGAAGTGTACTCATTGACGATAGCGAACGTGGGGGACGTGATGACATCGTCCACTCCCAACTCCTCGCATACGGCCTTGATGAATGTGGTCTTGCCAGCTCCCATCTTGCCATAGAAAGCGAAGACCTTGCCTGTGCCCATGTTTTGGATAAACTCCTTGGCGGCAGCGTGAATTTTGTCGAGATTGTCTATTCTGATTTCCATAATATTGTGTGTTTTTGAATTCTATCTTTTTCTGGGTGTGAGCGTGACAATCGGGATAATCATCTCCTCCATGGAGATGCCTCCGTGCTGAAAAGTGTCCTTATAGTAGCTCACATAATAATTGTAGTTGTTGGGATAAGCGAAGAACGAGTCACCTGTGGCGAAGACATAACTCGTACTGAGGTTTAGCGTGGGCAGTTGTGCCCGGGCAGGCTCCTTGATGGCGAATACATCCTTGGAATCGTAGTTGAGATTCTTGCCCAACTTATAGCGCAGATTGGTGTTGGTATTCCGGTCACCGATGATTTTTACGGGTTTCGACGCACGAATGCTGCCATGGTCTGTGGTGATGACAATCTTGTAGTCGCTGTTGGCAAGGACCTTGAAAAGGTCCGCCATAAAAGAGTGGCGCAACCAACTTTGGGTGATGCTGCGATAGGCGCTCTCGTTGCTCGCCAACTCCCGCACCATCTTCGACTCTGTGCGAGCGTGGGAGAGCATGTCGATGAAATTGACAACCAACACATTGAGGTCGTTCTGTTTGAGTTGGGACAACTGCTGCATAAACTTCTCCGCTCCATTGGAATCGTTGATCTTATGATAAGAAAAGGTATCGTGACGGCGGTAGCGTTCTATCTGTGTCTGTATGAGCGGCGCCTCGTTGAGGTTCTTCCCCTCCTCCTCATCCTCGTCCACCCAAAGTTCAGGGAACATAGAGGCTATCTGTGTGGGCATGAGTCCGCTGAAGATAGCGTTGCGGGCGTATTGTGTGGCGGTGGGAAGAATGCTCATGTACAAATCTTCCGAAATGTCGAACAGGTCTCCTATCTCCTGCGCCAACATGCGCCATTGGTCGTAGCGAAAATTGTCTATCACAATGAGAAACACCTTCTCCTTGGCATCAAGCAAGGGAAAGACTTTGCGTTTGAACACGTCTGGACTCATCAACGGCTTGTCGGCAGACTGTGCTTCGTGCTTCGATGCCTTGGACGCCAAGCGGTGCTGCATCATGGCGCGCATATTGCCGATGGCCCCCGACGCTTGAGGGGCGACCCAGTCCATATAGTTTTTCTTGATGAATTTAGCAAACCCGTTGTCAGCTTCTTCCTTCTGGGTTTTGAGAATCTCGGTCATGCTACTCTCCGTACTGCTGAGTTCCAATTCCCAATGTACAAGCTTGCGATACACTTCCTTCCAATCCTCGAATGTTCTACAGTCTTCTATCTGTAAAGACAACTGTTGGAAATTCTGCTGATAAGATGTCTGTGTCACCTCGGTGACTATCTCCTTGCGATGGATATTCTTTTTGAGAGAGAGCAGGATTTGGCTTGGATTGACAGGTTTGATAAGGTAGTCGGCAATCTTGGAGCCTATCGCTTGATCCATGATATTTTCCTCCTCGCTCTTTGTGACCATGACCACAGGAGTCGAGGGCGAGATGTCCTTGATCTGCTGCAAAGTCTCCAATCCAGTCATGCCGGGCATCATCTCGTCGAGCATTATCAGGTCGAAGGTGTGCTGACGGCACCGGTCTATGGCGTCGGCGCCGTTGCTCACAGTCGTCACGTCATAACCTTTCTTTTCCAAGAAGATGATGTGGGCTTTGAGAAGTTCTATCTCATCGTCCACCCAAAGTATGTTTCCGTTGTTCATCATTGCTTAAAATCCGTCTAAATCATAATATTCGTCCTCAAGGTCCACCTCTTTTTTCTGAGGTTCCTCTTGTTTCTTCACAGGCTCTACAACCTTCTTTTCGGGAGTTGTAACTTTCTTTTCCGGCACGACAGGCTTTGCAGTCTGCTTGGATGCTGCCGGATGGACAGGCTGTTTCGGCGAGGTTGCTGTGGCGCTCGTCTTTTCCGTAGCAGCCGAAGGCTTGGCTTCCTGTTTCGTTTCTTGACGGACAGGTTGCGACGGCTGTGGCTTTGTCTGTGAAGGAACCGGTGTTGTAGGCTCATCGTCAATCAGGATACCATCGTCCTCGGTCTGCTTGGACTGAGGATTTGTGGAAGATTTTTCACCGTCATCAATCAGGATGCCGTCATCTTCCGCTTGTTTAGTTTGTGGCTTGGCTGAAGAATCATCGTCCATTATGAATCCATTGTCGGTCTCATTATCGGGCTCCAGTTCCTGCTTGTCCGCATCCTTTGGTTTCATATTGGCAGGTATGCGCACGTCTTCCTGCTCAACATTGACCTCAGTCGGCTCGTTGAGCAACTGCCTATTGACCACCTTGAGCGGAGCGAAGTGCGCCGCATAGAATCTCTCATAATCCGTATAGCTATACTGTTGTCCCAAGAGGGCGAGGTTCTCGTCACTTATGATATAGGTCTTGGCCTGTCCCATCTGTCGGACAACCGCCTTGTTGGCATGCAACAATCTGGCATATTGATAAGCCTCGTCATAGTTTCGGAATCCGCTCACACGCATGCGGTGCAGACCATCCGCATCATCTATCGCCACCTCAAAGTTTCGCACGATGAAATTGGTGAAGTTGTAGCGGGCCATTTCAAAGAGCAGTTGGTTCTCATTGAGAGAGTCGGGCACATAGACAAGCATCACATTGAATGGAGTAATACGTTCTGACGAAAACTTGCGTGCCGCCACCGAGTCCTTGTCGTTGAGCACCACGGCCCGTCGATTCCACACGTCTTCCAAGTCGAAGCGTGCTCCATGAAGTTTGCGTCCCTGGTTCACGCCATTGACAATCATGCCTGCCATCTCACTGATACGGCTGTCTGGATATTTCTCCACCACCGTCTTCATGTCCGCCAAACATCCCTCCGTATCGCCCGAATTGAGTTTGCTCATACCCGAGATGAAGAGGAACTTGTCACGATTGGCACCTGTGGGGAAACGAGTATCACTCACATGCACATTGCCTCTGACCTCCTGAAAGCGGTCGGCCTTGAAGGCTTCATAGGTGGCGGCATAGAGAGAATCCTCTATTTGCACTCCCATGGTGGCGTTTTCCTTGAAATAAGGATCTGTGAGGAGTGCAGTCCACTGACTGTTGGGATATTCCTTTTTCAAGCGTTCCACATAACTGTCGGCAGTCGTGAAATCATTTTTGCGTGAATACAAGAGGAAAAGGTGATAGTAAGCCTCATCCATTTGAGGATAGTCATGGTATTTATCAGACAACCGGCGCAGATATTTCTCACTCTGCCGCAAGTTGTCAAGTTTATCCTTAAAGATGACACCTGCATGGAACAAACCGTCTTCCAAGGTTTCGTCGCTGGCCTTCATCTGTTCTTCCGTGAAAGGTATTTGGGCGAGATAATACTCGCGCTTGTGTGGATCGTTCTGGGCGCTGTCCGTCAGATGAGAGATAGAGTCAGCCTTGGCTTCCTCTGCAGCGATGGAATCTCGCTGCTCGTCGGTCAGTTGCGACAGGGCTTGCATGCCGCCGACCACCGTTCGGTTGACCCGCTGCCAGTTGTCCACATTCTCTCGTTTTCCCCATAAGCGTTGGAAAGCTTGCTTTCCCTGACTGACAGCCAACGGATTGTAGAAATACCAAACCGAGGATTTCGAGGTCGGCATCGTGGGGGTGGACGATGAAGAAGAACTGGTGTGTCCAAACTTCGCGCTGTTCTCTTTCATCTTTTTGTCTGCCTCGGCAGCCTCCTGTGCCCGGCGTTCTTCTTTTTCTTTCTTCTTCAAGGCCGTGATGACGCGGTCGATGGCTGCGTTTCGGTCGCTCTCCGACATCTTCGCCAAGGCCTGCAGCGAGTCCTGCAATTGCACGGCATCAGTATAGGGGACCAATTCATCGAGCACCACCGAACGTTCAGACAATGCCTCATAATCCTTGCGGTCTTTGTCAAGAAGTCCGATGGCCTCGCCATAACAGCGACGGGCGTCACCGAACTTTTCCCTTGCCCAATAGAGATCTCCAAGGTGAAGCAGCAGCACACCCTTCTCTATGCCAGCCCGGGTAGCCTTTTGGTTGCCCTGCTCATAAGCGCCAATCGCCTTGAGGGTATCCTTGTCCGCCAGATAGATGTTGCCGATGGCATAGTATACTTGGTCGAGATAATCCTTGTTCTTGTCGCTTGCCGCCATACGTCTCAACTTGCTCACCATTTGTTTCGAGCGTCCCTTGGCCATCACCTCAGTAAGAGAGATGCGGGCATTGAACTCCAACTCATAGGGAGGATTCTGCTTGACGACGTGCCGGAAAGCCTTGTAGGCATCCTGTTTACGATCCAAGGCAGCATAGAGTTGGCCGAGCAAATACCATTCACGGGCCTTTTGCTTGCGGCGCATCTCATGGCTGATGACTTTGCGCAGATAGGGTATCGCCTTCTCGAAATCGCCCGTATGGATGTAATAGTCGGCATAGGTATAATCCCATTCCTTGACAGCACGCCAATCGAGACTGTCGCGTTGCATGTTTCTGATTACATCTTCCGCATCATATATCCATCCGTTCTCCACATAGGTCTTCGCCAACCAGGCGCGTGCCTTGCCATAGATGGCAGGTTGGGTCTCATAGAGTCTACTCATATAGGCGAAGGTTGATGCAGCCTCGTCAAAGTTGCCCTTATGAAACTGCGACCGTCCCATCAGCATCCAAGCTCTCCATATGAAGGGATTGTATTCTTTGCGTCCCAACCATTCCAAGTCTTTGGCTGTTTTCTTGCGGTTCTTGGTCCACTCGGGACGGCGTTTGATGCTATGTCGCTGTATGGCTTTTTTACTTTTCTCTATGGCACGGTCAAAGTTACCCTTGCCTATTTCCCGACTGTTCTTGTTACCCACATAGTAAAGGGGCAACAGTTCGGTATAGTTGTCCTTGTTGCCGTTTTCCTTCTCGAGCGAACCGTCAATATAGGCCTGTGCTCCGTTGTAGTAGATGTTGTACTTGGCATTGAAAGCGTGCAGGAATCTCGACCTCGCCGTATTCTTCTGCGACATACATCCAGTGAGCAAGGGTAGACACAGCAATGTCATGGCAAACGAAGGATGACGCTTGATCAGCTTGCACAGGGTGTAGACGATGATGGAAAAGAAGATGATAGAGGCGCCCGAAGGAACATTCAGCCAATAGGCGAATGCCAACCCCAACAGACAGTCTATCCACCCGATGACAATGCTCAGCCCAATGATTTTCTTGAAATTGAAGGTGAAGATGTTGGCCGTCATCTGCGGAATGGTGAGCAGACTGATGGCGAGCACGATGCCGACCATGCGCAAGGTAGAGACTATGGAAACGGCGATAAGCCCCATCATGAGGTATTCGATGAAGTTGACAGGCAGGTGTTGCGAACGGGCGAAGGTGGCGTCGAATGCCACACTAAGGATAGCCCGATAGAGCAAGGCGAAGGTGGCGACCACCACCACTGCCAATCCAGCAAGAAGCCACAGGTCTGCGGGTTCTATCGCCAAGATGCTGCCAAAGAGAAAGGACGGCAAATCGGGCATAAATCCCGGGGTGAGAAAGCAACAGATAATGCCCACACTCATACCGAAGGTCCAAAACACGGCGATGGCGGAATCCTCCCGTATGCTGCTCTTATGCGACAACCATTGTACACCAAAAGCACTCGCCACGGCAAACGCCATGGCGGACAAGACGGGATTGACGCCCAACAGGACACCCAAGCCGATGCCTCCAAACGAGGCGTGCGTGATGCCCCCACTGATGAACCCCAACCGACGAGCCACGATATAGGAGCCAATAAAGCCACAAACGATGCTTGCCAACAAGGAGCCCAACAAGGCGTTTTGGAAAAAAGTATATTCGAATATCGACATAGTGTAGCGGATTAGGATGAACGGACTGGGTACGTCAATCGTGCTGTTCTATCTCGAAACCAGCCTTGCGCAAATCGTCCCAAAAATGGGGATAGGACTTGCTCACCACTTCCGGGTGATTGATGCGCAATTTTGGGAACTTGAATGCTGCGGGAGCAAAAGCCATGGCCATGCGGTGATCCTCATAGGTGTCAATGACCGGCACGTCATCTGCATCACAACGCTCGCCGTCCCAGAAGATTTCATTGTCGTTGCGGTCGTGCAACACATAGCCCAGTTTGCGAAGTTCAACCTTAAGAGCCTCGATACGGTCGGTTTCCTTGATTTTCAAACTTCCCAAACCTGTAAAGCGGAAAGGTATGCCGAGCAGGACGCACGTCACCACCATCGTCTGCGCCAAGTCGGGTTGGTTGACAAAGTCATAGTCCAACCGGGGCAGTCTGCTGCGGTGGTAACAAAGTGACACCTCGGTAGGCTCGCCTTGTCGTGTGGTGGCAAACGCCGTCTTCACGCCCAGCAAACTGAACATATATTTGATGGCGGAGTCGCCCTGATGGGATCCATCCATCAAGTTGGTGAGTTTGATAGACGATTCCGGGTCGTTGAGCAATGCCGCAATCTCATACCAATAGGACGATGCACTCCAGTCGTTTTCGATGAAAAATGCCTGGTCTTGATAGGGCTTCGGTTCCACTTTGATCATGTCAATGTCCGCCCAATCCACCTGTGCGCCGAAATCACGCATCGTGCAGAGGGTGAGGTCGATATAAGGTCTCGACACGATATTGCCGGTCAACTTGAGTTCAAGTCCTCGCTTCAGCATGGGACCAATCATCAGCAACGCCGAGATGTATTGTGAACTGACACTGCCTTCAATTTCCAAGTGTCCGCCCTCGAGTTGGCGTCCTTTCACGCACAAGGGTGGAAAGCCGTCGTTTTCCTCATAACTGATGTCCGCTCCGAGTTGGCGCAAAGCGTCGACAAGCACTTTGATGGGGCGATGCTTCATCCGGTCGGTGCCCGTAAGGACATGCTCTCCCGGCGTGACCGCCAGATAGGCCGTCATAAAACGCATGGCTGTGCCTGCCGCTTTGATGTCGATAACATCGGGCATGTCACGCAGCGCACGGACAATCACTTCCGTATCGTCGCAGTCGGAAAGATTCTCAGGAAGGGTCTGCCCTTGTGACAGGGCATGAATGACAAGTGCCCGGTTGCTGATGCTCTTAGAGGCTGGCAGATCTATCATGGTATTGATATGCTGTGGAACTTTAAAAGAATACTGCATAGTCTTGTTGTTTCGTTATGATGTTTAGCTTACAAAATTACGCATTAATATCGTGACAGCCAATTTTAAAGATAAAATAAAACTGAAAAGAACAAAAAGAAAATTGCTCTGCTGGAGTCGGCTTATACCGCTTTTCAGCAAAGCAATTCAAATATATTGCATTATGAAGTTTCCCTTTTAGCTGTATCTGAGGATTTGTCCTGGACGCAGACGCATGCTCTTGCCGATGTGATTGAGTCGGCAAATGTCGTTGACGGAAACACCACGCTTGCGGGCAATCGTCTCGACCGTCTCGCCTTTGACCACCTTGTGATAGCGGGGATCCGCACTCTCGCCGGCCTGGCGGTCTGGAGCAGTCTCGCCAATCACGTCACTACGGTTATAACCGCCATTGCCCACCTTTCCACGAAGGCGTGTTGCCAGTTCGGATTCCTCGGCATAAGTATCTTTCCTATAGGTGAAGAAGTCGCCTGTCACGTCCTGGTTACGGAAGTCGAAAAACAAGGCTGGATTGAGTGCCACACCGCAAAGGCGGGTTTCAAAGTGCAAGTGAGATCCGGTGCTTCGACCTGTGTTGCCGCCAAGACCGATAGGATCACCAGCCTTGACCGTCTGATTCTCGTCGACCAACCATTTTGACATGTGACCATAGATAGTTTCCAAGCCGTTGTAATGGCGGATGACCACATAATTGCCATAGCCTCCCGCCTCATAGCGCACCACTCTCACTTTTCCCGAGAAGGCTGCACGGATAGTATCGCCGATATAGACCTTGATGTCGAGTCCCTTGTGCTGGCGTCCCCAACGGCTACCAAAATTACTGGTCACCACACGACTAGGTGTAGGCATACAGAAATTACGGAGACTGATACGAATGGAGTCTGGCAGTGGGGAAGCCTTGTGAGCGTATTTGTTGTTCCAGTCATCATACAATTCAGAAGCGGGCGACTGAATGTTCTCTCTCTCGATGATGCTTTGCAAGGCGAGTGTATCCACAGCCTTCATCTTTCTGTCTACTGGCGCCTGTCTGGCGAGAAGATCTTGCCCGGCCATAGGCAAGGTTGCCAATGCCAGCATGGATGTTATTGCGAATTTTTTTATTATCTTCTTAAAGTACATATTCATTTTAGGTTTATCCTCCGAAATGGAAGGACATGATTAGTTTGTCAAAAAGGAACTGTTGAACGCTACAAATGTTCAACAATTTGTAAACGACTTTGCAAATATAGCAAAAATATTGCAGAAATGTTTCACGCTTAACAGTTTTTCGTCCAACTTTAACGCTTTCAGGAACATATCCGCAACATATTTAACGTTTGATAAGATTATGTGTTCACACTTTTTAGGATATAGCAGCCCAATTAATATTGGTTTTGCGAAGGGCTGCGAGATGACTCCAAAGCATCTGATAGGCAGGATTTTCGCATTTCGGGTCGGCAGCGATAATCTTCTGCGCCTCGTCGCGGGCAAGCTGCACGAGCTGTCCGTCGCGGGCGATATCGGCGATTTTCAGGTCAAATGCCACACCGCTCTGTTGGGTTCCCTCCAAGTCACCGGGACCTCTCAGTTTCAAGTCGGCCTCGGCAATGCGGAATCCGTCGTTGGTTTCAGTCATAATGTCGATGCGCTTGCGGGTCTCCTCACTCAGTTTATAACCTGTCACAAGGATGCAGTAGCTTTGGTCGGCACCTCTACCGACACGGCCGCGGAGCTGATGCAACTGCGACAAACCGAATCTTTGGGCATCAAGAATGACCATAACGGAGGCATTGGGCACGTTCACCCCCACCTCGATAACGGTCGTGGCGACAAGTATTTGTGTCTCTCCCTTGACAAATTTCTGCATTTCTTCTTCCTTCTCTTTCGCCTTCATCCTGCCATGCACCTTGCTGAGTTTGAATTCCGGAAATGCTTCCTTGAGCGTCTCAAATCCTGTCTCAAGATTTTTCAAGTCGCTCTTTTCGCTTTCCTCTATGAGTGGAAAGACTATGTATACTTGCCGTCCCTCGTTGATTTGCTGGCGTATGCCACGGTAGAGACTCGTCATCTGGTTGTCATATTTGTGGATGGTCTGGATAGGCTTTCTACCAGGAGGCAACTGGTCTATGACGCTCACGTCGAGGTCTCCATAGATTGTCATGGCCAGAGTTCTGGGGATTGGCGTGGCTGTCATCACAAGGATATGGGGAGGATTCTCGCTCTTGCGCCACAGTTTGGAGCGTTGTTCCACGCCGAAACGGTGTTGTTCGTCAACCACGGCAAGACCCAACTGATGGAATTTCACAGTGTCTTCTATCAAGGCATGGGTGCCCACAAGGATATGGATGGAGCCGTCAAGAAGTCCGTCAAGCACCTCTTGACGCTTCTTGCCCTTGACGATACCGGTAAGCATTTCCACCCTTATATCCATGCCCTTGAGGAACTCACGGATGGTGGCGAGATGTTGTTCGGCAAGGATTTCGGTGGGTGCCATAATACATGCCTGATATCCATTGTCAAGCGCGATGAGCATAGACATCAGTGCGACAAGGGTCTTCCCAGAACCCACGTCACCCTGGAGCAGTCGATTCATCTGTGCGCCCGACCCCATGTCCGCCCTTATCTCCCGCATCACACGCTTTTGGGCATCCGTGAGGGGGAAAGGCAAGTGGTCCCGATAGAAAGTATTGAAGATGTCGCCGACATGGGCGAACACATTGCCCCGGTATTTGCGGCGATGGTCGCTGGCATATCGCAGGATGTTGAGTTGCACGTAGAACAACTCTTCAAACTTCAGCCGTTGGCGTGCCTTTTGCATATCGAGAGGCGTTTTCGGGTAATGCACATTGCGCATGGCGGTGTCGTAAGACACCAGGTGAAGCGGACCCGTGATGAAAGGAGGCAGGGTCTCGGCAAGGGGGACGGTAAGACGGGCGAGCAAAGCCTTGGTGGTTTTCTCAATCACGCGAGAGGAGATGTTGGCCTTCTTCATCCGCTCGGTGGTCATATAATAAGGTTGCATACCCATTTGCGACAATTGCAATTCGCCGGCAGGATCAATATCCGGATGGGCGAACTGGTATCGGCCGCCAAAAACAGTAGGTCGGCCAAAGACCACATATTCGGTATGCAACTTATAACTCTTGTAGACATATTGGGCGCGATTGAACCAAACGATGTCGCAGACGCCTGTTCCGTCGGAGAAATGGGCAACCACCCGCTTGCGCCGTGGCCCCATCTCAAACTCCTCGAAACTGAGAATCTGTCCTTTCACCTGTACAAATGGCATGTCGGCGGACAGTTCCCGTATGGTGTATATGCGACTTCTGTCCACATATTTATAAGGATAGTATTCGAGCAGGTCACGGAAAGTGTGGACATTCAATTCCTTGTTGAATATCTCCTTCCTGTGCGGTCCCACCCCGGGGGCATACATCACGTCTTGTTCCAGTATGTCTATCACGTCTTGCCTTTCTTGCTTTTTATTCTTTGTCTACGAGTGCCTCGGCAACGACCAGGTCAAAGGGGGTCGTTATCTTGATGTTCTCGCGGTTGCCTTCTACAGTCGTCACGGTCTGTCCGATGCTCTCCACCACAGAGGCGTCATCGGTAAAATGGTCGTTGTAGGGCTGTCGATAGGCCCGTTTGAGCAGTGGAATGTCAAAAGTCTGCGGAGTTTGAACCAACCGATAGTCACTGCGCAGCACATTCTCGCCACCTTCCTTGCCGCCCATATAACGAAGGGTCTCGACAACGGGGGTGACGGGAATGACCGCCTTCCGCTCCCGAGCCTCCTTAAAACACCGGCCAACCACCTCGATGGAGGGGAATGGACGCACGCCGTCATGCACACCGACCACACCTTGCGCATCATCGGGCACAAGTGCCAAACCATTTTTCACGGAATGGAAACGGGTTTCTCCCCCATCCGTGAGTTGATAGTCTTCATGGAAGTCATAGGTCTGGCAAAGTTCCGCCCAATAGTCATGTTGCGTGCGGGGCAGCACGAGGATGATATGGAGGTCGGGACTATAAGACCGGAAACGCCGGATGGTCCGCATCAAGATTGGAAGTCCGCCCACAGGAAGAAACTGCTTCGGGATGTCTCCCCCCATGCGCAGCCCCTTGCCTCCCGCCACGATGATGATATAGTCAGCCATCCGTCAACGGGCCATCAAATGGTTGTACATCATACCCTCCTTGATTTCCTCCGTCTTCTCCTTGCCCACAAACATGGACAGAATCTCATAAGCGTAGGGGAAAGTGGCGGCAGGGCCTTCACCTGTGATGATATTTCCATCCACGGTGAAGAGTTCATGGGTATAGTCTGCTCCAGTCATATATTTTTCAAAGCCTGGATAGCAGGTGGCACGCTTACCTTTGAGCAGTCCGAGCGAGCCGAGTACAAGCGGAGCGGCACAGATGGCACCGATTTTCTTGCCTGCCTCAGCCTGGGCGAGAAGCGCCTTTCTCACGCCTTCATGGTCGCGCAAGTTGGTGGCACCTGGCAGACCTCCCGGCAAGAGCAGCATATCGGCATCACTGAAATCAACATCCTCAATCTTCAAGTCGGTTTTGAGCGTCACACCATGTGAAGTTTCCACAAAATTGTCACCAGTCACACTGACTGTTTTAATCTCCACACCGCCTCTTCTGAGGATGTCCACCACAGCCAGCGCTTCCACTTCCTCGAAGCCGTTGGCGAGAAATTCATATACTTTTGCCATAGTTGTTTTTTTTGATATTGGGTTACACTATCACGTGCAAAGATACATATTTTATAAGGATTCATGGCAAGCCCCGCCATGTTTTGTTGTTTTTATTTTGGAAAAATCTCGCTTTATGCCTACCTTTGCAACAGACAGGCAGCCTTCAACAAACGAAGTACCGCCATCCGCAAAGCGAGACAAAAACGAAAAAGAATATGACTGAAGAAGAACAACAGAAGACCGACGAGCAATTCATGCGCAAAGCCTTGGTCGAAGCCCTGGCAGCTTTCGACGAAGGAGAGATTCCCGTGGGCGCTGTCGTGGTGTGCCAAGGCCGTATTATCTCCCGGGCACACAACTTGACGGAAACCCTGCATGACGTGACAGCCCATGCTGAAATGCAAGCCATCACCGCCGCCGCCGACACGCTTGGCGGCAAATATCTGACCGACTGCACACTCTATGTCACCGTAGAGCCTTGTGTGATGTGTGCCGGAGCCATCGGATGGGCGCAAATCAAGCGTATCGTCTATGGCACCGCAGACGAGAAGC
>ERZ808270.549-NODE-549-length-21168-cov-10.941411_pt1 | contig 21168 bp, 12 predicted proteins | sample MGYA00521082_ERZ808270 | MGnify/ENA primary metagenome ERZ808270 (study PRJEB31516, sample SAMN03275594) | gut metagenome | biome: mammalia-associated habitat; material: feces | host: Papio cynocephalus | place: Kenya | collected 2012-07-27 ... | reverse complement strand
GGCAAAGAGTGCGGTCATGAACCAAGCGATAATCTCTCTTCTCATAGTTGATTGACATTAATATGAATAATCCTTATTGGGTGATGAGCAACTGACTCCCCTTCATCTTGAAATGGATGCCACCACTTTTTTCGAGAATTGTGAGGACTGTGGCAAACTTGGAATTGCGTGGAATGCTACCCATGAATTCTATTTGTCTCAAGTCTGCATTGGCAAATTCATAGTTGAAGGAATACCAGCGACTCAATTCTTGCATGATTTCTTCAAGCGTTTGGTTCTCGAACACAAACTTGCCAAGACGCCAACTCGTCACCATCTCGGCATTTACAGGTTGAACCTTGGTAGTTGTGCTCTGCTTGTCGAATAAGGATTGGTAACCAGGACTGAGCATGACTTCGCCACTGCCGTTTTTCTTACTTAGGGAAATGCTACCTTCCACCAAGGTGGTTGTTACCTTCTTGTCTTCCTCGTATGACTTGACATTGAATTGAGTGCCATGGACGGTGACTAATTGCCTATCGGTCTCCACACGGAAAGGACGGTTGCTTTCGTGTGCCACTTTGAAGTAGGCTTCTCCTTTGACGATGACCCGACGTTCCTTCTCTGAGAATTTCTCAGGATAGATAAGTTGTGACTCAGAATTGAGCCAAACTTCCGTACTGTCTTCGAGGACAATCTTGAATTCTCCACCACGAGGAATATCCAAGCAGAGTTGCTTTTCCTCACCACTGAGCTTGGCGATGGCTTTGTCCAAGAAAGAAGGCTCCTCTTTACCTGCCTTTTCTCCAAGCGCAATTTTCCTGCCGTCGGTAAGCGTGAGGATGGCTTTCTTTTCGCCAGGTATGAAACCTTGGGCTTGGACTGGGGTGAGGATGGCTGCCACCTCTTGGCGTTCTTTTTGTTCTTTCTGCGTCCAAAACCAATAAGTGCTTACGGAAACTAATAGAAGAAAGGATGCTGCAACAGCCCAGCGTCGCCATGAATGGGAAGTATGTGACGAGACTTCCAATTGAAGTCTTTCTGTCATGTCGGCAAGTAGTCTGTCTATAGGGACCATTTGTCGTTGACGCAACAGTTCCTCTATGTGCTGATGGTCAAGCATCCTGAGGTATAGTTGCTCATTCTTTGAGTCTTCTTGTCGCCAAGAGTCGAGTTCCAATTCCTCCGAGGAGGAAATGGAACCGATGATTTTTTTGAATAGCAAAGCACTGATGTGCTCGTTGGTATATTCTTTCAAGGTGGTAATGTCTTTATTGGATATGACTATTGATGTCGTCAATCAGCTCTGGGTCGGAAGGACGTTTGGCATCTGCGGCGATGACATTGCCCTTTTCGTCCAAGAGTATGAAACGAGGTATACCGTTGATACCCATGAGCGACATCAGCTTGTTGGCATCCTCTTGAGGCATAAGGTATTGTGCCCAGGCAGGATTGTCTTTCTTGAGCTTGTTGAGCCAAGCTTGTTTGTTGGTGTCGATGGAGATGCTGATAAATTGGATTTTATCGTTGCCTTTATATTTTTCCACAACTTTTCCCAAGTGTGGTATTTCCTTGCAGCAAGGTCCGCACCAGGTAGCCCACATGTCTATATAGGTGAGCTTGCCATAGAGACTACTCAATTTGCAAGTTCTGTTGTCAGGTGTTTCTATTGTTGGGTCGTAAGGAAGAGGCTTGCCGTTGAAGGACTTGAGGGCTGTCTGGATCATGGGCTTGTAATGTGCAATTATCTCAGGATAGTCCTTGGCAAAAGTCTCGTAGGCTTTCCATACTGTCTTGATATCGCCTTCCGGACTCATGGAATATCCATACATCAACATGTTGGCCAGTAATTTCTTGGCCTTTGGGTTGGTTATCTTGTTCTTGATCTCGTCCATAGCCATCAAGTAGCTCTTGGTGGTGTCGTTGGTCTCCTTGAGAAATTGCAGACGACGTGCAGTCAACCAAGCGTTGCTGAGGTTAGTCTCTAAGTTGATGTCGCTGTTGGGATCGATATCCTTGGTGGCATTTACATATTCAGGATAGTCGAGGAAGTTTTTTTTCTCCTCGAAAGCTTTATCCATGATCAGGCGTATCTTGGTCCAGGTATACATACCTTGGTTCAACTGATTGTAGTAGCTGTAGAAAGGCTTGTTCTTCAACTTGCTCAATTCCTTGAGAGTTTTGGCATGCTCGGCTTCCAAGATTTTGCAATACTCGGCATTTGTCTTGCACTCAGAAGGGTCTGGTGACCAATATTTCATGGTGTCGTACGCCTTGATGTAGGTGTTGTAGAAACGACTCTGGTCAACGTTGTCGCCTGTAAGTTTGGCTTCAAGTTTACCGTTTTTGTTGCGGAAAATAGTGATTTGAGCCGTTTTTCCTTTTTCTACGTGGACGCCGAAGATGTCGTTGTCGGCTTGCACAGTAATGTTCATCTCCTTGGTGGGGATGGAGCCATCGAAGATGAAGTTACCGTTCTTGTCTCTCTCGATGTCTTGATTGACGGGCTCAAATATGTTGCCGTCAATGTAGTAGGTTATCATCATGTCGCTGATGCTGTCTGCCTTGACGGTACCTTTTAAAAGTTGCGCCTGCATAGAGGCGGAATAACTAAATAAGCCGAATATAACGGCTGCAAGTTTAATTCTGTTCATTTCTTTGTCTTTTAATTACTTGTTATTACGCATAATTAATTGTTATTACGCAAAGGAGCAAGAATAGTATCAAAAGGAAAAGACTTTTTTGTGGAAAAATGGGTGTGCCTGAGATTGTGCTCGGTCTTTGCAAAAAGGCAGCCGTGCGCAAGGACGATGTAGACAGGCAGCTTGCGGAATATCAAAACCGTGCCATGCGCACTCTTGGCTTTGCATATCAGGTTTTGGAGGATGGTGACATCACCATCATCGACAACTCGTTCAGCAGCATCGGCAAGGCCGTGATGTGGGGACGCTCGCTTTACCAAAGCATCCAGCGTTTCCTCCTGTTCCAGCTCACGGTGAACGTGACGGCTTGCTTCCTCGTGCTCTGTGGTGCCTTCATGGGTACGGAGTCACCGCTGACGGTCACGCAGATGCTTTGGATCAACCTCATCATGGACACATTGCTTATGTCAACTCCAATACCAACGTCTATAAGGGAAGGACTTTATAAACCATTATCGCGAAATAGGGGCTGGGTTCCACTTTTGGAATCCAGCCCCTATTTGTTTACTTGTGCAATCTAAGGCTCTCGTGTGCCATCCACACTTCGCTCCACACGGGTGTCGCGCCTTTGACATCGTGCTGGCCTATCCGCAAGCGATATTCCAGTGTGCCTCCTTCGTGATGGAAAGGCTTTGACGCAAGGAAGTGCCACTTGTCGTTGCCATGGATCACGTCGTCGACCCACGTCGTGCTGTCTTTTTGTTCGCTGAAGAGCGGAATGTCGCGGCTGGCTGCCCAGTCATAATCTTTCAGCATGCGGTCATCGGCGGCTCCATATCCGTCGAGGCGTAGCATGGCAAGGCATTTGTCGCCACTCCACACGCTGAGCGTGGCGTCCATGGCCGTGCATATGGATAGGCATTCGAGGGTGTAATCACCTTTTGCCAGGCTCTGCTTGTGGCTCAGAGACACCGTCATGGGCTTGCCATTCTCGTCGGGACTCACGTAGAACGGCTCGTCGCCAAGACGCAAAGGGTCGTCGTCGCTGCCGGAAAACAATGAGGCGAACCGTATGTTGTCTGCCTCGTTAACCGTCCATCCCTTGGCGTACAGTTTTTCCCACGTCCAGCGGCTAAGGTAGATGCCGTTGTGGGTATTTTGCTGTCGGTCGATGATTTTGCTCTCGTTCTCGGCGTGTATCGCAAACAGTGCAAACAACAATATGCCAACGGTTATGGCGACGATCCATGTGCCTATGAGCGAGGCAATGGCCGCGAAGCCAAGCGGCTTCCGGTTTGACTGGAATGAGCGAATGATTCCCAACAAGGGGAGCACTGACACGATGAGCCAACACAATGCCGATATTATCCAATATAAACCAAGCAATGGTATTGATGTCAATACTTGAACATCTTGCTGATTGTTGTTGAATAGCAAGAGGAAAGGCTCGCCCACGATGGAGTAGACTGCTCCACACACGAGATAGGCCAACGCGAAAGCCGACATCATCGCAAAGGCCACAAGCGCGACCGACTTCACGCAGAACTTCGCTATTTCAAACAATCGCCCCATTATCGTTCCGTCGTGTTGTCGCTTTGTCGCAGGCTTGTTCTCTTCGTCAGCTTCGGCTATCAGGGTGCGGCTTATCGACTCTGGCGTGACTTCCTCGCCCGTCATGCACAGGCGCTCCTCAGCCGTGCGTGCCACGGGCGCGAGCAGCCAAAGGGCTATATAGATAATCAACGGCACGATGAAAAGCAGGATGAGAAACCGTTGCAGGACACCGGTAAAATCCATTTGGCACAGCGTGAACGTGGCAAGGGTCAGCAGCACCGCGCACACTCGCCATACCACGATGTCGCCACCGCCGCAATAATGTCTCAGTCCGGAGATCACGCCGCCAGCTATCTTGTCCTTGCCGTCGCGGTAAAAGCGATGCGTCTTGACGTGATTGAGCATGCGGTCTATCCATTTGGTTTCACCAAGGTCTATGCCTGCGTCTTTTCCTTGTTTGGCATCTTCTTCCGCGCTTTCGGCTTCGGAGCTTCGCGCGTCCGTGGTTTCCCCAGCGGTGGAATCGTCTGCCGGCGTGTCGGCGGCAGAGTCGTCCATGGCACCGTCGACCTCGGCTGGATTGCCAATGCTGCTGATAATCCGCTTCACGGTTTCAATGTCGATGACGTTGCGGCCTTGTTCCTTCAGTGTCCACAGGTGCTCCGCTACGCGATGCTCAATGTCGTCGGCAATCTCGTCGCCACCATCGCGCTTGGCGAAGTAGCTTTTCATGTTGTCGAGATAGTTGCCAAGCAGTTTGTATGCGTCCTCATCGATGGCGTAGAGCGTGCCAAAGAGGTTTATGTTGATGTTCTTTTTCATGTGCGGTTCTGGTTTTTTAAGTGTTTTGGTCTTGTTTTGTACTTTCGCCTGGTCGCATGCTCTTTAATACTCCCACGGTGTGGGCTATCTCTTGCCAAGCCTTGTCGAGCTCGTTGAGCGTTGCCTCGCCGTCTGCCGTGAGCGCATAGTATTTGCGTGGCGGTCCCTGCGTTGATTCCTGCCACTCATAGCTGAGCAGTCCGTCCTTTTTCAATCGCGTCAGCAGCGGATAGAGAGTGCCTTCGACCACTATCAGCTCGGCTTCTTTCAGCTTCGCTATGATGTCGCTGGCATACGAGGCGCGATGCCTGAGCAGAAGCATGATGCAGTATTCGAGCATACCCTTGCGCATTTGTGATTTGGCATTGTCGATGTTCATTGCTTTGATGTCTATGTTTTATGTCCGCAAAGATATGCAATACTTAGGTACTATGCAATACATAGTACTATAAAAATGCGCAAGAACCGTCATTTTTAACATTTCAAAGGGTGGCAGACATTGAACAAGGCACGAAAAAAGGAGGCAAACAACTATTGTTAGTGTTTGCCTCCTAATGGATTCATGCCTGATGGCGATTGGCTGTTGGCAAGGTCGCTCTTGCCAACAAGCCTGTTGGTCTTACTTCTCGGCGTGTCCGCCAGCCGTTGTTGGCCAGTATGGGTTCTGGTATAGGTTGGTGTTCTCAAGTGAGCGGTCTGGCGAAGCCGTGCGCATGTCGGTCACGCCAATCGGGTAGAGGTAGTAGGCCTCGTGCCAGTTGTATCCATCTCTCAGCTCGTTGGTAGACTGCATCGACTTGCTGTAAGGGCGGAGATACTTGCCGAGTTCCCTTGACGACACCACGGCGTCGTTCTCTCCATGGCACCTGATATTCGGGTCGTAGAACTTGTACATGTTGTCCCAGAAGTTGCATCCCTCTGGCACCCACTTTGTGGTGAGCATGTTGTCGAAGGCGCGCCAGCGTATGAGGTCGGCGAAGCGCAGTCCCTCGGAGAAGAGTTCCGTGACGCGCTCGCGGCGGATGTTGTACAGAGTCTTGTCGACCAGTTGCGTGCCTGAATAGCGCCCGAAGTCCATCTCCTTCGACAGGTCGGTCGCGTCGATTGTCTTCTGGAAGTCGGTGTCGACGCCCGCGCGGGCACGAAGCTCGCGCCAGTATTGTTGTGCGGTAGCGTCGAGCCGACCATTGAGCTCATACTCTGCCTCCATGTAGTTGAGGAGGGCTTCCGATGAGCGCATGAGCGGGCAGGCGTTGGTCGTGGACAACTCTGAGTAGCGTGTCTGCTCCGCGTCGTATGTGTAGTATTTACGCTGCTGGTAACCAGTGATGCATCGTATTGATGCGTCGTCGTCGGTGATGTGCTTCGAGTTTGTCTCGGTAGGGCTGAGGTAAACCGGCAGTGGCTCTCCCTCCGTGACGCCGGCTATGGTCGGGTCGGTGTATGTGGGCGTGCTCTCGCCCCATACGAACAGCTGCAGGCGCTCGTCGCGGTTTTCCTTTGTGTCGTCGATGGTCACGTCGCCATGGTAGCCGCTTCCCTGTGCGTAGATTGGCAGGCCGTTCTTCATGAGGAACGTCTGGATGAACGAGCGTGTGAAACCAGCGTTGGCGCCGCACAACGTGTAGTGTCCGACACCGTGCACGTAGCCGAGATCCTTGTCGTATTCCTTCCACATGATGGCCTCTGGCACGTTGGCGAGCGACGGCTCGCTGAAGAGGTTGAAGTATGGGTTCCAAGCGTCCTTGTCGCCATACACTGGGTCTATCTTGTGGTTGTTCTCTATGAGCGCGGCCTGGTCGCCCACTTGCTTGGCCGCATCCATGGCCTGCTGTAGGAAGAACCTCACCTCTCCTTCCTGGTCGAATGTCTTGCCCTGGTTGTACGACATCTTCGCGCCTGGCCAGTTGGCGTCGCCAGGTACGCGGCCTGAGCCACGGTGATATTTCTCGAACGTTCCCTCAAACAGGGCTACGCGCGACTTCATGAGCAACGCAGCCTCACGGTTTACGCGCTGTCCGTTGAACGTGGCGCGTGGGTAGCACATCTCGATGGCCTTGTCGAGGTCGCTGAGTATGAAGCGTGCCACCTCGTTGCGTGGTGTGCGCTTTGAGCTCTCTACTATGGCGTCATTCTCATCGGCAAGCACTTCTGTCACGACAGGCAGGTCGCCGTAGTAGGCCAGCATGTTGTAATAGTTCAGGGCGCGGAAGAAGTAAGCCTCTCCGAGATAGTTTTTCACTTCCTCTGTCTCTGTCAGCGTCCCGTTCTCTATCTGCTCCAGCACCTTGTTGATGAAGAAGTTGTAGATGCGCACACCGCCGTAGCTGCCCTGAAGCACCTTGCCTGAAGACACCTCCCAATGGTCGTTGGCGAAGAGCTGTGTGCTGCCGCCGCCCGAGCAGTAGATGTCGGTGTTGCCGTCCGACTTTGCCTTGCCCTCGTTGAATCCTCCCCACGAGTGGCTCATCGAACCGGAGAAAGGCGTGGTCAGGTAGGTGTCGTAGTAATTGTTCAGGTAGGCGGCCAGCTGGTCGGCGTTCTGGTAGTATGCTCCTGGCGTGATCTGGCTGATAGGTTTCAGGTCGAGCAAGTCGTTGCAGGAGGTCATGCCCAAGGCAGCCGTGGTGACAGCCGCTCCCAAGAGCATTTTCTTTATGTTGTTGAGATTCATGTTTTCTGTGTTTTAGTAGGTGATAACTTTAGAAAGTGATGTTCATGCCGATGGCCCATGTGCGCTGCAGTGGATACAGCTTGCCGTTTCCCCACGAGCCATCCATGGCCTCTGGGTCGAACACGCTGGAGAGACCTGTCAGGGTGAACAAGTTGTCGCAAGAGAAGTAGGCGCGCACGCGGCTCATGCCGGCTTTCTCTGTCAAGCTCCGCGGGAGGGTGTAGCCGACCTGGATGTTCTTGCAGCGCACGTATGCCGCGTTCTGCAGGTAGCGTGTCTGGGTCTGCTGGTTCTTGGTGTTGCCAAAGTAGGGTCTTGGGTAGTAGGCATCCTTGTTGTCCTCGCTCCAGTAGTCGAGGTGCTCCTCGAAGCAGCAGCTCTGCCACAGGCCGCCGCTCGCGCCCCAGAAATACGGTCCGCTGACCCAGTAGTCGCGCTTCATCACGCCTTGGAAGAATATGGAGAAGTCGATGCCCTTCCACTCTGCGTTGAGGTTCAAGCCGAAGTTGAAGCGCGGTGTGCTGTTGCCTATGCGCTTCAGGTCTCCGTGGTCTTTGAGCGTGCTCGCGCCAGAAGTCACCTTTTTGTCGCCGTTGAGGTCCTTGTACATGATGTCGCCGGCTTGCCAGTTGCTGCCCCAGTTTGGCTTGTTGTTCTCAAGCCATGAGTTCATCTCCTCGTCGCTGTTGGCTATGCCCTCTGTCTCATAGCCCCAGATCTCGCCGAGCTTCTTGCCGTTGTAGTAGCTGTTTATGCTCTGGTTGTCGAAGTCACCCTCGTAGGGGTAGGAGAGGATCTTTGACGTGGCGTCGGCAACGTTGAACTTCGCGCCATACTTGAAGTCGCCAATCTGGTCGCGCCATTGTATCTCAAACTCCCAACCCGTGGAGCGCATGTCGCAGTTGTTCGTGCGAGGGGCGTCGGTGCCGAGCACTGAGCCGAGCACCGGTGCCGGGCCTATCATGTCCTTCGTGGTGCGGCTGTACCAGTCGAAAGAGCCTGTCAGGCGGTTGTTGAGCAGGGCGAAGTCGAGACCCACGTCCCATGTCTCAACGGTTTCCCATGTCATGGTGCTGTTCACGATGCCAGGCAGCGAGGCCGTGTTCTGGCGTGAGCCGTTGATGAGCCATGTGCTGCTCTGTGAGCCTACGCCTTGCTGTTGGTAGAATGGGTACCACGCCCAGAACGAGTTGTAATTTGAGCTCGTGTTGCCGAGTTGGCCCCAAGAGGCGCGCAACTTCAGCGTCTGTATGGTAGACGAGAGAGGCTTGAAGAAGCCTTCGCGCGCTATGTTCCAACCTGCCGACACCGACGGGAACCATGCCCAGCGGTTGTCGTTGGTGAAGCGCGACGAGCCGTCGTAGCGGAGGTTGAACTCCATGAGGTACTTGCTGTCGTAGTCGTAGTTGATGCGCGCGAAGTAGCCGGCCGTGGCGCGGTGCCAGTAGGCGTCGCTCACGCGTGGGTTCTTCTGCGTGAGGCTGAGATAAGGGAAGTCGTTGGTTATCAGGTCTGTGCCCGACGCGCTCACGTTGTTGGTGCCATACTTCTCGAAGTTTACGCCGAGCATTCCCTTGAGGTTGTGCGAGCCTATGCTGCGCGTGTAGTCGGTATATCCGTTGAAGGCGAAGTAGTCTGCCTCCGAGCGGTAGTCGCTCACGCTCGCCACCGTGCCGTAGCCCGAGTCGCGCTGCCAGCGCGTGCCGTCGGCATAATAAGAGTACACGGGGAACATGTCGGTCTTCGACTTGTAGAAGTTGTTGCGCATGGCGCCATCGATGTGGATGTTCCAGCCCTTTATTGGCGTGAAGGTGAAGTTGAGCTGCTGCGTGAACTGGTTGGTGCGCTGGTTTGTCGTGCCGCCGTCTTCAAGCTCGGCAATCTCCATGCCGTCTATCCAGTGGCCGTTGGGGTCAACGGTCGGGCAGGTCGGCCAACGGCGCGCTATGTTGTGGAAGAACAAGCCTGAGAGGTATTGTGGCCTCTCATAGTCGGAGCGCATGAACTTCGTGGAGTATTCCACCTTGGCCCACGACGCGAGTTGCGCGCTGATCTTGCCGTTCATGGTGTAGCGGTCGAGCTCGTCGTGTCCGTGACGGATGAGGCCGTTGTTCATCAGGTAGCCCGCGCTCAGCATCCAGCTCACCTTGTCGTTGCCGCCCGACATCGAGAGGTTGTGCTGCGTGGAAGGCACGTTGCTCTTATAGAACTCCTTGAACCAGTCGGTGTTGGCGAAGGAAGAGCCGTAGATGCCCCAACGGTTGTTGGAGCCTGCTATCACGCCGTAATATTCCGATTGCGACGGGTCGTTGTAGACACCGTTCATGTAGTTCTTTATGCGCTCAATGGCCTCGCTGTTGAATTGGTCGCCTGAGCCGGAGTTGTTGCTTGCCACGTTCCAGTAGTTGGCGAAGTCGAGCGAGTTCACCATGTCTGGCAGTTGCGTGGCGGTGGAGAAGCGCACGTCGCCGCTGTAGTTGACCCTCACCTTGCCAGCCTTGCCGCTCTTCGTCGTGACGAGAATCACGCCGAAGGCTGCGCGCGTGCCGTAGATGGAGGCTGAGGCCGCGTCTTTCAGCACGGAGACACTCTCTATGTCGTTGGGGTTAAGGCTATTGATGTCGCCCTCGATGCCATCGATGAGGATGAGAGGCGAGTCGGTAGAGCCGTTGCCGATAGAGCCAGTGCCGCGGATGGTAATGGCCATCGAGTTGTTGAGCATGCCGCCGTTGGTGTTGGCGGTGAAGTTCAGGCCTGGCACGGCGCCTTGCAATGCCTGGGTGACGTTTGTCACCGGGCGGTCTTCGAGCACCTCGGAGCCAACCATCGACACGGCGCCAGTGACGTTGACTTTCTTCTGGGTGCCGTAGCCCACCACCACGATCTCGTTGAGCTCGGTGTCGGCCGATTTCATTTGCACGTTTATAACCCTGCGGCTGCCCACCTTCACCTCCTCGTTCTTGAATCCGAGATATGACACGCGAAGGGTTGCCTGTGGCGATGCCTGCAATGAGTATTTGCCGTCGATGTCGGTCACGGTGCCACCCTTTGTGCCGACCACCACGACGGAGGCTCCGACGATGGGCTCGCCCGAAGAGTCGGTGACGGTACCTGTTACCTTGATGCCCTGCGCGTAGACCATCACGGCAAAGAGCATCATAGCCATCATCATGCCCATTCGTCTTAAGGCATGGTGGAGTTGAGATAGTTTCTTGTCCATTAATTAATAGGGATTAGTTTGTGAATTTTGATGATGAGAGAGTCTCCTCCTCTTATGTTTTCCTTCGTGATGAAACATTTTTCCTTGATTGTTTGGTCTTGTTTTGTTTTTAGTTTTGTAAGCGCAAATATAGCAAGAAAAATTAATATTATCAAAAGTTAACGCAAATTTCGGGGGGGGGTAACATACGTTAACAATATTACGCTTTACTGAAACAAATATTAAGAAAAACGCTTTCGAAATAATAGGAAAGAAGTTGCGAAGTTTTAAGGTAATATAGCTGTTGGCAAATGGTGTCTTGTGAATGTAACTATAAGTTATTGTGGCTGTTTTCGTGCCCTCCGGCTTTACGCTTGAATCGTGTCGGCCTTACGCTTGAATCGCGTTGCCTTTACGCTTGAATCGCGACGCGATTCAAGCGTAAAGGCGATGCCGTTTCAGCGTGACGAAAAAATCCGTGTTTTTTTGAATGTTTTCGAGTGCTGTCGTCCACTTTCCATGGGCTCATTGGAAGCGTTTTCGCCCCCATTTCCCTCGGGTTGACATAGAAAAAGGCGCGGAAGACATTTTGTCTTCACGCGCCTTTATATTGATTTAGCCTTTATCTCCACGAGTGGAGACGAAAAGGTTGATTAGTCGCAGTTAGCGAGCTTGTTCTCTGAACCGAGAACATCCTTGATCTTCTCCTCGTACATTTCGATCATGTAGTTGCGAGCCACCTTGCCATACTGGCGAGGATCGAAGTAGTCAGGATGGTTAGCAAGAGTCTCACGCACACCTGCGGTGTAAGCCAGGCGAGAGTCTGAGTCGATGTTGATCTTGCAGACGGCGCTCTTTGAAGCCCTGCGGAGCTGATCCTCTGGTATGCCTACTGCATCTGGGAGCTTGCCACCAAACTTGTTGATGATGTCCACATACTTCTGTGGTACAGAAGATGATCCGTGGAGCACGATTGGGAAGCCAGGGAGCTTCTTCTCGATCTCAGCCAGCACGTCGAATGCCAATGGAGGAGGAACCAGACGGCCAGTCTTCGGGTCGCGTGTGCACTGCTCGGGCTTGAACTTGTAAGCACCGTGGCTTGTGCCGATAGAGATGGCGAGGCTGTCGCAACCAGAACGCTGAGAGAAGTCGATGACCTCCTCAGGCTTTGTGTAGTGGCTTTCCTCAGAAGCCACCTCGTCCTCAACGCCGGCGAGCACGCCGAGCTCAGCCTCGACAGTGACATCATACTTGTGGGCATACTCCACGCACTTGCGTGTCAGCTCGATGTTCTCCTCGTAAGGCTTGCTTGAACCATCGATCATGACGCTTGAGAAGCCAAGGTCTACGCAATCCTTGACAAGCTCGAATGTGTCTCCGTGGTCGAGGTGCAACGCAATCTCAGGATGGTTGCAGCCAAGGCTCTTGGCAAACTCCACGGCACCCTGTGCCATATAGCGGAGCAGGATAGGGTTAGCGTATGCGCGTGCGCCCTTTGAAACCTGAAGGATGACCGGGCTCTTGAGTGTAGAGCTGGCCGTGATGATAGCCTGAAGCTGCTCCAGGTTGTTGAAGTTGAATGCTGGAATAGCATAACCGCCTGTTACGGCGCGCTTGAACATCTCGCGTGTGTTTACGAGACCCAAATCTTTGTAGTTAACCATTTTATTAAATGTTTAAAAGATAATTGTTTTCCTTTTATAATCCTTATCCATAGAGAGGTGCTACCTCTCTCTTGCGTTTGCAAATTTAGCACATATATTTCCTTTTCCAACATTCTTGATGATTATTTTATGTTTTTGAATATTAAAAAAGAATAATACGGTATCTTGCGTTGCCATTGCTTCGTGGTTTTGCAACATCGGTTTTGCAAAACTTGCAAGTTGGAGGTTCGCCCACTTAAAGCGTAAGCACGGGGTCATGGCCTTTGCCCTTGCGTGCGAGTTCGAGGGCGAAGAGCAACACAAGGAAGTAGCAGAGGAAAGGTATGACAAACGGCAGCGACATCATCTGCGTGGATTCGGCTATGAGGCTCATCAGCAGGAATCCACATCCGCCTATCGGTGTCATCATCAGCAGCGACGACGCGCTCTTTGTCAGGTTGCCCAGCCCTCGTAGCGAGAGCGAGAAGATTGTCGGGAACATTATCGCCTCGAAGACGTAGTTGCAGACCAAGGCTATCATGGACAGCTTGCCGAGGTTGCAGAGCACGAGTCCGATGCTTATCACGCTTCCCGTGGCGCACACGAGGAGCATGGTCTCAGCTTTCACTGTCCGCATGATCCAGCTGCCGCCGAATCGCCCGAGCATGAAAAACGCCAAGGCCGCCGTGAGCACTATGGAGGCCGTGTTGTCGCTCATCCATCCCTTGTCTGTCACGAAGTTGATGAAATAGCTGTTGATGCTTATCTCCGCGACCTCGTAGGCAAGGAGCGAGAAAAGTCCGAAGACGAACATGGGGTGATGGCGGAAGAGCTTCACGATGCGCGTGCCTTGCTCGTGGTCTTCCGTGGTGGCCTTGTGGCTTATCTCCGGCAGCCTGACGCACGAGAATACCACGGCTATTATGAGCACTATGATGCCGAGTATGGCGTAGGGCAGCACCACCTTGCCGCGCTCGCTGGTTCCGGTGAAGAGGAATTGCCCCACGATGAACGTCGCGGCGAGTGAGCCAAGTCCGTTGAACGACTGCGAGAAGTTGAGGCGGCTCGTGGCGGTTACTGGATTGCCGAGTTCGGTGACATAGGGGTTGGCGGATGTCTCAAGAAATACCAGTCCGCATCCTATGATGAAGAGCGCGCCAAGGTAGGCGTAGAACGTGCCGGCCTCGGCACCGGGGATGAAGAGCAATGAGCCCACGCCGAAGAGCATGAGGCCGAAGATGACGCCTGTGCGATAGCCGTGGCGGTTGATGAACCAGCCGGCAGGAATGGCCGTGATGAAATAGCCGAGATAAGTGGTGACCTGGATGAGTGCCGACTGCGACATGGATATGTCGAGCGCGTTCTGGAAGTGCTTGTTGAGCACGTCGAGGATGGCGCGGGCGAAGCCCCACAGGAAGAAGAGGGTGGTGACGAGGATGAATGGCAGTAGATACTGCTTGTTGGTAAGGGTAGGTCTTTCCATTATTTTTTTTATGATATTGTTGTCGTGCGATATTATAATTAATGTGTGCGTGGGGTTTTACAGGCTGTCTATGTCTTTAACGGGCAGTCTGGTCATTTTTGGGATTGTGTCTGTTGGATGCCAAGGTCTTCCGTCGTTTTCGCGTTCGCCTTGCGTCCTTCCATCATGTATTCGCTTTCTTCCATAAAGAATATTTTAGTTTGCAAATGTAGGCATTCTTTTTCTATAATCGTCAGCCTTTATCAAGGAAATGTCATATTTTGCACGCGATTTAGCAGTTTGTAGAGTCTACCAGCAAGTAATCGAAAGGCATCTTGTTGCTGCGAGAAGTCCTTTATTGCAGAGAACGGAAGCAGTAACGATATTTGGAACACCTGAAGGTTCGTCAACTGGCAGTTGTCGCGTTTCAAGCCGCCAAGGTTGCGGATGTCCCAATTTAAGCCTTCAAGCAGGCGGATGGATGTGTCCATAACCATACTGCGACGTTTTTCTGCAAAAAACAATTGATTGATGTCAGTAATTCAAACATTTTATATAATTTTGCAATCATCTTTTAATATCTTTTACAGACTACGCCTTTTGATGTTAATGATGGTAAATAGAAATACGTTTATTATACATTAAATTTATTTATTTTAGTCTATGTCAAAACGAGTACAAACAGTCGGCATGCTGCTCGCACTCACTTCAATGGCCATTGGGGGGGGTAACACGGCTTATGCAGGCACGGTGACCTCTGTCAACGAGGCCCAAGACGTGAAACAAGACGCGCAATGCAAAGGTGTCGTTGTCGACGCCACAGGTGAGCCAGTGGTTGGCGCAACCGTGTTGGTGAAAGGCAAGACAGGAGTGGGCACGGTTACCGACATCGACGGTAACTTCACGCTCAAGAACGTCAAGAAAGGCGAGACCATCCGCGTGTCTTACCTCGGCATGACCCCGGTGGAGGTCGTGTACAATGGCGCCGACCTCAAGGTGACGCTCAAGGACGATTCCAAGGCCCTCGACGAGGTGGTGGTGACCGCCCTCGGCATGAAGCGCGACGCCAAGGCCTTAGGTTACGCCATGACAGAGCTCAAGGGCTCTGACCTCAACGCCAACCTCATCAACCCCGTGCAGGCATTGCAGGGCAAGGTGGCCGGCGTGGAAATCAACGCTTCCGACGGTGGTATGTTCGGTGCCTCAAAGATCCTTATCCGTGGTGCCTCTACCCTCAACAAGAACAACCAGCCTATCTACGTCATCGATGGCGTGATCCTCGACAACAGTGTCGTGGAGAACGACGCCGACTGGGCTTCTGGTGCTCAGAACTACGGTAACGAGTTGAAGAATCTCAACCCCGACGACTTCGAGACGGTATCTGTGCTGAAAGGTGCTGCCGCTACCGCGCTTTACGGCTCACGTGGTCTTAACGGTGCCGTGGTCATCACGACCAAGAGCGGCAAGGGCCAGAAGAAGACTCAGGTGCAGTTGACTCAGACCTTCGGCTTCGACAAGGTGACAAGCCAGCCACAGCTGCAAAACGAGTACGCCGAGTCGTTCTGGTATTGCTCATCGCCAACCAACCCGTTCAACGTGAACGATCTATATTGGACCAACGAGGACGGTTACCTGTCTTACAAGACACTTTCTACTTACAAAGAAACCGGTTCGGCATGGGGACCGTCGTTTGAGTATATCCGCCAGCACGCCAAGGACGGGAAAATAGAGATGTACGATGGAAAACTCTATGACGCTAAGCCATACGAGAACAACTTCAAGGACGCTTACGGCACAGGTTTCTCAACCAACACCAACGTCTCTGTTTCTGGTGGCAACGAGCGCACTTCGTTCTACACGTCTCTTTCTTATCGCTACAACAACGGTACGTTGCCAAACAACGACTTCCGTCGCCTTAGCGTGATGTCCAAGGCTTCGCACAAGCTGACCGACAAGATCGAGCTGGAAGCGAGCATGACCTTCGCGAACTCTAAGCCACGCAACGCCCAGCCTAACATCGGTGAGAATTTCGCCAATGGCACATGGGACCGCATGTACGACGCCAAGTATTATCGCGACAAGTACAAGGGCAGCCATGGTGGTTTGGCACAGACCTCATACGGCGACGAGTGGGGCTTTGTAATAGGCCGTGACGTTTGGTGGAACATCTGGGAGAACGAGTACTACCAGAAAGAGACTGTGTTCCGTCCAGACCTCAAGCTCACATGGCAGTTTACTCCTTGGCTCAAATGGATAACAGAGGGTAACTACAACTATTATATGGTGCAGACCGAGGGCAAGTACCCAGGTTCAGGCTATTACAACAAGGGTGGCAGCTATTCCACATCACAGAGCCGCAAGGAGCAAATCAACTTCAATACCAACCTCATGGTCGACAAGCAGATCAATGAGGACTGGCACGTCAACGGCTTCCTGCGCTATGAGCTTTACAATGGCCGCACATCATCCATGTCGGCTGAGACCAAAGGAGACTTCATCGTTCCCAACCAGTTCTTCCTTGCCAACGGTTCTGAGGGTTACAAGGCAAGCGCCGGCATTTCTGGCACGAAGATCATGCACTCAGTGGCGTTCCAGGCTGGCGCAAGCTGGCGCGACCAGGTCTACCTCGACGTGACCGGACGTAACGACTGGTCCTCGGCCCTTATCTATTCCGACGGACACGGCACGTTCAGCTACTTCTATCCTTCGGTGAACGCGTCTTGGCTCATCTCCAACTCGTTCAAGTTGCCAAAGGTCATCAGCTTCTGGAAGGTCCGCGCCTCTTACGCCCAGGTGGGTAACGACTGCGACCCGTACTACATCAACTCAGCTTACTCGCTCCAGAGCTATACCAACAACAACGGCAAGGCGTTCTCTACGGTGCTCCCAAGCACGACTTACAGCCAGAGCCTGAAGCCAGAGCGCAAGAAGTCGTGGGAAATCGGTACCGACTTCCGCATGTTCAACAACCGCGTAGGTCTCGACTTCACGTTCTATAAGGAGAACACCACCGACCAGATCATGACGGTGTCCATACCTTCGGCTTCTGGTTACAGCAGCGCGCTCATCAACGCCGGCGACATCCAGAACTCTGGTTTCGAGGTAGCCCTCAACACCACTCCTATCCAGACAAAGAACTGGCAGTGGGACTTGAACTTCACATGGTCGAAGAACAACTCTAAGATTGTGGAGCTGTCTCCTCTCTGCGCCGACTACATCAAGCTGAATGGTGATCCTGCCTATGGTAACTACCGCATCGGTTCCGTGGCACAGGTTGGTGGCACATATGGTATGCTGATGTCTGATGCCATGCCTAAGGTCGATAAGACTTCTGGTATGAAGGTCCTTCAATACAGCAACGGATATCGTTCTGCCTTGTACCAGCGTTCAGGTGAGGTCCAGAAAGTTGGCAACATGGTTCCAGACTTCCTCGGTGGTATCAACACGACATTGCGTTGGAAGAACTTCACACTCTCCGCAAGCTTCGACATGCGCTTCGGTGGCAAGGTAGCTTCCTACAACTCTCTTTACGGTACCGCTTATGGTTATACCAAGACTTCGCTCAAGGGTCGTGGCGTGAAGAACGGCGGTATAGAGTACGTCTCAAAGTGGGATGGCGAGACCTACGATGATGGTGTTCTTCCAGACGGAATCATTCTCGCTGGCACGAAGATCAATACTCCTGACGGCAAGACTTATACTGTTGGCAGCGGTGCTTACTCATCGGGTGAGACCTACAAGGAACTCTTCGACAAGGGTGTGGTCGACTATATGCACGCTGGCGCATGGCACTATTGGAACAACTGCTGGAGCTACTTCACCATCAATGACAACTGGTTCAAGACATTGAACTACATCGCTTTCCGCGACCTCTCGCTGTCTTATATGTTCGACAACAAGGTTGCCAACAAGATTGGCGTGCACAACCTCAGCATCACGGCCGCCGGTCACAATCTTGGCTACTTGCTCAACACCATGCCAAACAAGGAAAACCCTGAGGCCGTGGCAGGTACCACCACTGGTGAGTTCCGTATCCGCCAGTTCTCTGGTGTGACTTCAAGCTTCACCATTACTCTCAGAGCTACTTTCGGAAAGTAAGACGTGGTGAAAAGTTTTTAACTAATAAAAAACAAGGAAATGAAAAAAATATTTTCGATGTTCTTTGCGGGTTTGGCTGCCCTCTCGCTCGTAGGCTGTGCCGACGACTTGAAGGACATAAACACCGACCCTGCCAATATAACAAAGACAATGCCGGAGGGTATGTTGACGGCCGCCATAAACGAGTTCCAGCCCAACGACTACCTCGTTTGGTTCTATAACGTTGGCTACTTCACAAGTTGGAGTCAGATGAGGGGTGGAAGTTACACCGACGAATATACAGGTATGAATGAAAACGGTGGTCAAGGTGGTCAGTACATTGCCACTCTTAAATACCGCAACAAGATACAAGAATACATCAACAACACCGGTGAGGTAGAGAACAATGGTTACCTCGCCGCCACAGGTATTTTGACCATCTACCTCGGTATCTTCGACACCGACATGTACGGCTCCATTCCTTACACAGAGGCTTGTCACTACGACGACCAGAAAATCCTCACGCCTAAATATGAGTCGGTTGAGGAGCTCTACAACCTGTGGATAGATGAGCTGAACAACTACATCACAATGCTTCAGGCCGACGGGCTGGCAGGTAACCCTGTGCAGGATGCCGCCTATGGTTGCGACTGGACTAAGTGGGCAAAGCTCGCCAACTCCTTGAAGCTGAAGATTGCCGTGCGTCTCTACAACAACGACAAGGCGAAGGCAATGCAAATCGCGGAAGAGGCCGTTGGCAACAGTGCTGGTCTCATCACGAGCACCGACGACGATTTCCTCTTCGCCAAGGCCACAGACTACTCTTCGGGCAACAGCGATTATGTTTACGGCACAGGTAACGGACTGGCAAGCGTATCGGCTTCTGGCAACGTGATGAAGTTCATGCTTGACTCCAAGGATCCACGCGTGCGTTTCATCTACACCAAGAACAGCTTCAACTCTTCTGTCGTGCAGAGCTTCATCGACAACGGTCGTTACGACGACCTGCCAAGCGCGGTGAAGGCTAATGTCATTCGCGACAAGGACGGCAACTTCGAGAAGTGGGGTGGCATGGGTGAGCCTTGGGTTCGCTACACGGCTCTGCCTGTTGTCTACGACGCTAAGTCGCAGTTCGCCAACGGAACCATAAGCAAGGAGTTCTACGAGGAGTACTTCAACCCAGGCTTGCGCTACGAGATAAAGAAGGGCGATGCCGTGAAGGATTATACCCCGTTCAGCTATTACCAGAATGAGATGCGCCGAGGCCGCATGAGCTTCAGCCTGCCGACAGCCATGACAGTCAACGCTGATGGTTCGGTGAACATGCACGTGCTTCAAGACACAGACCCACATCCTCTCTACTCGATGTATGTCACCGCAGGCGAAATCAACCTCTACTTAGCAGAGCTTGCTTGCCTCAAGGGTAGTGCCTTGGGTGGCAAGACCTATCAAGAGTGGTACACCGCTGGCGTGCGCGCCTCTGTTGAGGAGTACGATGAGCTTGCCAACGACAACAAGATTCCTTACTACTACGATGAGGCAAATCCCGGCATCTACTCTTACGACAAGTTTGAGAAGTCCATTGCCTTGAAGAGCGGTGAGATAGATGCCATGCTTGCCACCGACAATGTGAAACTGACCGGCACCAAGGAGGCCGACCTCGAGAAGATTTACCTCCAGTTGATGATGCACTTCAGCGAGCAGTGCGACGACCAGTATGTCACGGCACGCCGTTCTGGTTATCCTAAGGTAGGCTCTAAGCTCATACCGTTTGTCGAGTTCCCAAACATTGCCCTTTCAGCCATCCCACGTCGCTTCGTGGTCTCAGAGCCTCTCGAAACCGATATCATGCGCAACATCATATTGAAGGCTTACGAGGACGAAGGATTCAAGACACTTGGCACGAACAGCCAGGGCATCCAGTACAATGGTGGCGACGCTCCTCTGAACACGGAGCGCGTTTGGCCTGACAAGAACGCTCCGCAGTGGGGTTCTGGTTATCAAGGAAACTAAGGCTTAAATTGGAGATGCCCTCCAAGATAAGTTGATATATAATGATGGGGGGAGTGCCATGCGCTTCCCCCTTTGTTTTCCATCAATGTTTACTTCAATTACCAATATAATCAACATGAACATGAAAAGAATTCTCCTTTTTGTCGCCTTCGCCCTTTGCTCCGTGCTGTCGGTGTCGGCCCAAGGCGAGCGCATCTTCCTGTTCGACAATTTCGCCCAGGGGGTCATAAAGTTCAAGACTGGAGCCGTCAACGCCAGCCTGATGAACTACGACGCCAACAACGGCAAGATGTATTTCAAGCAGGGCGAGACCCTCATGGAGCTCACCGCGCCTGAGGAGATAGACACCATAAAGTTTGGCGACCGCAAGTTTGTGGGACGCAAGGGCGACTTCGTGGAGCGTTGCAAGCTCAAGCACGGCACGGTGGATATTCTGTGGCGCATACACAAGGTTCACGAGGGCTATGTGGGAGCATTCGGCCAGACCCAGCAGGTGGGTGCCAAGAAGATAGAACTGCAAGGCAACTTCGGCATGGGCGGATTCGCCAACGGCGGAATGTACAACGGCTCTTCCGACTACAACCGCGACGGCAACGGCCGTAACCTCGACGTGTGGAAGATGAAAAGCGCCAACACATATTATTTCGAGAAAGACGGCAAGCAATACTCCATCAGCCGCCTGAAGAGCTTCTACAAGCAGTTCCCGAAGCAGAAGGCGGAGCTTGAGGCATTTGCCTCGGAACACGGTCTCGACTTCATGTCGGCAGACAAGGCCGTGGTTCTCATCGACTACCTCCTGTCGCTCTAAGCTCCATCTGCATTTTTGAATCGCTTTGCAGGGGCGGGCCTTGTGCCCGTCCACAACCCGAATGGCCAGACGCATTGGATTTGTCGATGCATCCACATTGGTTGCGGACGGGCACAAGGCCCGCCCCTGCAAAGCATTATATGTAACCGGCGATGCCGACATCTTTGAAATCCGTGTGAAACGAGATGTGCGAAAGAAAGACACCCACACGAATCAATATGGAAACATGAAAACGAAAAGCCAACCGCTTGATTTTTAAGCGGTTGGCTTTTCCTTATGTTGTCGTACGCGGATT
>ERZ808270.548-NODE-548-length-21182-cov-7.580631_pt1 | contig 21182 bp, 9 predicted proteins | sample MGYA00521082_ERZ808270 | MGnify/ENA primary metagenome ERZ808270 (study PRJEB31516, sample SAMN03275594) | gut metagenome | biome: mammalia-associated habitat; material: feces | host: Papio cynocephalus | place: Kenya | collected 2012-07-27 ... | reverse complement strand
CATCACGCTCCGAAATCTGGGCATCACGCTCCGAAATCTGGGCATCACGCTCCGAAATCTGGGCATCACGCTCCGAGATCAATCTTTCTTTCTCCTTCAGTTCCTCATCACGCTGCATAATAGCAGTATCGCGATCCTCAATAGCCTGATAATACTCATCCTCCACGTTCATGTCCTGTCGCATTTCGGCATTGGCAGCCGCCGCCGTGAGCCGGTGGAGCATATACATCATGTCGGCATCATCTGAATACTTGTTCTCGTCGATGCTGAGCACCTGCGTGTTGTCGTCGGCAAGAATCTGCGTTTGGTCAAAGACACTCAACACCTTCTCCACACGATTGTTCACATTGCCGTGAAGCAACGGTATCTGCACGATGATGCTATTGTGCGTCAGACTCTCCACGAACGGCTCGTTGTTTCCATCAGCCACCAACTTGCCATTATAGTCGTAGACATCATGGTTGACATATACCACTGGCTCATTGATGTCGCCCACCTTATGGCCCAAGAGATACACTGCCACCATCGGGTAGGCAAAGCCCTTCGCGGAATCATCACGTATGTTCTTCTTGTTGCTGTACTGCGCACCAAGATATTGACGGAAACGCAAAGTCTCGGTGTTGAGCCATGTCTTCTGTAGCTCGATGAGCACTATACGGTCGCGCTCGACATCGCCTTCCTTCTCGCGCACGGTAGCGGCGAAGTCGATGCGGAACATCGACAGCGTGTCGCGCGTCGTATTGCTGTACTCGTGAGGACGCACCGTGACATGCACCACCTCTTTTTTCAGCAATGCCGAGAGTATGGTCTTCGCTATGCGCTCGTCTTCCATGATATACTTGAACACGGAATCGTAAATGGGATTTGCAACATGTATAATCATACGCGTAGAGTTTTCATTACTATGAATGCAAAATTAAGCATTTATTCTGGTATGGCAAATATATTGTCTGCTAAAAGTATAGTCTTCCAAAGCGCTTTTTATAATGAAAAATGGTCCAAGCAAGAGACCTTTTCAGAACTCTCGCCTGGACCATACCTCCTTTTTATTTATCTTCACCTGCGGTTATCTCTTACGACTCTTCTTTTCAAGACCCGTAGTGTCGAACTGTGCCTTTGTTCCCTTTCCGTACGACTTAGTGGCGATTGTCTGCGTGGAAAGAACGCTCGGAGCATTGTTGGCACGCTGACGAGCGAGGTCGAAGAATATGTATTCATCGCTGTTCACTCCCTCCATAACACCGTTGAACTTGTCGTTGTACAAGCTGAAACCGGAATAGTCACTATTGCCCTGCGAATCGAGCACGTAGCGCAATGTACTATTACCACGGTCGTCGTAGTACTGCACGTAGATGTTGCCCTTACGGATGTCTATGTACCATCTGAAGCTATGGATTTCCTGCTTGCCATCAATGTAGTCCACCTCAAATCCCGTGCCGTTAACAGCTTTCTGATCGTACTGCGTAAACGTCAGATCTGCATCTACATAAGTCCTCTCTCGCACACCATCGTCATTGGTGTACTCATTGATGATTGTGCCCTGCCATGTGCCGTTGAGCATCTGCGCCATGGCGATGGCGTCAGAGTTGGCATCGTTGTATGGACGGTTGTACCAATCGTAATCGTCATACCAGTCATCACCGTCCCAATAACCGTGATTCCACCCGTCGTCAGGGTCGCAGCTTGTAAACGTCAGAGGCATTACCGCCATGAGCACAAGCGCAATGTAATAGCTTATACGTTTCATAATATTCATAGATTTAAATTGTTTTTTATTTGTACTGGTGCAAAAGTATAAAAACTTTTCTTCACCAACAAGCGTAAAATCCATATTCGTAAGTAGGGATTTTCCTATAAGTGGCTTTATTAGTAATGGTATACAGTAGAGGAGTAAACGAGTAGACAAGGAAACAAGTAGACGAGAAAATATGCCTTTTCTCCCAAGAGTCGTTGTTTGCAAGGTTTAAACCGGCATAACCAATCTCCTTGTCAACTCGTCTACTTATCTACTCGTTTACTCGTCTACTGACAGCATGTCGAAGACATACGAAACGTCAATTTAATGCTCTATCTCGTGCTATACTTTGTCGCCTGACGATAGAAAGCCGCTCCCTTGACTATCGCGTGAGGGAGAACTTCAGGCTCAACCCGAAGTCCTGCGTCGTAGTCGGATAAGAGCTCGACGAGAGCAGCGGGGTGTTGGTCTGGCGATCGTAGTAGAAGCTCATCGTCAGGAGACGCGACAGCGTGTAGTCGGCAGAGAACGAGAGTTTGAACGCCGTGTTGCCGCTATTGGCAGACGACGTCATAGAGGCTATGTCGCGACTTATCGATGCCTGCTTTCTAAGGCTGAGGTCGAGACGGAGCTTGAGGTCGTTGTTGACGCCACCGTTTCGACCGCCCGACATTGAGGAACGATTGTTCTTATTGTCGTTGGCAGAACCCTTCTTCGACTTCACCTGACGATGCTTATTGCCTCCACCGCCAAAGAGCTTGAAGTTGTTGAGCGTGTAGCCTGCACCTATCACCCAGTCGTGCGATGACGACTCGTTAATCTGCACGGACGTCATGCTCAAGCTGAGCACTCTCGTGGAGCGGTACTCCGCCTTCACCGTGAGGTTGTTGTTGAGTGTGACGTCGATGCCAAGCAACGGTGAGAACGACTCGTTGATGCTCACCGTCGAGACATTATACATCGAGTTTGGCACGGGCATTCCCGACGTGGCGTCCGTGATGAAGCCCAAGCCTCCCATATACTCCATGAACGTGCTGTAAGACGAATATGAACCGACAGCGTAGACGCTCTTGTAGGAGTGGTTGATGTTGACACTCTTGAAGACATCGCGGAACCAAGGCAGCTTTTGCAGTCCACTGTACTTTATCGTCCAGTTGGGCAGTAGTCGTGAGAGCGACGGGAAGATGGAGAGTTGCTTGCCTCCCATGCTCGTGTAGGCAGCAAGGAACGCCGGAACCATCACATCCGAGCTATACTTGTTGACACCTCCGTTGGCGGCGTCGAACGGCTTGCCAGCCATCTGCGAGCCACGCGGATAGACAGCATTGGCATACAGCGCTTCGACACGCTGTCGGAAACTCTCAAGCGAGTTGCAGAAGCGCTCGAACGAAGCCGAATGGTAGCCATTGTTGGCATTGCCGGATCCCTCGAAAGCGCTGCGCAGCGACAGCGTTGTCATCGTGAACGAGCCGCTTTGCGTTGTCGGATTGCCTTCGTACATATACTGCACGGAGCGCGCCGTGGTCATCGTGCGCGAAGCTGTAAGGTCAATCTTTAGGTTGCGCACCGGCTCAAGCGTAGCCTTCAGCTGCAAGTCTTCCGTCTTGTTCGTCGTGGCAGGCGTAGCGAGAGAATCGCTCACGAGTAGCCAGTCGTTGCGGCGCGCTTTCTCCAAATAGGAGTCGCCGACAAAGCCAAAGGCGAAGTCGAGTCCAGGCGACATTGCTCCTGAGCCCGAACGCTGTCCGAAAATGTTGCCCACCATCGGCTTGAAGCCTGGGATGGACATGGCATACTGATTGCGATAGCTAACGCTGATGTTGCGCACCATCATCAGCACACGCGCCACAGACTGCGCCGCACGATACCACTTCTGCTCTTCGATAGGCTCCTTTGCAATTACCGACACCTTTATCTTCATCGCAGAGTCCACCTTATTCAATATACGTATGTTGTTGTCGTCAACGCGCTTGTACTTCAGATTGAACGTCTTGCCGTTCTCCGTTCTCGCCGAAACGATGATACGCTTCGAGTGCTTGCCGTGGTTAAGTTTTATTACCGTGTCGGGCATGAGCGTCACTTCCTTCTCAAATGCCTTTTTGTTCTTCGGCAACACTCCACGCAGACGTGCATCATTGTTAAGCAACGGTCGGTTCTTGCCCTTGATGGGCCTTCCGGCAACGTTCTTTCCGTCGGCATCCTTTCCCTCAACATTCTTTCCGTCAGCTTCCTTGTTCTTGGCAGCTTCCTCCTTCAGCTTCTGCGCCTTCTTCTTCTCCTCCGCTTTTTTCTTCTTTGCCTCCTCAGCCTTGCGGCGGTTGGCAGCAGAGTTGTCCTTCTTGAAGCGGTCGTTGGTCTTCTTTAGGAAAGGAATATGGTTGTAGAGCTTCTCCATGTTGAACTGACCATTGATGTTTATCTGGCGGTTGTTGGCGATAGTGTTGCCCAGCGACGTGCCATCCTCAAGGTCGGTGCCACGCTGCCAATTGTAAGTGGCATTGTAGGAAGCGTCCGATGTAATCCAGTCGAAGACCGGAATCAGATTGAGCGGCAACTTGTAGGAAGCCTGGAACGACTGGTTGTACTTGAGCGGAGTGCCCATGTGCTTTATTGAAGTCCAGATAGAGTCCTTCCAAGCCGAGTAGCTGTCGGGATAGAGATCCTTGTTGACAGGAGTGTAAGGTTCTTCAATCTCCGCGTTGGTGGCGCTTTGGAAGTTCATGTGCAGGTTTTTCGTAAGATCCCATCTAAGATTGAACTCACGGTTCCAAAGGAACTGCGACGAGAACGTCAGCGGCAGTTTCTGATTTTCCGTTGACTCCATGTCGCGCTCCTGCAGTTCATAGTAGTTGCGCGTAATCTCCGTGTTGAAGCCAACATTCTGCGGCAGCCAGTTGAGTCCGAACTTCTTCGGGAAGTCCCACCACTTGGAGCGGCTCTTTATCTTCTTGAACGGCTCCCACGCCTTGTAGACAGGAGCCCATGCGTAGCTAAAGGCGCCTCGCCAGTTGTCCTCCTTCTCGTAGACAGTCGTCTCTCCCGACGAATAGCTATGGCTATGGCTGTAGGACAGCGAGAAGTTGGCAGGGTCGTAAGGCATCGGGTGGCGCTTGTTCTGAATACCTACACGCACGTTGGAGAGCGAGAAGTTGGTCTGCGTCACCTTTGTCACGGCGATACTCTCCAAGGAGTCGCGCTCATGCTTCGAGCCAGTGGCGTCGAGAGCGTCCTTCAGTTCCATATCGGTGTCGAGCGGGTTGTACTTCGGCGACGTCTTCTCCTTCGTCACGGAGAAATAGAGCGGAGCAGACACCTTCGCCTTGTCGGGGAAGAATTTGCCAAGCTCTACATTGGTCGTGACGGAATAGTTGGAGTAGTTGTCTGTGGAGCGTTCGCTGACGCCTTCCTCCAGTCCGCCGAAGCCCGCCGACGTGTAGCGTCCCTGCACGTTGACAGTACCGAGGTCGGAGAGTTGCAGGTTGAGATTGCCCTGTGCTGCCCATCCGCCAGAGTTGTTGAATTCCTTCAGGCGCAGCTCGTTGACCCACACCTCACCACTCTTCACCTCGCCGGCGTTGTTGCGCACGCCGATTACCACCGTCTTCACCTCGCCGAGCGTAGGATTACCCATCACGGAGATGCGGTTCTTCGGCTTGTCGCTGTCGTAGGCAGAGAAGAGTCGGTTGTAGGATGCCTGTCCGAGAGCCTTTGCCTTGTTGCGCTCCTTCTTGAGTGACGTAAACTTTGAGAGAGCAATGTCGAGCATGTTCTCCTCCGGCCACACGGCACGCGCGTCGGTGGCAGTGTAGCGGTCGTAGACGCCGGGCGCCGTGAGCGACAGTGGAATCTCATACTCATAGAAGTTGCTCTTGTAGTCGGAACCAAGTCGGATGAAGACAGCCATCTGCCCGTCCTCAAGCGAAGTGGTGTTAGGCTGGAAGGCATTGGCGTGTACAAACATCTGAAGATGCTTGTACTGACGGAGGTCGAGCGACGTGTTTTTGTAGACAGCCTTCGACTCGCCCGTGCCAAGCGTATTGATAGTCATGGCGAGCGCCTGCTCGTTGTTCTCCACGAGCTGCGGCTGCGTCGGGTCTTGTCCGCGCTGTATGCCCGGAGGCAGCACGTAGTTGACCGGTTGCTTGTCGGCGTTCTCCTCGATGTTGACCGCACTGACGGCGATGCGTCCAGATGTCGACGACGAGTTGTCGAGATTCTGCTCGTAGACACGCCACTCGCCACGCACAAGATCGAATGTGCCGAAGCGCAACACGATGGGGTGCTTGAAGCCCGTGAGGAACATACGCATGAAGCGCACCGACGTAAAGTCGGTTATGCTGCCCACGCGCTGCTCAAACTCCGTGAGCGGGATGCGGAACTGGTACCAGTTGACGGTCTCCGTCTGGTTGTTGCGCAGCTTCTTCGTGTCGGAGCGTTTGTCGACAATATAGTTGCGGCCTATCTCGAGGTCCTCAGGACGTATGGAGACGTGATACTGGAAATACTTCTCATACTCATTGAGCGTATAGTCCTGGTTGATGTCCTCCACGTCAGGCGTCGACTTGTAGGACGTGTCGTATCCCTCCGTGCGCGAGTCGTTGTCGGGCGAGTTGCCCTGTGGGTTGTTGATATACTTGTAGCGGCGCAGAATAGGCGCCTGCATATTGTCAAAGTCGGAGCCACGGAAGTAGTGGTAGTCATCACCTGCCGGGTCTGCCCAGATGGAGTCCCACACGGCAGGGCTAACCTTTCCCTGCACCTCGCGCAGGAAGTCTTGGTAGCCCTCCCACTTCTGTTCCTCCTCGTCATTAAGTCCGTTGAAGCCCACATCCTGGAGGGCACGTGATCCCTTTGATGTTGCGAAGGCGTAGGTAACTGTCGCCTGATTGGGAATCTTTCCCCATTGGGTTGTGGTGAAGCTCTGCGAGCCATCCACCGGCATACCGCTCTCGTAGAATTTCTTTCCGTCGCGCAGTATGTCCTCGCTCATCTCGCCGAGGTTAATGTAGAAGTCGCCGCCATAGTCGGAGGCGTTGCCCTGCTCGCGAGTGTAGATAAAGGGGTCGAGCATCCAGAACTCGATGTACTCGATGTTGGCGGTCTCGAAGTCGTTGGTGTCGAGCTTACGCATCATGCCGCCCCAGTGCTGCTGCGGATTGTTGAGCGTACCGTCCTGGTTGAGGTCGGGATTGAAGTTGTAGGGTCCGCGCTCATTAGGGTAATAAGCAAGGTTGAGCACCGAGAGAGTGGATGTCGAGCCGTTGTAGGCACTCTGGTCGCGGTTTGGGAAAAGCTCGTTCACGTAGATTTCGCGCACATACCAGTTGCTCAGTTGGTCGAGGTCGCTCTTTATGTGGCTCGGCGTGAGCGACGATGAGCGGCGCGTGAAGAGCGGGTCGATGGTGTACCACGCCATGCGCGAGCGGTTGAATCCAGAGCGCAGCGAGGTCTTGTCGCTCGACTCAGGGAACATCGACGGCACACTCGATATGATCCACGACGTAGGCGTCGACACGTCGATAGTGTTCTTCGTGTTCTCGAAGTCGTCTATGTACGAGGCATTGTCCTGTGTGCCGTGGCTCTGCCCGGCTATGAGTTGCGCGAACTCTCCCGTGAAGGAGATGCTCGACGGTTGCGTGAGATGCAGCAACGGCAGCTTGTCGAGCATGTTGGTGAGCCATTGGCTCTCCTTCTTCCAGTTGATGTTCAAGCCCCATATAGTGTTGTTGAGAGGCTCTGAGCCCATGTTCACCTTATTGGTAAGCGCTTGTTCGGAGAGATGCTGCAGCGTACCTGAAAGCTGGAAGTTCTTCGAGAAGTCGTACTCCCAGTTCAAGCCGAACATCGTCTTGCGTTCCTGCGCATAGTCAGTGTTGCTCTCAAGCGACACGTTGACTGACGTGCCGGCGTCGATAATGCTTTGATTGATGATAGTCACCTCGCCTCCGGAATAGTCAACAGAGTAGTCGGTGCCCTCGGCAAGCGTCATGCCGCCCGCCGTGACCACCACCGAGCCTTGCGGAATGTTGTAGGCTCCGAGCGAGATGACATTGGCAGACGTTCCGCGGAACTGTCCCTGCAGCAAGTACTTGTCCTTTTCGGCAATCTGCTTGGCGACGGTTTTCGTCGAGTCGTACAGTTCGGTGAAGGCGTACTTCTCCGCCTTGTCGGCAGCCACACCATGCTGCACGAGATAGCTGTACATATACTTGCCGAACGGCTCAGCAACTGGGAAGAACACTCTACCGTTGCTGACGGTGTAGCCTTCCACATAGTCGAAATAGCCGTTCGAGTGGGCTTTGTTGTTGTTGTCGAGGCGGTCGGCACCGAGAAGCTTGATGATGGTCTGGTTCTTCACCTGCGGCTCGGGGATGTAGGAGAGATAGACGCCAGCCGTGTCGCTTTGGAACTTCACGTCGAGGCGGAACTTCTCCTTCTCCACAGAGGAGGCGAGATAGTAGACGTTCTTCATCATGAGTCCCCAGTTGCCCTGTCGCGGGTTGTTGCTCGTGTTCTTGAGCGACTTCACGAAGAGCGCCTTGCTCGTGTCGGTGACGTCACCCGCGAACTCGCCCACCTGATAGGTCACGCCGCCGTAGGTGTACTCATAAGCCACGGCGAGCACCTGGTCGGTCTGCAGCGATGTCTTCAGCGAGACATATCCGAGCGCCGTGTTGACGGTGTACTCCGAGGAGTTGAGCAGGCGCGCGCGCTCCAGTTTCTCATAATCGCTGCCCCCGACGAAGCCTGGAATGCCGTCGAGAACGGTGGACGTCTGGTCGATGTTGCGCGCGTCGGCGTACTGCGTTGTCATGGCAGCATACTCCGAGTTGGCGGCGTTGGCAGGCACGGGCTGTCCCGTCACGCCCCAGTTGGCGTTGGACACGCGAGTGTTCTCGCCCAAATCGGTGAGGGCGATGATGTTACGGGTGTTGGAAGTGGTGCCCGACTTGTTGGTGACCCATATCTCAACGCGGTTGATGGTGATGCCCGACGTGAGGTTGGGCAGCGAGCGCATCCAATCATCGTAGCGGTCGTGGAAGTACTGTGCGAGGAAGAAGTGGCGGTTGTCCTCATAGTTGGCGGCGTCAATCTCGAAGGGCGTGAACTGCTTTCCGCCTTTCGACGACACCGATTTCGACGTTGACTTCTTTTGCGAGGCAACGAGTTGCAGCTTGAGTTTTCCAAACTGCAGATCCGTGCGCAATCCGAAGAGCGACGACGCCCCCTTCACGAGTGACGAGTTGGAGGGAAACGACACGTTGCCTGCCTCTATTAGCTTCACGATCTCATCCTCCTTGCCGTCGTACTTGAGTTTCATGTTCTGTGCGTCGAAGTCGAAGGTAGCGTCGGTGTTGTAGTTGAGGTTCATGTTGACCTTGTCGCCCACGCGTCCGTTCATGCTGACGTTGATTTTCTCGTCAAAGTCCATGGTGGTGGTCTTGCGGTTGCGTATCGGGAGCGAGGGGTTGTCGATGTTCTTCATCGTCGCACCGAACTTCAGTTCGGCTGTTCCCTGCGTCTTAATGCGCACGCCGCCAGGACCGAAGATTTTCTCCGCCGGTCCGAGGTCGAAGTGCATGTCCGTGAAGTCGAACTTCTCCTTGCCTTTCGCCTGGTAAATCTCGTCGTTTTTCTTGCGGAAGAACTGGTTCATCAGCCGTCGTTCGCTCCACTTGCGGTACTCGTCATAGGTCATCATCACCGGAGCTGCGATGTAGGAGTCGGAGATTTTCGATCCGATGACGTAGCGGTCGAGCGAGTCGTTGTAGACAACGTCCTGCTTCAGATTGTCGGGGCGCTTGAGGTCGGCAGCCCCCTGGTCGAGGTCTTCAAGCGTTATGGGCAATGTGCGTTGTATCTTCCAGCGTGTGTGGAGCAGCGAGTCGGGGATGGAGTCCTCATTGTCGAGCTTCGGCTGCGCCTTTATGGCGAGAGTGTCGGCAGGCGCCTGACTTTGGTAGGACAGCGTCGGCGCCGCGCCCATGAAGCGCAGGAGCGGCATGGCAAGGGCACACGTTGCCACTGTCGCCATGACGAGCACGGCGACAAGCGTACGTCCGCAAAGCACACGCGAGAAGGTCTTCCGGATTTTGTCGAGTATTTCTATTTGGAATTTCAAACTAAAGTCTTTTTTACATTATTGCAATGTCAACGCCTCACGGCATCCATTGCATGTATTGTACAAGAGGACATATTTTTACTTTATCTGCTTGAGTGCGAGTTTCACGACCTGCTCCACGGGCAGCGAGGCATCGTCCGTGAGAATGGCTGTGACAACCTTCGCCGTAGGAGCCGGCGAGAAGCCGAGCATGGTCAAGGCAGCCACTGCCTCGTCGCGCACGTCTACCGGGATGGTACTGTTGGCAGACGTGCCGGCAGGGAGTTCCTGTGCAATGCCGAGCGACATTATCTTGTCCTTGAGGTCGACGATGATGCGCTGCGCAGTCTTCAGTCCGATGCCCTTCACGCCCTTGAGAAGGCGCTCGTTGCCGGAGGAGATGGCTCCGCAAAGCTCCGAGGGCGACGCCGAGGAGAGTATCATGCGTGCCGTGTTGGCACCTACGCCAGAGACTGTGATGAGCAAGCGATAGAGCTCGCGCTCCTGCTTGGAGGCGAAACCGAAGAACGTGTAGCTGTCGTCGCGACCGCCCGTCACGAGCGACTCATGCACGTAGAGCTTCACTTCCTTCTTGCCCTGTACTGCCTCGTAAGTGTTGAGGGATATGTTCATTGCGTAACCCACGCCGTAGGCTTCAACGACCGCCTGCGCGGGCGTGAGTTCGGCGAGTTCGCCTTTTATGTAGTCTATCATTGGTAATTTTAAATTTGCACTATAAAACAATAACGCCGCAACTGCCGTTTTATTGTGCGTGACGACGGGATTTTTACCTTCATGGCTTGAACAGGAAAAAAACGGCATCCGTCCTTTATGCGAGAAACGGATGCCGTAGAAATTGTTTTTATTATTAAAAGCAAAATTAGTCTTTGTTGCTGCGCTTGCGCTCAAGATGGTCGAGGATGGTCTTGCGCATACGGATGCTCTTCGGCGTCACCTCAACGAGCTCATCGCCCTTGATGTACTCAAGACACTCCTCAAGACTCATCACGGTCTTCGGTATTACGCGTGCCTTCTCGTCGGAGCCGCTGGCGCGGACGTTGGTGAGCTGCTTTGCCTTCGTCACGTTGATGACGAGGTCGTTGTCGTGAACGTGCTCGCCAACCACCTGTCCTGCGTACACTTCCTCACCCGGATCGATGAAGAACTTACCGCGATCCTGCAGCTTGTCGATAGAGTAAGCGTAGGCGGTGCCAGTCTCCATGGCAATCATCGAGCCGTTGAGGCGGCGCGTAATCTCACCCTTGAACGGCTGATACTCCTTGAAGCGGTGTGCCATGATGGCCTCGCCCTGGCTTGCCGTGAGCACGTTGGTGCGGAGTCCGATGATGCCTCGCGACGGGATGTCAAACTCTATGTCGACACGGTCGCCCATGGTCTGCATGGACGTCATCTCTCCCTTGCGGCGCGTCACCATATCAATCATCTTGCTTGAGAACTCCTCGGGCACGTTGATGGTGAGTTCCTCGATAGGCTCACACTTCTGTCCGTCGATTTCCTTATAGATTACCTGCGGCTGACCAACCTGAAGTTCGTAGCCCTCGCGACGCATAGTCTCGATGAGCACGGAGAGATGGAGCACGCCGCGTCCGCTGACAATCCACTTGTCGGTGGTGTCTTCGAAGGGACGCACGCGGAGAGCGAGGTTCTTCTCAAGCTCCTTCTGCAGGCGGTCGTTGATGTGGCGTGACGTCACGTACTTGCCTTCCTTGCCGAAGAAAGGAGAGTCATTGATAGTGAAGAGCATACTCATGGTAGGCTCGTCGATAGCGATAGGAGGCAGCGGTTCCGGATTCTCGAAGTCGCAGATGGTGTCGCCAATCTCGAAGCGCTCCAAGCCCACGATGGCGCAGATGTCGCCGGAGTGAACCTCCTCCACCTTCTTCTGACCCATACCCTCAAAGACATGTATTTCCTTAATCTTCGTCTTCTCCTGCGTGCCGTCGCGGTGGGCGATGGTTACGTTCATGCCTTCCTTCAGCGTGCCGCGGTGGATGCGTCCCACAGCGATACGTCCGGTGTAGCTTGAATAGTCGAGCGAAGTGATAAGGAGCTGCGGTGTACCCTCGAGTACTTTCGGAGCCGGGATTACCTCCACAATCTTGTCGAGCAGATAGTCGATGTTGTCGGTCGGCTTGTTGTAGTCCTCAGCCATCCAGCCGTTCTTGGCTGAACCGTAGACAACGGGGAAGTCGAGCTGATCCTCCGTAGCATTGAGCGAGAACATGAGGTCGAACACCATCTCGTACACCTCTTCCGGGCGACAGTTGGGTTTGTCAACCTTGTTGACGACAACGATTGGCTTCAAGCCAATCTGCAAAGCCTTCTGGAGCACGAAGCGCGTCTGTGGCATCGGGCCCTCAAAGGCGTCAACGAGCAGAATACATCCGTCTGCCATGTTGAGCACACGCTCCACCTCGCCGCCGAAGTCGGAGTGTCCCGGGGTGTCTATAATATTGATTTTAGTACCTTTCCAGTTGATTGACACGTTTTTGGAAAGGATCGTTATTCCACGTTCGCGTTCCAAGTCGTTGGAGTCCAACACCTGGCCGCTGTTATCCTGGCCGTCACGGAACAGCTTGCCTGCCAACATCATCTTGTCGACAAGAGTGGTCTTGCCGTGGTCGACATGGGCGATAATCGCAATGTTTCTAATGTCTTGCATTCTTTGTATACCTTAAAAAAACTTTTTGCAAAGTTAACTTAAAAAAACTTTTTGCAAAGTTACGATTTTTTTTTCTTTTACATACGCAAAGGTCCCGAAATTTCGCTATGGAAATTTCGGGACCCTGTGTTGCCTTAAGCTTTTGTGCCTTAGCGCGATTACTTACGGAGGCCGAGAGCCTTGATGATTGCACGGTAGCGATTGATGTCGCGGTCGTACAGATAGTTGAGCAATGCGCGGCGCTTTCCTACCAGCTGTGTCAGAGAACGTGCGGTAGTATAATCTTTACGGTTCTTCTTAAGATGTTCCGTCAAATGGGAAATACGGTATGAGAACAATGCTATCTGGCTCTCAGCAGAACCAGTATCAGTGTTAGACTTTCCGTACTGTCCAAAGATCTCTTGTTTTTTAGCCTGATCTAAATACATAGAACTTTTTGTGAATTAAAATTGTTATATTGCAAAATGCGGATGCAAAGGTACGACTTTTTATTGGTTTTCGTACTTTTTGCACCCGCATTAAGCTATTTATTAACTATTTTTTGCAGTTTAACCTGTCAATTTACTTCACTACTACCTTCTTGCCATTCTGGATGAAGATGCCCTTGCCAAGGTTCTTGAGGCTGTTGCCTACGCGCTGTCCGTTGAGGTTGTAGACGGGAGCGTTGCTCTCTGCAGCCTCTGCCTGGATGCCATTTACGCCTGCCTCTACGTCGCCGATGTAAGCAACGTTGGAGAGCTGGGACTCGCCGTTGGCATAGACTGTGATGACGTAGTACTTGTGGTTGCCTGCGCCGAAGCCGTTGTCGGCAGCAGCGTTCTCGTCACTCCATGTCGTTGTCTTGGCGTCGAGCTTCTGTGCGAGCACACCGTCGCGATAGACGTTGTAGCCCATTACGCGCAAGCCACCTGCCTGATAGGTAACGTCGTCAACGCAGAGACGGTTGGGCTCATAGCCATACGAAGACAAGGAGCCTGTGCTTGTGTGCACGATGGCGAAGTACTTTGCACCCTCCGGGAGAGGAATGTTGAAGCATGTCCAGTTGTAGGTAGCCTCATAGGAGTCCTTGTTGATCTTGAAGAATGAGCTGGCGTTGGTGTCATCCTCTGAATAGTAGACGTCGAATGTCTCCGGACCTGCGTTAGGAGTAGAAGAGCCCTGGGTTACGTCGTCGTTAGGAGCGTTCACCCAGAAGGAAACTGTCTGTGCGTCGCCGGAGAGCTCAGGCGAGATAATCCAGTCATCGGTCGGGGTTGCGGTGTCGATAGTAGTTCCTGTAGAGAGCATCGACTGCTTGCCTGAGTGAGGTGCGAAGCGTGTCGTGAAGGCGTCGAGGTATTCCTCTGCGAGACCAGAAACCTTCCACGGGTTGAAGACGATGTAGGAGAGAGCCTCGCCCTGATGCGGATACTCGATGCCGCCGAAGAGATTTGTCTTCGCCTTGTCGCCATCGTAGAGAGTCCAGTCGCCAACGCGACTTACAGACCACGGAGAGTAGCTCTCGAAGTCCTCAAGTACCCATGAGCCGTCAGCCTTCATAGCCGACCATGTGAGCACGCCCTTGTCGCCTTCTCTTACAGCCTTGAGGTCGCGGATGGCGGGCAGGCAAGAGGAAACTACCTCCACTACGCCCTCGCTTGTGGTGTTGTTCTCTGCGAAGGCATCAGCCTCCCACTCCACTTCGCCCTGTACGGAGAAGCTCTTTACGCCGAGTTTCGGAGTGAATGCAAACTCGTAAGACTGTGTTTCGTTCGGCTCGATGTCCTCGCCGTCCTCTGTATCGTAAAGCTCGCCGTCTACGTAAAGATTTACCTTGTAGCCGCTGGCCTTCTTCGTGCCGAGGTTGTTGACATTGATGTTGACAGCAGCCACCTTGCCGTTCTGCACGTGGGCAGGAGCGTCAAGCTCGGCAGCGAGATTGTTCTCCACAGCGTCGAAGATCTTGATGTTGTCGATGTAGATGCTGGTTGCCTTGCCCTCAGCATAGAAGTAAGGACGGATGTAGCCGTTCTCTATGCCAGCCGTGTTGTAGTCGGAGAGGTCGAAAGCAGCCGAGCGCCAGCCCATTGTGCCGTCGAGCGTGCTGTAGTCGATAGTGCCTACGGTGTGCTCGCCCTGTCCATTGCGGTTGACAACCACTGTTATCTTGCCGTCGCTACCCGGATAGGCGTAGTACCAGAATACAATCTGCGGATTGGCAGCCTTGGAGATGTCCACCTTCGGGCCCTGGATGCAGGCACGCTCCTTGTCGGTAGACGGGTCGAAGCAGAGCGAACCGCCGTCGCCGTCCTGCACGAGGTCGTCCTTCAAGCCGAAGTTGCCGGGCTGTGTCGGGTCGATGAGCCACGGACCCTTGCTCAATCCCTTAGAGGCAAACGACTCATAGTAAGGTATGCTGTGGGCAGCACCCATAACGAAGGATGCACGGGCGTAGTCGCTGACGGTTGCCGTGTCGGCTGTCTCGCTGTTGGTGTAGGTGCAGAAGGCGTATGTCGTCGAACCCTGCGAGCCGGTGTAGTTGATGCCGGAGAGCGTGTAGTTAGGGCTCTGGAGTCCCTGTGCCACATCTCTCAGATAGCCGTAGTAGAGGCTATAGATGCAGTAGTCAACCGATGACACGTCAACATATCCGCCATGAGCGCCACTGTTCTCCGTCACGGGATCCCAGGAAACGCTCACCGTACCGTCGAGGTTGTCGTAGAACTTAATGTTCTGCGGGGGCAACGGTTTGTCCACTCCGACGTACACCGTCTTTGCCACCTCGTCGCTGCGGAGGTCGTTGGCTGTAGTAACAACGCTATAGGTGTGCTCACCTGTCACCACTGTCTCGTCGTTCCATGTAATCTTCTGTCCGGGAGTTGGATTATCGTAGGTCTTTGCGGCATCAGGAGTGTTGTCGCGATAGATCTGAACCTTGCTGATTTTGCTCAGCTCTGTGCCGGCATAGTCGGTTGTAGGCACGGTGAAGGAAACCTTCGACGAAACGGCACCCTTGGCGCCCACCTCAACAGTGAGGTCTTTTACTGCAGCCGGGCGCACTGCTTCCGACTCTTCCTCGTAGACGCGCACGGGAAGGAGAAGGAGATAAGCGCGGTTCTTGCTGGTGCAATGGAACGCAACGCGGTAGCTGCCCGTTGTCGGGGCGATAAACTCGGCGTTGACAGGCGTGGCGCTAACCATGCCGTAAGTGGCTGTTACGTCCACGTTGGCGTTAACGACGCTGTAAGCCGTAGGGTCGTCGCCTGTGCCTACAGCCACAGCCACTCGCTGTGCACCGCCACTTGCCTTATAGGCACCGGTCTCAATCTTGTAGGTCTTGCCTGCCGTGAAGGAGAGGTAGGGGCTGACGAGCCAGTCGTCGGCGTCCTGCTTCTGGCTGACGCCTATGTAGCTGATGAAGTTGCCAGGCAGATCGCTGCTGAAGCCCCATGTGATGCCGTCGTTGTTCTTGTCCTCCACAGTCCATTCGTTGGTGGAGATGACGGTACGGTCGTTCCATAGACACGAATAAGGCATTGTGTACGGACCGCCCGTTGATGGGGTCTGAGCACTCGCTGCCGACGGCAACAGAGCTGCTGCTGCCATCATGGCACTAAAGAGTGTGGTAAGTTTTTTTCCCATAATTGATGTTTTGTTATAGCTTTTTGTTCTTTTACTTTTATTTCTCTCTAATTGTTCTATATAATATAATAAGGTGGCGGCGGCCAAGTACGACCGCCGCTACCTTGCATACATTACTTGTTGAGATATTTCTTTCCGCCGCGGATTACGAGTCCCTTGGCGTCGGCATTGACGCGCTGGCCTGCGACGTTGTAGGTGTTGCCCTCAGCGTCAACCTTCACCGTGACATTGTTGATGTCGGTAGGTGTGGCGTCGCCCTGAAGAAGCTCGATGGGGAACGTTGACTTCACGCCGCTCACACCTTCCACGTAGAGGCTGCACTTGCGTCCGTTCACGCCCGCAGGCAGAGGCTCACACTTGAACGTAGCAAGCACCACCTCGTAGCTGGCGTAGCTATCCGTGTCGATAGACACGCTCTTCACCCAGCTCGGCATACCCTTCACCTCGTAGTTGGCGTTGCCGTCGGCGTCATACCAGTCGCCGTTCACCTTGAGCATAGCTCCGGGATAAACGTCCGACTTCTCCACGATGGTCTCGCCCGTGTTGCCGTCGTCCGACATCTTCACGATGCCGTAGTTCTGATTCTCGCCGTAGTAGACGGGGTTGACATAGTCGAACTTGCCGGTGAATGTCACTTTCAGCATAGTCGGCTGAGAGCCGTAGAGGTCGAAGTACTGCGGCTGGTTGTTGGCGTCCTTCCAGATGCCGATGGCCGAATCGGAATTGCCATACCATTTCGGAAGGATGCTTGCCTCGAAACCGCAGTCGATGCCCTCGCCGTCAAGACCGTAGACAACTACGTAGAAGGGCTGGTCTATTACAAAAGGCTCAGCCTTGCCCTCGGCGTTCTTCTTCGTGAACACCACGTTGAAGGCATTGTAGGACGTAAGCTCGTCATAGTCGAGACTGCCGACGTCGAGCACCTCAGGCTCTGTGGCTGTCAGTTCGTAGAGAATCTTGTCGCCCGGGATGCGCTGTCCGTTCACTTCCATCACGTCGTGAATCTGCATCTTTATCTCCTTGCCCTTGGCAATGGGGTAATAGCCCTGCGAAATTGCGGGCAGGTAGATGTCCTCTACGTAGAGGGGAGCCATGGGCTTCTCGAAGTACTGATAGACACCCGTAGCTGTGTACGTCTGCTTACCGGTGTACGTGCCGGAGCCGTAGGTGTAGTGATTGTCCATACCTCCGAAGTAGACCTCGCTTACGTGGTCGTCGGTGTAGGACAGCGGCTGTATGCGACGGTTGGCGACGTCGATGCCTGAGAACACCTGTGGGTAATATCTCATGAAGGCAAGGGAGTTCTCCTGAGTGTTGGGAGCCCAGTATGGATTCTCCTCGCCGAGGGTGAAGGAGTCGGTGGTCCATGTGAGGGTCGGGATAACGTTGCCACCGTCGAAGGTCATCTTGATATGGAAGTTGCCGTCAGCGTCGGTGTAGTAAGAGTCTCCAGATTCTCCGGTGCGGTCGTAGGACGTGCACTCGTCATACCAGTTGTAAATATTCTGATGCCAGAATGTCTGCCCACCTGTCGTCACCTTCTTGAAATTCAGGTCAGTAGCGCCAGGGACGACCATGTACACAGGACCCCATATCTCTCCCTTCTTGTCGGAAGAGAGGAAGAGTGAGCCTTCAGGACGAAGGTAATAATTCTCCTTGTCCTTTGTGTCAGCCTTGGCGACTTTCTTTGCCTGCGTCGAGGGAGACGTCATGAGCTTCGCGCCAAACTTACGGGCACTAAACGGGATGCCTTCAGCAAAGGGCTGGGCTGAAACTGCCACTGCCGCCAATGCCAAAGCGCCGGTGAGTAAAGATTTTTTCATGTCTGGATATTTGAATTTATAATTAATTTACACGATTACTTTGCAAATTTACATATTATGTGCTGTTTTACCAAACAAAACTAACATATTTTTATTTTTCCCCTCATTTTTTATACACAAAACATACATGAATAGCCAAATCCGAACGTAAATACGCTGTTTTTTGCTGCGAGGAAAGCATTTTTGTCTTTTTGCTTACACATTGACACGCTACGCATTTTTTTACTTACTACAATTCTTAACGTCAGTTAAAAACACTTCGATTTCGCTAAAGTGCCACTTTACAAAAGCTAAAGCGCCACTTCAGAATGACTAAAGCGCCACTTCAGAAGAGCCGAAACGATGCTTTCATTTTGTCAAAAAGCCCAATTGGCAATGTCATAACACACAACATGCAGCGTACAAGCTTTATAATACGCAAAAAGGGGACGCGCACGATGCGCATCCCCCTTCTTTTATTTTATAAGATTCAAATCATTTTGCCGATTTACATCATGCCGCCCATGCCAGGCTGTGCCATTGGCGCAGCAGCCTTCTCCTCTGGCTTGTCGCAGATGAGACACTCGGTTGTGAGGAACATGCCTGCGATTGATGCTGCGTTCTCAAGAGCAACGCGCTCAACCTTAGCCGGGTCGATGACACCAGCTGCACGAAGATCCTCGTAAACGTCCTTGCGAGCGTTGTAGCCGAAGTCGCCTTCGCCCTCGCGAACCTTCTGAACAACCACGGCACCCTCGCCGCCAGCGTTCTTCACAATCTGACGAAGCGGCTCCTCGATTGCACGGCGCACGATGTTGATACCAGTCTGCTCGTCGGCATTGTCGCCCTTGAGGTCTTCGAGAGCCTTCTGGGCACGGATGTATGTTGTGCCACCACCGACTACAACACCCTCTTCCATTGCTGCACGTGTAGCGCAGAGAGCGTCGTCGACGCGATCCTTCTTCTCCTTCATCTCAACCTCGCTGTTGGCGCCTACATAGAGTACTGCCACGCCACCTGCGAGCTTTGCAAGACGCTCCTGAAGCTTCTCTTTGTCGTAAGAGCTCTTGGTGTTGGCGATTTCGTTCTTAATCTGAGCAACGCGGTCGGCGATAAGCTCCTTCTTGCCAGCACCGCCAACGAGCGTAGTGTTGTCCTTAGAAACAGTAGCCTTCTCGCAAGTACCGCAGAGGTCAAGTGTAGCCTTGTCGAGAGAGAGACCCTTCTCCTCGCTGATTACAACGCCACCTGTCAATGTAGCGATGTCCTCGAGCATAGCCTTGCGGCGGTCGCCGAAGCCCGGAGCCTTAACGGCGCAAATCTTCAAGCCTGCACGCAGACGGTTGACAACCAATGTTGTCAGAGCCTCGGAGTCAACGTCCTCAGCGATGATGAGCATCGGGCGTCCGCTCTCGGCTGCCGGCTGGAGGATAGGAAGAAGATCCTTGAGATTGCTGATCTTCTTGTCGTAGATGAGGATGTATGGGTTGTCCATAACACACTCCATCTTGTCGGCATCGGTCACGAAGTAGCCACTCAGGTAGCCACGGTCGAACTGCATACCCTCTGTAACGCCAATGCTTGTGTCGCGGCTCTTGCTCTCCTCGATGGTGATAACGCCGTCCTTAGAAACCTTGCGCATAGCGTCTGCCAAGAGCTTGCCAATCTCCGGATCGTTGTTGGCAGATACAGTTGCAACCTGTTCAATCTTGTCGTAGTTGTCGCCTACGACCTCGGCGTTTGTCTTGATGTGGTCGACAACGGCTGCAACAGCCTTGTCGATACCGCGCTTGAGGTCCATTGGGTTGGCACCTGCAGTAACGTTCTTCAAGCCTTCTGTAACGATGGCCTGAGTAAGGATTGTAGCAGTTGTCGTGCCGTCGCCTGCGTCGTCGCCAGTCTTGCTTGCAACGCTCTTAACGAGCTGTGCGCCGGTGTTCTCGAACTTGTCCTCAAGCTCTACTTCCTTGGCAACAGTTACACCGTCCTTCGTAATCTGCGGAGCACCGAACTTCTTCTCGATAACCACGTTGCGACCTTTCGGGCCGAGGGTTACCTTAACAGCGTTAGCCAATTTGTCGACACCGTTCTTCAACAGGTCGCGTGCATCTATATTGTATTTAATCTCTTTAGCCATAACCTTATTTAAATGTTTAATGATTAATGTTTAATGTTTAGTTGATTAGTGATTAATGTTTAATTATTGAAAACATCTACTATCAACTTGTCTACTCGTCAACTTGTCTACTCGTCAACTTGTCTACTCGTCAACTATCAACTCGTCAACTTACTTGTTAACCACAGCAAGCACATCGCTCTGACGCATGATGAGGTATTTCGTGCCCTCCACTTCAAGCTCCGTGCCTGAATATTTTCCATAGAGAACTTCATCGCCCTCTTTAAGAACCATTTCCTCATCCTTCGTGCCATGACCTACAGCGACGATTGTGCCGTGCTGCGGTTTCTCTTTTGCTGTGTCAGGAATGATGATTCCACCAACTTTTTCTTCTGCCTGTGCAGGAAGCACAAGCACTCTGTCTGCTAATGGTTTAATGTTCATAATTCTTATATTTTTAGTTGTTTTTATTCGTTCTTCGCTTATCATATAGCTAAAAGCGTGCCAAAAAAGCATCATGGCACTCGCGTATGACATTTTTGACACTGCCGACCGACAATTTTGTCAACGTAGCGGATGACGCCCCTACTGCCAACATGCAAATTCTTGCATGTGCTTGCTGGGCTTTCAACCCGCATCGTTTGCCTTTTGAAACACCCTCTACAACGATTTTGAAGCAAAACGCCTTACGCTCGGCCTGCCCGTTTTTTATTAAATCCAAAACTTCAGTAATTTGATTATGTATAACGGGTGCTGCGGAGGCCGGAGACCTCCGCCACGGATGAAGTTGCAACTTTCTATTTTTCCTTAGGCTGGCATAATAGCAAATCAATGTCAAAAAACATGTATTCATGCCAAAAAAAACATGTCTTCATGTCAAAAAATAATATTTTCATGTCTTCATGTCAAAAATAATCATGTTTTCATGTCAAAAAAACGCAATAATGTAAACATTCACGACAAGCAAAAACAAAAAATCGCCTATACCTTATTATATTATAATGTTTTTACGTAATTTTGTAAGCAAAAAGGAAACAACAAACACAATCAATAAGAAAAAGACATTTATAAAACAATGAGCTATAATAAAATTTTGAATAAAATTAACGGAGGAGTGCATGTTT
>ERZ808270.547-NODE-547-length-21190-cov-14.107499_pt1 | contig 21190 bp, 24 predicted proteins | sample MGYA00521082_ERZ808270 | MGnify/ENA primary metagenome ERZ808270 (study PRJEB31516, sample SAMN03275594) | gut metagenome | biome: mammalia-associated habitat; material: feces | host: Papio cynocephalus | place: Kenya | collected 2012-07-27 ... | reverse complement strand
ACGGGTGATTTCAGCATCTGTTTTTCGGAACATCTAACTGGACACCCTACCAACTTAACTGGATATTCAGCCGTCGTGGAGGCAAGCGTGATGATGCCTATAATGTTCGTCTTGGAAAAGATGTGCATGGTGGTGTCATAAAGAGTAGAGAAAATATACGCCATGCAAAATTTGTCATTCTCTATGAGTTTGGGAAGGAATATAAAGGTGTATATAAGGCGTTTCGCGTGAAGAATATTGGTGAATTGACCAAACAGCAGATGATTGACACAGGATATATCAACCCTCGGCATGATGCCTACCTGTGTTATTTCTTTGATGAAGAGATAACGCTTGGAGAGTTTGATATTAAGAAAATCATTGAGGCTGACAAGATGAAACACGAAGCTGACTTGAAGCAGAAGAAAGAATATGCAGAAGGTCAGCCAGTGTATATGAGTGGTAGAGAATTAATAAAATTTAGAAAGTAAAAGTATGAAACAATGGATGGTTAATTGGCTATTATTAATTATGTGTTTAGCAGCAATATGTTTTTCATTGCTGAAGGTCACTCCGTTTGAAATAGGAGAAGACGCCTTTATTGGAACTATCACAACTTTACTAAGTCTGGCAGTAGCATTTATCATTGGCTATCAGATATACAACGCTGTAGAGTTAAAGAAAGATGTAGAAGAACAACGCCAGCTTCTTGAATTATCAAAGAAAGAAAATGACGAGTTCAAAAAATGTCTTGTTAAACAACAACATCAAACCCAAGAAGGATTTGATATAATTTCCGCACTACAAATTTACAACAGTGATAATAATGCGGAAAACAAGTTTAACGCTTTTGCCCAAATGCATCATGCGCTTCTTTCTTCCATAGAAACAGACAGAACTGATTATGAGTGGATTTTTATGTATATGAGAAAATTCATTTCAGAGTTAAGCCCACTGGCTTTCACGCTTAGCGGCTCTAATGCTGAGGTAAATGGAAAGTATATTATTAATATTAACAATAAGACATATAGTTTGTCTGAGTTTATAGATTATCAGTTGAGACCTCTTTATGATGAAGAAGACTTATTGCGCAAAAAAGCAAATTTCGGAAAAATTTGTATTGAATATAATAGAGTTATGAAAGCTTTTTCAAAAGCAATTGATAAAATAAAAAACAATCCGATGGAGAATGTATTGCCAGAAGATTTTAGAAGGGAAATATTAAATCCGACGTAAATACGGGGTGAAAGAATTAGTTTATAATATTAGCAGATTAATGATTTATTCAGTATGGGAAGAAAAGAATTAATTATTAGAGAGAGATTTTTTAAAATATTAGTGTCATTTGGATTCACGGATGTAACCAAAGAGATACATCCAGAATATAAATATACTGATGATGCTTTAGCTGATTATTCTTCAGATATAAAGCGAGCATTCAAGAAGGGTACTTATATGATAAATTGTGATTATGGTTATACATGGATTAGTATAGGAGAAAGCCGACCAAGTATTTATTATGAAAGGCTCAATGACAAAATGATAGCTTTGGCAATATATCTTGCAAGTTTGAAAAGCGATAACAGCCGATATGCGTTCGGAAGATATTTGGACAAAGGGGTTGATTACACAGAAGTGTATGATGCTATTATGACTTCTTATCCTTATTCACAAATGAATAAAGACAGGAAAGAAGCCATAGAAAGGGCACGTTATGAACTTCCTCAAATACTTGACAAAGTAGAGTCTTTCAAGTAAAAACATTATATGAACCGTATTTTACAACGATGAAAGAGATGTTGGAATAAACTTTGTGATATACCATGGACAAGATGACTAAAGAGCAGCGCAGCCGTTGTATGGCATCCATACACAGCAAGGACACCAAACCAGAGATTTTGGTTCGGCGCTACCTCTTTGCCCATGGGTTCCGGTATAGGGTGAACCATCCGCGACTGCCGGGGCATCCCGATATCGTGATGCGCAAGTATCGAACGGTCATCTTTGTAAACGGTTGCTTCTGGCATGGACATGAAGGATGCAAATACTTTGTTTTGCCAAAAAGCAGGACGGAGTTTTGGCAAGCGAAGATAGAGCGCAATATTCAGCGAGATAAAGAAGAGCAACAGAAACTTGCCGATATGGGTTGGCATTGCATTACGGTGTGGGAATGTCAGTTGAAGCCAAAGGTAAGGGACGAAACTTTGCGGTCGTTGGAATATACTATAAACCATATCTATGTTGAAGACCATAAGGTTAGGAGATATGAGTTGCCGGAGGAAGAAAGAGAGATGGCGGCGGAGCCTGAATTTGAAAAATTAAAATGAACATTAAATGGCATATTTATTATTAGACAGGCAGTATTCAAACTGCACAAAAAGGGTTGCAATCTATTCAGAAAAGATAGAAGATATAGATGGTAAGTTGTTCAATATCGATTACGATATAGAATATGTAAATGGAGAAGGGAAACAAGGCAATGCGTTTGTTTCTTTGGAAGATACCCTTTCAAGTTATGGTTTCGCCTCAGAAGAAGATTTAAAGTCATATTATATGGGAAAATATGAAGGAGACGAAAAAGGTTTTCATAAAATTGTCCAAGAATTGGAAGAAAGAGGGTTAGAGCCAAATGTGGAGGAAACAGAAAGTTAAAGATAAAGTTGCGAAGTAAAGACTCGCGACTTGGGTAGACGTCCGTCTGTGGGGGTGCTGAACTGTCAGCATCCCCATTTTACATATACACCTCCACACCATTCACCTCAAATATACACACATCGCGAAGCTGCCGGATTTGATTAGAATCCAGCAGCTTCATTCGTCTTGTGCCTTTGTAGAAGTCGTATTTTAGGGAGATGCAGCGGCGCCAGAGCTGGATCTCACCGCTCTTGGTCCAGAGACGGATGTCGACGGGTTCGGGGGAGGAGAGGATTTTTCTTAGAGTTGAAATGTGGATGCTACGCATGGAAGATGGAAAAATTGAAAGATGGAAAAATGGAAAATGGGGGGCGGTGATGGTTAATCGAAAGGTGGGGTGTAATGATTGGTGAAGACGTTAGCCGGGGATGGGACATTAGCAAGGAAGATGTTGTCGGTGAACTTGTACTTGAACTTGATGCTGTTGGTAGCGTTGTCGGCATCAGAGATTTCAGAGGTGAGGTCGGTGATGATAATGGGGAGACCATAATCCTCATTGACGTCCGTAACGAGAGAAACGGAATGCGAGAGAAGAAGAGTGGAGATGCGGACGGCATCATCATATTGCAGCATGGACGTTTCAACCTCGAATTCAGAATCCGTGGTGTCGTCGTAAAAGGAAGTCTCGCCATCGCAGACAGCAGTGGAACGTTCAAAATTGGTGATGCGCTTTGTGGTGCAATACAGAAAGATATATTCGTATTGCATAAACTCGTTGTAAACGGAAAGGATGATGTTGGGCTGCTTGTCAATGACGTAAAACGTCTTGGCAAGAGCACCACGGTGAACGGTAAAGGAAAGGAGTTTCCCTTTAGTCTTCAGACGGGAAGAGATGTATTCAGGAGAAATGTCCACGGACTGGGTGGTGCCCATAGCCGGGGTGCTCGTGCCCTCGTCGACAGTTTCAATGGTAGGCGATGACTTTCCGTTTTCCATGACAAGACATTCCGTGTATTTCCTTATCGTGCCACTTGCAGTGGGGATAAAAGAAAGGAACTGGATAGCAGAGCGCGGAATGAGAAACACCTTCGCCGTGGTGAGGAAGTTGGACTGCAAGAAAACTTGGGCAGACCATTCAAGATACATTTTAGCGAAGAGCACGATCCTGTCCTCCTTTGTCTGTGCCGTTTCCGAAGCCGTCTGTGCCTTGATTTGAAACTTTGTTATACTCCTATTGTATTTGGTAAGATAATTCTCCAAAATAGAGCGGAGGTCATAGAGATAGGCATAATTGTTGAACGGATAGAGAGTGGTTTGGAAAACTGCCGAACCGGAGCACAGGACAGAAACGGCGACAGACTGGGCGTCAGTCCTTATGGGGATTCTCTTCGGCAGACTCGACGAGAATGTGAATGTGGATGGCGAGAAAGAAATAGTAAGCATAGCGATTTTTGTTTCAAAGATAGGAAGGAAACCGTTAGTACCAAAAGACGGAAGTTGAATTTAGAGTTTAGAGTGTAGAATGTAGAGTTGTCGGCAGAGCCGATTGAGAATTGGAGAATGAAGAAAGAAAATTGGAGAATAAAGAATTTTCCGCTAAGCTCCAACAGGGCGGTGGGTGGGGAATGAATAAGAAACGGACACGACCGCTGAAAGAAAGGAAGAAGTCCGAAATTCGGACTTCTTCCCTCCGCCTAAGCCCTCTTTTCCGCCTTCGGCTTGCGCCCCCTTCTTTTCTTGGGCATTTCCTCTGTGGCGGCGACCGCCTTCTCTTCCGTGGCTGCTGTGGCAGCCTTGGTGAGAGCAATCTCGTGAGAGAGGCGAGAGAGGCAATTGTCAGAGATGTTCAGCCCGGAACGCTTTTTGAGGAGGAACATAAGGCGCATCGCCTTATACGCGCTTTTGCAGTAAAACCTCTCATTGCTGTCATTGCTGAAATAAACGAACCAGATACTGTTTTCAGAATAAAGATTAACGGCTTTAGCAGCCAAGATAACATTAGGAGTATTCATAACTTATAATATTTAAAAGTGAAACAATCAGATTAATGAATGAGATAGGCTTCGATATAGGTGATGTCAACCAAAGCGTCCGCTGCGAGCATTTCCGCCTTTGCGCTTGCCTCTGCATAAGAATCGGCTTCGATCTCATATTCAAGATATTCTCCATCCTCTCCATTGATAACAACCTGATAGAGATTGCTTGAATGTTCAACTCTTCTACCTCTTTTGTTAAGGCGATATTCCGATTCAAAAACTGTATTAACCATAATCTAAAATTTTTATTGTTCGACTTAGAGTGAAGCACCGAAGTGCTTTTGTAATTTTTACGTGCAATTCGGGAGCGCAAGTAGAAGGCATGTATGCAAGGGATAGACGGAGATTATTTCACCCTTCAGGGCTTGAAAGATTTTGGAACAAGGCAAACCTGCCCCAAAAACTTTTGAAAAAATCTTTGGATAAGCCGTGAACGGCGACCCTTTCAGACAAGCCGCTTGCGCTAACTTTGCAAAGGAAAAATCAGAAAGCACATAGGAGTGGAACGCTCGAACGATAAAAATTAAAAAATGGAAATACGGAGAAAGGAATATCGTTAAATGAAGAATGAAGAGTGAAGAATGAAGAATCCGGCAATCTCTGTCTACCAATTAAAAAAATGGAGAGGATGACCGATGAAAGAAGAATATGAGATTGAAGACACAAAAAAAAGAAAGAGGGAAGTGGAAAGGCGGTAATGCTATAAAAACGGCTACCGATGATATAATCAACTATATCGAAGTGTATCTCAAAAAAACGGTGTTTCACGAAATATGAACGGTGAATACTCCTGATGTTGTCTTGACTGCTCTACCACTGCCGTAAATTCTGACAATAGTATCTACCAATTTCATGAAGCAATGACAGGAATGAGAGGTTGCGAAAGAGCAATAAAACAAGGTGTTTACCGCTATACTCCTCAAAAAGTGTTTCGGGCTGAATATCCAATTGCCGCTCTCGCCCACGAGATTGCTCTTGGCAAAGGACAGCGAAGCGGAGAAGGTGGTGGACGACATTGAGAAAATGCCGAAGAAACGGGGCGCAGGGCGGAGGGAAGAGGAAAAGAGGGGTTAGGGGGAGAGGTTTACTCTGTTCTATATACTTTTGGGGTAGTTATAAATCAAGGTTGCGCGGATTTTTACCATATTTATTGTCTCCTTCACTACCAAGTAATGTAAAAATAAAAAGAATAAAGGCTCCAGGACCGGATAATAAAAGAAGTAAAATCCACCAGCCAGATTTCGAAGAGTCATGTAAACGACGTACAAGAATTGTAAAATTCGGTATGATTTGAAATATTCCAAATACACCAACAAGAATAAAAGAAAGTCCTTCATTATCTTGAAATGCGACAGAGGCTGCTATGCAAGCAGAGGCTATAACTATATATCCCAAACACTGATACAACCAAAACCACCAGTATTCGGAACGAGTTGCTCTACCATGCAAGGTAAAATAATGAGAGTAAGCACTCTTAATAGCATCGAACATTCCCATAGCTATTTTATTTATATTAGTACTAAACAAATTCACAAATGGATTTACAACCGATAGGTCGCCTTGATTCCATTAATGAAACTATCAAATCCTTGTGGACAATCTGATTTACAGATTATTATTCCATTGTTCCAAGCTGTCATCATATAGTAGTTGGTCTTAGTCTCGATTATTTCAGATAATCTGTTGTATTGAAATTTTGACCTGCTCATATCGCCATTGACTGTCGAAACAAAGTATGTGTCATAAAAATACAATGAGTAAGGGGAACCTTTGGTCAATGTGTTCTTATTATAAGCCTCCTTTGCCTTTCTGTCAGTTGAAGTGTGGAGATTCCAGTTCACATAGCCCAAAACAAGAGAGGCAATTATGGAAGCTATTGGATATGTGTGGTGATCAGCATAGGATGCTATGTCCGAAGCTATAATTCCGCACAAAATCAAGAAAGAAACAGCATAACATGTATAATGCTGTCTTTTAAGATGATACCTGGTTGTCAAAATAAACTTGTTATACCGCAAAAACTCATCCAAAGTGTATTTGCTATTGATTGTATAGATAGGTTGCTCCATAATGATGTTCGTTTGGGATTTACGTTTGCAAAGATATATATATTATCTAACTCCACCAATAGCAATCGGGTACAAATCATGCTGTGGGAACTTTTCGCAGCCGATATAGAGGGTGTCGAAGGCATCGGTGCCGTCGGTGCGGTGCTCGAGGAGATCTTCTTCAGATTCCGGTTGCTTCTCCATGGATTTGTTTTTGCGGAAGCCGTTGCGTCCTCGCTCCACTCCGGCACTTTGGATTGCTAAGATAAGGTCATCGTTGTTCTGGCGGTTGAAGTAAGGCATTAGGCGCTGCTTGCCGGCGAAGCCTTGATTAATTAAGAGATACTTTTCATCGTGTCGCATAGGGTTGCCGAGATACACGTCAATGACTTGCCATCCATGCTGCTCGAACTCGTGGACGACAACCCAGTGGAAGTCCTGATCGTTTACGGCATAGTTGGAGCCGAGAGCCGTGGCGTCGTAATAGTAGATGACCGTCTTGTTGGGGTGCGGTGCGTAATAAGTACAGAAGTCGGCAACGAGCGCAGGGATTTTGCGCTCGAACTTGACATAAAAAGATTTGAGGATGTTTAATCTATTATTGCGCGGCTGCCCACAGACAATCCAGTTGATGTTGGCATTGTAGTCCATACCGATACAAAGCGGTTGCATTGGGTCGATGTCAGAATCCGTGCGACAGTCAAGAGAGCTGTTGAGCGTGGAAAACTGACTATTGGCGTGGATGGTGTACATGTCCTGTTGCGCCTCCTTGATTATATTCTCGTAACCGAGCGAGTCGAGGTAAGTGAAATCCGAAGCATCATATTTATGATATTCCTGCATGGAAGAATAGAATCCGTCATGCGAGATGCCGATCTTCTGACAGAGGATAGAAGTCTGGAACGTCTTGGGCGTGAGGTCGCGCTTCATCTGGCGGATGTACTCCTCGCCGAGGAGCTGGAGATTTTCGAGAGTGCTGTACTCTTTGTAGTAGACAGCGACAGAGCGCATTTTATTGAGCGATTGGTCGAGCCATTTGAGGTAATTGGGAAGGTATGCCGGAATGGGCTGCCGCTGCTCTTTGAGCGTGGCGATGCGCTCCTTAGTCTGCCAAATCTTGTAAATTGTGCCCTTTATAGTGTCAATAAGCTCCGTGTCCATCTTGTCCTCGTAATGCAGGAACCACGAGCCTTTGGTGGTCTGCGGCATATCGGAGAGAACCATCATACTATGATTAAAACTATGATGCCCGAAGTACGAGCGGATTCCGCCGTTGGCTGGCAGCGTCTCGTCTTTAAGTTTGTTGTAATCAATGAACTTCGCCTCGTCGATAAGGAGCCAAGAAAGCGTGAGAGAGTTGGAAGAGCCGGGACGGTCCTGACTGATGATGATGGCGACACTGCCGTTATAAAAGGTGATGACATGCTCATAGTCAGCCGGTTCAGTGATAGGTTTGGCAAACGACTTCGGCGGTTTGCGACCGACCACATAGTGAACACCGTTGATGTATCCCCACCGCTTCCATGCGGCAAGCAAGCCGGGGAGCGTGTTTGTAAGACCATGTTTGAACGTAGGCACCACGATGCCGCCCGTAGAACCCGGCATGCGCTGCATGTTGCGCAGGACAAAAGGCGAGGCGATGGAGTCCGTCTTGCCAGTACGGCGCCCGGCAACGATGACGGTGGTCTTGGCGCCGATGTATTGCGTGAGTAGCTGGGGCTTGTTGAAATAGACACGCTTGGTGTGGAGCTTGGCTTCAGAATCCCAGAGAGAAGTATCGACTTTGGTCATTGTTGTTGTTTTTTAGGTGTGGTAGGTGAGGTAGGTGTTGTAGGGGTGGTAGGTGATGTATTATCATCATCATTGAAGATGTCATCCAAAACCAAATCAGCTTGCTCGTATTCGATGTTTTCCGTATCTGGGTGAGATGCGGTAAGCTCGTGAGTGAGTTTGCGGATTCTCTCGTCGATGTTGGGGACAGGAGTGATGCCCACGACACGAGGGTCGGTAGTGGGGAAGAACGGTTGCACGACAATCATGTGGTAAGGCACAGACTGTTCGTCCTCGATGTCGATGCGGTTGAACTTTGCATAAGACGTGGCAGCCTTCTCCATGGTCTTCGTGTCCTTGCGCTTCTTCGCCATCTGGTACGTCTCCATAATCATCTCGTTGTACCGCCAGCGGTGGAAATCGCGCGTACACTCGGAGAGGTTAGGCAAGATAGCCTTTACGATTTTCAAGTCAGCGTAAGCCGTGACTTGGGAGAGACTGTAACGAGAGCGCAGTTCATCAACAAACTGGCGATCCTTCATGTCCGGGTTGGCGATGGACCAGGTGACCATGTCGCGCAATCTTAACAGGTGCTCGATTTGGGGGATGGGATACTTTGCTTCCAAATCAGATTTGGCGGTGTATAGATCCTGCTTGGCGATTTCGATGATGTTGAGCTGGCTCATTTTTGAATTATAGGACTAATAGGACTAATGGGACAAATAATTTTTTTGAGAGAACTGGGAGGACTGGGAGAACTGACTATTTGAACAGACTACTGAAACTGGCTTTACGGTCAATTACTCGTCATCCTCCATGTCAAGGAGATTGTTACGGGTGTTTTCGAGGGCGAGAGGAGAGCCGACATAAGCGAGCTGCATCTCCTGGTGGAGAAGTTTGACACGACTTGATGCTTTGCCACGGTGGTACGCCTTGGAAACATCAGTAGTCTTGTCGGCAATATCCTGACGCAAGACTTCGGCAGGGATGCCGAGGATAATAGCCATATCGCTGATTTTAACGTATATAGAGGCATATTGCTCGATTTGAGTGAGGATTTGTTCGGAGTATTGCATATATTGAGTTAAGAGTTTAGAGTGTAGAATGTAGAGTTGTCGGCTTTGCCGATTAAGAGTTATTTAATTAAGAATTTTAGATTATACTGATTAAGAGTTGTTGGCTCCAGCTTCAGTCATGCGCTGTTTGAAGAGGTCGGAGAGAGGGACGGAGTGATTTCTGATGAGATCAGAGACGGAAGAGTGGAGAGATTGGAAAATGTCAGTGTCTGTTGAGATGAAAGTAGACTCGTGGCGGTTGCCTCGGGTGAGATTCTGCGAGGTGACGACACTGACGACTTCACCACTTTCCGCTTTTACCAACAAGATTTTGGAGTGATTGTCGGCGAGATAAGTGCGCTTCATCGTTTGAGTGATGAACGCCCAAAGTTTTAGAGTCTTGTTCGTCGCCTTATGGTCGAGAACAAGATTGAACTCCTTGATGTTGCCGGACTTCTCGATGAAGAAGAGACGGCGGAGGAATTCTTCTGAAATACTGAAGGAAGTCTGCCAAATCTCCGATTTGCCGACCTGCGAGAGAATCCACTCCAGAACGTCCGCCACCTGAAGGGCGTTCGAGAGATACGCCTGGTGGGGACAGTCCGAGAGAGGCTTCAGAATGGTGGAGATGTCGAGATTACGCTTCATTTCTTCTTTTTATTTTTTTTAGGTGTGGGAGGTGTGGTAGGTGGTGTAGGTGTGGTAGGTGTGGTAGAGCCTTTCTTGGGAGAACTGTGAGTAATGGGAGAACTGGATGATGTGGGAGAGCTGAGAGAACTGACATGTTCGGTGTTGTCAGACTGATTTTTCTCTGCACTTTCTGCTGTTTCTTCCGAAATCACGAAATGGTCATAAGTGTTCCAGTTGTCGTGCAATTTTTTATCAAGAGAGATGAACTCATCGAGGAGAGGTTTGCGCTCGGCATCAGAGTGAAGCTTGGTGTCTTCAGAGAGAAGACGCAGGCGGAGATGCAGTTCACGCATGCGGTGGGTGATGTCAAGGTTTTCGACATAAAGAGATTGAATATCCTCCGGCAGACGGTCGTGGTCAGCGCGCTTGCCGGCTTTAAAGTCATCGACAGGATTGTTCTCCTTGAACTCCGTCCGGGCTTCAATGATGGTATTCACTTGCTGCTGCATGACGACAACCTCTTCATGCTGCTCAATTTCAAGTCTTGCTTTGAGAAACTGCCGGAGCTTGCCTTCGATAAATTCAGCCTTTCCCTTTGGGTTAAGGCTGATGTTGCGGTACATGATAGGGTTGTTGGTGAGTTGGAGAAGAAGGATAGCGCCTTCATTCCAATCCTTTTCCTCTTCTGGGGTATTGAGGAAATCCTGAAGTTTGAGAGTGAGATTTTTGTCCACGGGAATGAAAATTTAAAAATTGAAAGATTGAAAAATTGAAAATGAGAGAACTGGGAGAGATGGGAGAACTGGAATTGTTTATAGCTTGTTGTTGATGCCGGTGAAGAAAATGCAGTTCTTGTGGTGCTCGACGAGGAGATTGCGCATGGCTTTGAGGGTGGAGCCAGTTGTTACAAAGTCGTCGAAGACAATGCAGTTCGGTTCTTTGGGGAGAATGTTCAATGAGAACACCGCCCCGATGCGCTGCTTGGAATGACAGGAAGCAACATCCTCGTAAAACGGGATGTGCAACTGCCGGGCAATCTCCTCACTGATACGAGTGGCAAAGTTCTTGACAAGATGGCGGCGCTTGGGAGTAGTGACGATACACCAACTTCCTTTGTTCAGTTCACCTCCGAGAATCTCAGCAATGAGCGGAGAAATATTGTCGGCAAAGAAGTTCACCATACAGTCATCAGCCTTGATGTCAGTCAGCGTCCTGCCATAAAGCGTTTTCTGCCAGATCGAAATGAAGAACACGTCGCCGCGCTTAGTAAGACGGACCCGCCGGGAGAAGTCGCAGCGCGCTTCGACCGACTTATCCCACGCCTTGCGTTTCTCGACTGCAAAGATATCCTTGTTTTCGATGCCCTTGCCCATATCGACCTCCGGCAAATCGAGCGAACCCGACAAGTCAGGGACGACGATGTCATTCAAGAACTCGCCCATGTCAAGTAAAGTCCGCTCGATCATAGTTTAAATGAAGAATGAAGAGTGAAGAATGAAGAATTGGTCGCCTTGCGGCGATTAAGAATTATGCAGTTAAGAGTTATACTCATACGGCATTTCTTACTCATATTGAGAACCCAAACTTCATTCTCACAATTATACATTTATACAATTATACACTAAGCCGAACAGTCGATTTCACCGTCATCAGTAGCGAGAGTACCAGTATAGAACGGAGCCGGACACTCGTCCGCCGCCTCCGCATTGATAGTGGTGCCGCACGTGCCCGTGGCACCCTGTCCGAGATCCTGCGAAACAGTAGTTTTTGTCGTCCACTTGTCGCTACCCACGACACGGTATTTCCCTTTCATGTCCTCCACGACAAACACGTTGTCATTATTGTTGAGATACGCCGCAGCCGCCGTTGCCTCCTCCCCGACAGAAGGGTGGAGCGCCACCAGCTTGTTGAGTTGCGTCTGTGACGGGAGTTCACCCTGCGCTTCAGAAGTAAGTTGGGATTTGTCAGGAAGAATGTCGATAAACTTCCATTTCGCCTCCTCGCGCATGGTAAAAGAGCCGGCATAAGTAGAACCCGTGCAGCGCCCGATGTCATCATGAGGTAGTTTAGGCCAAGCCAGGATATTGTTCTTGGAAGTGAAATATATACGCCTGCGAACACCCGGAAGTTCCGGAGTGCCCATCGCCCAGGCGAGAGATTTTTGAATGTCAGTTGCCATAAAGTGAATTTAGAGTTAAGAGTGTAGAATGTAGAATTGGTTGGTCTGCGACCAATTGGAAATTAAGAGTTAAGAATTAAAAGTTGATAAAACCTGCCGGCGATCCGCGCCGCTTTCGCGACCTACAGAGTACTGGGCGTTTTTCCTTTCCTTCAGAAGCCGCTCATCCAGCGAAGAGTCCGACAGGTGTTTTTCAGTCAGCCAGTTCCACGACCTTCAGACGCCGCTTGTCGATAGACTCGAACTGCACGCCGAAGAACATGGTAGCGATGTAAGAGAGGACAAACGGTTCGAAACGCTCCACATCCACCGACTCCACATCACCCATCTGGTCGTAACCATAGAGCATGTTAATCTTCGGCGAGATATGGATGTACTTGGAATCCGTTTTGTTGGAAAGCGGACAAAGCGTGAGTTTGCCGTTAGAGCCCTCCACCGTGGGCTGGTTGTATTTCGTATTGTACGGAATACCGCTGTGAGTAAGGAGATACCCCTCGTTGTACTTGTCAGCGAAGTCCTGCGAGCAGTACATCAGCAAATCCTGCGAACGGAGACGCGGATCCAGCGAGAAGAGAATCTTCTTGGCGATGTCCACCGCATTAGCCGAAGTGATAGCCTCCGTGAGCTTCATGTAATTGCCGTTGGCGACAGCCAGATTACCGTCCGTCACCTCCTTCTTTGTGATAGTGTCAAACCCGTCAAAAAGATCATGAGTAGTCTTGCCGCTACTGTTGCGCACACCGTTCCAAATAGCATCATTAAGATGCTCCGACAGCGACTTGGCAATAAGACCCAGCACCTCGCGAGCCGTAGGCGCCGACTTCTGCCCGTCGCCCTTAGTAGCCCCGGTGCCGAGAAGCGTAGAAATCGCCGAGTTCGGTTCAAACTTGGCAACCACAGAGCCGAAGAACGTCTCCAGCGTTCGGAAGTCGAGTTGCAGATTAAAGTCCTCGCTGCGAGTCGGCGAGTACGGAGCAAACTGCGCCGAGCCGTTAAGCGAGCCGACCGACTCCTTGTAACGGATTCCCGGTCTGCCGGTCATAAACTTAAGAGTCTCCTCGCAACCGATGAGCGGAAGACGGAGGAAGTCAGAGCGGTACTTGCGAGCCGCGTCCTTGTATTCGTCAAGAGAAAAAGAAAGTTTACCTGCCATAAATTGAATTAAGAATTAAGAATGAAGAATGAAGAATTGGTCGCCTTTGGCGATTGAGAGTTAAAGAGTTTAGAGTTAAGCATAAAGGAACTTTAAATAAAGACCCACCCTGACCCTCCCGAAGGGAGGGAAGGGCTGCGCACTACGATTGTTGCGCAAGAGGGAAAGTTAAACTTAAAATCAAAAAATATGAAAAAGATATAGCAAAAGTATTGTTACGGAAGCGAGTCAAAGAGCGCCTTAGCAGAGTTTGTTGTGTCGTAGAACCTTTCGATGTCAGACTTCTCGGAATTGGTGCCGCTTTTGTTGTCGACGACGTTGTTAGTAGAGTCCGCCGGCAGTTTGTTGACCTTCTCCAGAAGAGAGCTGTTAGCATTAGTCAAGTCCTCGACCTGCTTCTTTAAGTTGTCGATAGACTCCTCCCTCTTCTTTATAGCATCCTCGATAGAGTCGAGTTGTGCGGAAGAAAGAGAGAAAGCGTCATTCCCGGAAGCGAGAGCCTTGCAACCGAGAATGGCACAGATGTACTTGAAAGTTTTGTTCATAAGAGTAGAGCTGTTGTTAGAGTTGTTGATATCATTAGCATTATTTGTGTCGGTAACGTCAAAAGCTTCAGTATTGTTATTGCAGTTATCCTTAGAATTCGAGTGGAATGCCGCCGAGAGAGACTGCATGAAACGCTTGAAAGCGCTGATGTCGTCAGCCTTCGTCTTATCAGAGAAATTTGCCGGCAGCGGAATACCGTGAGCGGTGCAGTCCGCCACGACAGCCTCCGTGATGACAGGAGCTTGCTCATCGTCAAACTCCGTGAGTTCATCCACGAAGCCCCATTCAAGAGCCTCCTGCGCCGACAGCCATCCGCCCTGTTTCATAAGAGCGAGAAGATCCGCCGACTTCTTCTTACAGCGGTTGGCATAGATAGCGGCAATGTTGGCATCAATCTTGTCGAGGTCATTCTTCTGTTTCGTGAGGTTGTCGATAAGATTCTGCATGTCCGTGGCGTTCAGGCTGCCCCATTCAAAGAACGCCTGGCTGCACTGATGCACAAGATACATTGCCGAGCGATCCATGGAGATGTGCTTTGCACCCATGGAAGCCACGGTGGCGGCACTGGCGTTCATGCCGACGAAATGCGCATGAACATTGCCGTGCCGCCTGAAAGCAGACGAAATGGAAAGCGCAGTAGATAGGTTGCCGCCAAGAGAATCAATAAGAACCGACACTTCCTTGTCAGTATTCTTGTTAAGAATGAAATCGACATAGTCAGAATCGAAGTCCCAACCGCCGACGTATCCCTTTAGGTGAAGATTGTATTTGGTCTTTGCCATGATTAATTGTTTGATGTGGGGCAAAGATAACATATATAATATAAGGAGGAAAAGACAAACCCACCCTGACCCTCCCAAAGGGAGGGAAGGGCTGCGCCGTAAAAAAAATAGGAATTAGGAAAGAGGAATTAGGAATTAAATGAAGAATGAAGAATTGGGCGCTGTTGGCGATTGAATACAAAACTATTTCTTCTTGCAGCCGAAAATACACTTCCAGATGCAGTATAAAATCAAGACGAGGAAAAAGAATGGTGCAATCATTGCAAGTACGAAAGTAATTGCAGTCAAGGCATAACAGAGCCATAGAAAAAGAGTGTCGAAAATATCGCCCATATATAAAATATTTAGTCCTATATATTATAAGAAACAAAGGTATCGGAAATTAATGAGAAGAGCAAAAAAAATTTTTTTTCTCAAAGTTTGGACAGATTTTGGCCGTTATAGTTGTAACAAGCGTTTCGAAAATGTAAGTAGTTGAAAATCAAGGAAATAAGTTTGTGAGTTATGTAACAGACAGTTACAAAACACCCCAAAATGTTACAAAAATCAAGGAAAATCAGGCAAAACAGGGGATGAGAGCCATGGAATTAGAGTAAGAAACGGCAAATTTGTTCACCGCCTTCTCGTTGTCGAGAGAGCCTGAAGTAGACGAAAATTTGACGATTGGGAAGGGATGCTCCTTCGTTCCGACAAGAAAAGTCTTGCCGTTCACCGTTTCAATGATGAAACAGATATGAGCATGGGACGGAAGAGAGTCAAGCGAAGAAAACGAGAGTTGTACCTTTTCAATGCAGCCGTTGTTTTGGAATTGCGAATCCGTTTCACAGATGGCATCCCCGACAAGGGCGACAGGAACAGCATCGGGAAAGACCGCCACAGGGACGTTAGCCAACGCCCTTTGCAATATGTTTGCAAGAAGCGAGTCAGCAAACACATATCTTATGGTCTTAATGCCTGGAAGTCTGTTCATATATATATTTATTTATTTTCTGCCGTTTCTTCAAAAAACCGTAAAACCGGAAAATCACCCTTTCAGTCGTTGTCTTTTTTTCGCCTTACATTCATTAGTGAGATAATTCTTACGAAGCCGTTGGTAATTCTTAGCGATAGAATCCCAACAAGAGCCGTCCTCCGAGATGCCGCGCTGCTCCATGAAGAGGAAAATAAGATCCTTCTGTTGTCTGCCGATAACCCCGAAATCATGAAGGAAATTCCAGCAATCCACGTCAAACGAGTTTTTGATGTTAGCGACAAGCGCCCGTTTGCCAGTATCCGTGATATGGTTGTACGTCCGAGGGTCAAGCGGTTTAGAGTAGGGAATACAAATGGCGACCTCATCCTTCTGCGGAGAGTGGAAAAAACCGCCAGGCGGTTGCTTGGTAAGAGCGAGCTTCAGCAACTTCGACTCGATGCAGCCATTCGTAAGGCGCACCGGCTCGTTGCCCCCGTGACGGTGGATAAACCACTGGCGGAGATAACTCGGAAGCTTTATGTAAACGTGATAGTCGCTCATTGTTGTAAGAATTTGCACAAAGATAAAGAGAAAACCGTTACCTTATATAAAAAGGTGAGAACGTTTAACAGATTTTGTTTGGTAGATAGGTAGATAAATAAAAGATTTCAAAATCCCAAACCATAGATTCAAGCATAAAATCAGCAATAAATATGAAATGTTACAAAAAGTTTCAAGGAATTACAAGGTAAAATCGGTTCTAAAGAGTTGAAATACATTATGTTACATAAAATTACAACTATTACTTCATTTTTCCTCTGAAAATTTTAAGAACAAAAAAATTAAAGCATACAATAGACACACTTCTTCTTGCCATAGGAGAAAGCTCAAAAACACCTTTTGTTAGTATGTAGGTAGATAACAAGAAATATGTAAAAATGCCTTCATTTTGAGAAGAAAAAAGATTCTTGGAGGAAAAAACTGCCGAGACAAAACAATTGCCCCGACAGTCCACCTTATTATGATACCTATTGAAAAGAAATTAATAAAACCTTAGAAAGGTCTGTCGTCCGGCTCATCCGCCGACGAGAGAAGACTGATACCAAAGGCAGAAGCCAAGCTCTCATAATCAAAGCAATAAGCACGTTGCGCCATTGTCAGTTTGGGAGCCGATCCACCCGGACCCAATTTTGAAATGTCGTATTGCAGAACACCCTTCTTATAGACATCAAATCGAACCACCTTTTCCCCCAGGTAAGCCCGACTGTTCTGAAGATAATACTTAAGGGCATCAACCGGCAGCACCTTCTCGTTAGCCATGCGCCCCTCCTTACGGTAGAGATTAAAGATACGCGTTTTCTGCAGAAATAGAACTGGGTGTTCCGATTGCCAAAACGCATCAATTATGTCCGACTTGAATTTTCCGCAATATTGGATTTTGTAGTCGCCACCCTCAATAAGTTCGCCATCACTGACCAGATACTGCACTATATTCCAGAAGTTGCCAAGTTCGCCATTCGTCTTGCACTCGTTGTTCTGCTTTCTGATGCCCTCCACCGTAACCTCCAACATCTGTTTATATGAAAGAGTAGGTATGCAGTCCTGCAACACTTTAAGCGCCGCCAGAGGCACACACCAGTTGTTCATGATACGGTCTTCGCCTTTTTCCTTTCCTAATTTATTCGCCACATCATCCTGTGCATCATGAAACGCCGTGGCCCATGCCTGTTCAAAGCGTTTCCGCTGCTTTAAGATTTCAAGCGTGATATGCGTCAGTCCCGGAGACCGCATTTCAAGAAGTTTCTTGTAGTTCAGTTTCTCCTCATTAGAAAACTCCGACTTCGGGAACTGAAGGAAAATAAGACGAGAAAACAGCGCAATGTCCGCCGTCGGCATCTCCTGCCCGGAAAGAATAATCCCCGAATCCACCGCCGTCGTCTCCTTCTTCTTGTCAAGATCCATATTCATACGAGTGCGCCCCGTGCCGTCCCACAGACCCTTCAGAAACTCGATGATCTTCACATCCAGGTCGTTCTTGTACTCATCAATATGCACAAGAGCGTTAGCCGACTGCGCCACCGTGTCATTAAGCGCCGAGGGCGTAGAGTTCTGAATGTTCGGAGCCGTGTAACAGATAGTAAAAAGAGAAAGAAGAGTATGACCAAGTTCCGACTTGCCGCTGCCCTTAGGACCGAAAAGGTTGAGAATCGGGAACCAGTGGTTAGCCGATGAAGAAGTTACCACGTCGCGGAAGAGCGTAGCAAGGTAAAAACAGAATCCGACACGCCCGTTGTCGCCATAGACTTTGAACAGTTGTTCAGTAAACTCCTGAATCGAGATAGAAGAAAGGTTAAGATGCACAAACTGTTTCTCAAAATTAAAAAGTTTCGGGTCCGAGCGATAAATCTGCGAACTCGCCGGCAGATAGAAGTTTCCCTTGTCCTTCAACCTGACAATACCGAACTCATCCGTTTCAATAAACTTAGTCCCGTCAAAGATGCCGTTTCCGAAGGCAAAGAATCCTTGGCGCTGCCATCCCATCTGCGTGATTTCCGTAGCCGTTTCCGTCTTCTCGTAAAGATACGATTTCAGTTTGGTCAGTTCCTTTTCAGTGCCTTTCCAGATAAAGTTGCCAAGTCCCTCAATTTTCTGCTTGAACTTTGCAAGAGCGATAAGATCCTCCTGCTTCAGTTCCAAAATCTCCTCATTTTCCATTTCGTTTTTGATTTTATAAAGTCGTTTCGGGTTAATATTGTCCTTGATGTGAAACAAAGGTTTCATAGTAAAATTCGACCACTCATAGACGCTGCCCTTCTCCGTGATCGACATGTAACAGCCATGCGAAATATAAAATCCATACTTCCTGTTAAGGTCTGACTCGTTCTTCTCCTTCGATTTCTTGTCCTCCTCCTCGCGACGCTTCTTCTCGTTCTTGATAGCCTGGCTCCAGATGGTGCGCCCGGAATAAAACTTCGATAGCTTTGCAATATACATGGAAATGCCCGTCTCGTCATCAATAAGCGAGAGAAGGTAAGCAATCTCGCGTATCGTCTGGCGCTGCTCCTCCGTCGTGTTGTTAAGAGGAAAGAGCTTTTCTGCAAGCCACAAGATAAAATCCTGCTCCTCGATGCTGTTGAAAATATTTATGCTTGTGAAAAACGAATCCGGATCCTGCTTCCTGTTCTCCTCCGTGTCCGGAATCTCCTTGATGCTGACCGAAAGCCCATTTTCCATGGCGAGTTTCCCTGCCTTCATCACCACCTCTATGCCGTGCCCGAATTTTTCCCCTTGCTTGGGAACGTCAGCATCCGGCAAGAAACACACCTTACTCGCCGCACGCTTAATGATGCTAAAATGATTCTCATTCCAAGAAGAGCCGAGCGCAGCCACCGTGTTAAGCACCCCGATAGACTGGAGCCTCATGCAGTCCGGTGCCCCCTCGACAAGAAACATCTTCTCCTGCTTGCACGCCGTCCGCCAAGCGTCGCGGATGCCGAATAGCACCGTAGACTTATGGAAGATAACAGACTCCGCACTGTTCAGATACTTCGGTTGCGAATCATCCATACACCGTGCGGTAAAACCAATGACGTGCCCGAAGCGGTCGTCAATCGGAATGACGACCCTGTTCTGGTAAAAATCATAGCCCTTCCTGTTGAACAGCCCCAACTCATCAAGGAAATCCTTCTTCACCTTGACCTTGCCGAGCGCATGCCCATCGTCAGGCGCGAACCCGATGCCCTTCATCGTGCAGTACTCCTCTCCCCACCGATGAAAAGCGTAACACTGCGCCTCCTTGGAGAGAAGAAACTGCTGACGGTAGAAGTCCGCCACCTGTCTGTTTGCAATCCACAACGCCTCACGCTGGAGCCGTTCCTTCTTGTCGTCAGCGTTCTCCTGCTGCTCCTCGACCTCGATATTAGCTACCCTTGCGAGATGCTTCACCGCTTCGACAAACGTCATGTTCTCGTGCTCCATGAGAAAGGAAATGACATCACCGCCCTTGCCGCATCCGAAACACTTGAAAGTGCCGGTCTGTGGGAAGACATAAAAAGAAGGTGTCTTCTCCTGGTGGAATGGGCAGCATCCGACGAACCTTGTACCGCTCTTTCTTAGCGACACATATTGCCCGATGACGTCCTTGATGTCAATCCTGTCAAGTATGTTGTCAATAATTTCTTGTCTTATCATAATAAAGGTATTAAAATGCCCTGTTCCCGGAGCTTCACAGTGGCGGGGACAGGGGCTTGGTCAATTAAAGGTGTATTTTACAAAGCTCTAAGTCCGGCAATATATTCGCTTTTCAGAATATACCAAGAATGGCCTTGTTTGTGAGCTTTAATCGTTCCTCTCTGAATTCTCTTGCGTATAGCGTCAGCAGTTGTGCCTATGTTGTCCGCCAGTTGCTGAACACTCCATACTGTTTCATCAGAGTCGATGACCATCTGTTTCAGATTGTCAATCGTAATTCTTTGGGATTTTCTTTTTCCATTCATTTGAGTAGTCTTTATCGTTAATTTCCATTGTCCTGTCCTCAAGGGATATGCAAATTAACACCGCAATATTTCTGTCGATGTCATAATGGCTGTGTAAATATATTCCACGCTCAAACCCTTGTGTGTTGTTGTACCGTGATACAGTGCATCTGAATGAATGTGCGAAATTTCTGTTAAGATATCCGTACTTTACTTCATTAATTTTGATGTTGCGAACCCACTCCGCAATGCGGTTGATTTTATTCATTATTTTTCTTTTTTTTTATAGTTAGTAGCTAAGCAGCTTTCCTTGTCGGGTGCAGTAACTAAAACATTAAGTTAAATGTTGCCAAAGATTATGTTATGTCACAAAATTTGACTATCTTTGCATATGTCAATTAGAGGGTATTTATTATATGTTTCCTCATCTTGTAATCAAATGCTTTTCCAAACGCGATTTAAAAACATTTGCAAAAATATAAGCAAAATGTTTTAATTTCAAGAATTTTGAAGACAAAAAGTATCTACCTATCTACAATTTAACATTCCTATGTAGCTACAAGTAGCATTACATATAAGAGATATATAAAAGCGATCTTTAAAAATCATCGTTTGCCTAAGGTTGGCTATAAAAAAAACGATAAGCTGAAAATGTAAAGGTGTTACACGGGTGTTACACGTTAAACTTTTACTCTTTCTGTGAAAATGAATTTAAACATAAGTAATTGAAAATCAATTACAAAGGGAAAATACGCTTGGATTCCAAGCGGATCACGGAGGATTCCTGCGGAATCACTTTAAACAAAACAACGTTAAAGAGGAATTTACTTAGGTAAGTTCCTCTTTGTTGCTTATATACAGATGGTTACGAAAAAGTAACCTAAAAATCAGACAGTTATTTAGGGTTTGCTAATTAATAGCAAATGGTTGATTACTAATAAATTAACGTGT
>ERZ808270.546-NODE-546-length-21227-cov-3.445400_pt1 | contig 21227 bp, 16 predicted proteins | sample MGYA00521082_ERZ808270 | MGnify/ENA primary metagenome ERZ808270 (study PRJEB31516, sample SAMN03275594) | gut metagenome | biome: mammalia-associated habitat; material: feces | host: Papio cynocephalus | place: Kenya | collected 2012-07-27 ... | reverse complement strand
CGTTGTTGCGAGGAGACGTCTCTTTAAAAACGTCGCCGTTTCTTTCAGCCACACGCGCCGTATCGCCACGGATATAGAAACCATAGCTTCCAATAAAGACATATGTGCCCCCTTGGCTTTTGGAAGTCTTTTCTTCTATATGGACTTTCGCCACCTTGCCATCATAGCCAACGACGTTACCGACCGCTTTCGAAGAGCTTGTATTAAGAGTAATAGACCCATTCGTAAAATCGAAAGCGGACAAGGAATGGCTCCCCGAAAGAACAAAAGAAAATTCATAGGAGAGACCATCCACGATAAGAGAGCCTGTAACCTTTCCTTTTTGCAAAGAAGAAGGGAAATCTTCTTTTAGGACGGTAATGGTCTTCCCCTCCACCGAAAAGGGGACCGCAATGCCATTCATCGTAAGAGAGCTAACCTCGCTAAAATCATCGCTAACGGTAATTTCGTATTTGGAATCGGTAAATAGATCAAAGCTTGCTTGTGCTCGAATCGTCGCTTTCGTCGGCTTTCCTAGCATAATCGCTTTAAGATTATATATTTCATCGGCAGTGACCCCACAAGAAAGAAGATAGGATTCGACTTTCTTGGAAAGGCTATCCCCTTCATAGGCCTCAATGGCTTCTAAAAGCTCTGGGAAACGATAAACCCCACCGCGAGAATTCCTTTCCCCGTAGATAGAAAAGGAAGTGTATTCATAATCGTGGATGAGATCCTCCTTCGAAACGCCTAAAAGCGCATTCACCAAGAAGGAAACCGTTCCCGTACGGTCCGCGCCACCTGTGCAATGGATATAGACGGGATAGTTACTAGGATCCGATAGATCGCTAAAGACTTTGCGATAGCCATTCTTATTGGCGATGCCATCATCATAGCCACCAACACTATAGTAATGGAGAGAGGCGTTAGGAATGGGAGAGACCGTCAAGCCGCTTTCTATAGGCGTATCAGGCGCGCGGTTTTCCGCTTGCGACCTTAAATCGAAATCGGTTTTGATCCCAAGGGTTTCGCTCATATATTTCTTTCCTTTCTCGGAAAGATTGATATTCGTATAGGCCTTATCCGTGGAAGGCGACAAGGCGCCTCCGCGAAACATCTTCCCTTGGACGGTTCTTCCAGAAGGCGTTTGGTAGCCACCTACGTCACGAACATTATGGATGCCATCAATCTTCATGACACGAGGCCCATAAGAGGCTGTTTTCAAAGTAGCGACCTCGGAAGTCTTTTCTTCTTCCCCGACCTTTCCAACCAAGCGGACGTAATAAGTTGAGGCTTTCTTTAGGTTCCAAAGAGAACAAGAGGATTTCGAAGGATCGACGGACTCGCTTTGATAGGTCGCAAAATCGCTTTGTTCCGAATAATCGACACGGAGACTCTCAATATTGTCGAAGGTGCAAAGCCAACGGACCTTATATCCTTGATAGCCGTCGTCTGTACGAACGTAGTCTTTGACGTCGGGATTGGTTGCTTTTAAGTAAGAATCGATGGACGAAACGAAAGGAGACACCTCTTCTTGATTTATGAAAAGGCGAAGCATCGGAGCCGCTTGCTCCTCATAGGCATCGCAACCCTCTCTTTCGCAATAGCGTTTCATCGTGTCTCCTTCCGTCACCCATTCACCCCATTTGTGCCCTAAAGCAGGCTTCCCTTCTTTCGTTTCTTTGGCGGTGCAATTCGTTCTTTGGCAAGTGCGAGCAAGAACCTCGCTTTTAAGGCAAGTAGGCTCGCTTTCGGTGAACCACTCGCCAAAGCTATGCCCGAGAGCAGGTACTGTTTCGGTCTTATCGTAACCGCAAATGCTACATTCAAAAACTTTTATCCCATCTTTCTCGCAAGTAGCATCTTTGCTGGACTTCAAAGAGAAAGAGTGCTGACAAGTCCTTTGGTCGATGGACGAAGAAGAGGCTTCATCGTTACAAGAAACAAGCGATAGACAACCAAAAAGAGCAAGAGCCAAAAGCGTTTTCTGCGCGTTTTTCATAAAAAGAAGACTCCTTTGTTTTTAACGCTTAGATTGTGCTCGAAAAGAAATCTTTAAACCCTAGCAAATCCGACGAAAGAGAACTTCTAGCATGAATTTCCAACTTTTATGCATGTTTAATCGGTAAAAATATTGGGATAGTCTAGGTATCGAGTTTTATATATACATTTCCGACTTTTATAAAGCGGAAACGTAAGAAAAGAGGGAAACCTATGAAAAAGAACAAGAAGATGACGCTTGTTGCATCAGCTCTTGCCGTCTCTGGCGTATTGGCTGGGATGGTTATCGCCACCAATGGCGTTTCCGCCATCATTGCCGAAGAAAACACCCATGTCCATGGCGATAATTGCATTATCCACCACTATGCCGCCATTAGCCCCACCGCTTCTAAAGCAGGCGTGAAAGAATATTGGATCTGCTGCAACGATCCCAACCACAGCATCTCTTTTGAGGCACCGACAACCGGTCAAATCACTGATGCCACGCACACCAGCGATTTCACCGTGACAGCAGATGATCCACGTTACATCGCTCCATACACCTTCCCCGAAGTCTTTAGCACTCCTTGGGCTTACGATACGGCAGTGACCGTCGAAGAAGGAAAGGTCAAATCGTTAACTAACAAAATCCATATTAAGGGATCCGTCTTAAAAGAAGCGTATGAACTTGGTTACACTCACTTCAAACTCCATAGTGTCGGAAGTGGCGAAGATGCGACTCAGGTGCTTGGCAGCCAAGACGAATGGCAAAATTACTACAAGCGATACGCGAATGATAACGATAACCGCTTCTGGCTAAAGTCATTCAACGACAAGAGTCAGGGCCTTAAAATCGCTTCTTTGACAACCGAAGAGGCGGACGCCAAGGGAAGCATCACGCTATCCGATTTCGAGCTCTTCAAATCAAGCGTCACGGAAAGTTGGGGAAGTGGACAAATAACGGGATATGCCGCAGTCGCGGCCGCCAACAAATATATCGCCTATGAGAACGGGGAATTGGTTTTCGACAATGCCGGTAGCAACGTAGCCACTAATGTTGGAGAGATACCAGCTTCAATCATGGGCGATCAAACAATCGGCGGAGAGACTAGAGTGTTTGCTGTAAAAAACCTCGCAGAAGGAATTAATGGCTCAAACAAGAGCATAGTTCTTAACAACGCCTCTGGAGGGGCAACCGGTTATTACTTCAAATGGACAAATCCAAACGACAGCGCCGACACCAAAGAATCAATCACAAGTGATGGATTTGTTTTGCCATACTATGGCGGCTGGTATGGTCTGCCTGGCATCGTGAATAATCAAACCCAGATTGGAAAACCTTTAAGCTTGGCCCTTGATAATCCTGGAGCAATTGCTATTCGCATTAATTACGACTTTACAATCTATAATAAAGGGGCTGGCATTAAAAACGCCGACCTAATCCCCTTAGCAAACTCTTCCGATGGCTTGACAACAAGAACATCCATACAAAACGTCATTTTCACAAAGGATGGGGAAAATCGTATCGATATTAAGCTTCCAAATTCAGCGAAACACAAAGGAATCAAGCTGAAAATGATCTGGAACGCAAGCTCCAAACCGCTTGATAACAGCCCGATTTTGGATGAAACTGGCAGCAAGAAAAACATTTGCTTCCCAAAATACACCAAAGTCGATGACAGTTATGAAACCAACAATTCCATTACTTTCGACACCACATATAAGGGTGCTTACATCGTCCTCAAGCCCGAAACTGTAGGAACCGACCCAACCACAATCACCTTCGAATATTCCTGGATCGATTAACAGTCCGATTATCGAAAGCCTTCTAGTAAATCAATTAGAGGGCTTTTCTTTTGTGCCTCCAATATAATACAAGCATGAGCAGAATCACCCTTGAAAACTTAGGAGTATCCTTTACCGAAAAGAAGAAAGAAACGGTTGTTTTCTCGCATCTTAACGCTTCCTTTCCTGATGGAAAGGTCAATGTCATCCTTGGAAAATCGGGCGAAGGCAAAACAACTATCCTCCAATGCATCATGGGAAAGCTTCGATATGACGGATCCATTCTTTTTGATGGCGTCGCCATCGACAAGACGCCAATAGAAAAAAGGAACATCTCCTACGTGAGCCAAGAATACGCCTTATACCCCCATTTCACGGTCTTTGAGAATATCGCTTTCCCACTAAGGCTTTTAAATACGCCAAGGAAGGAAATCGAGGAACGCGTCTATAAAATCGCCGAAGATCTCGGTTTAAAGGATTGCCTATCGAGGAAGCCTCGTTATCTTTCGGGTGGCCAGCAACAACGCGTTGCCATCGCAAGAGCGATCATCAAAAAGAACGATGTCTTTTTGCTTGATGAGCCTTTATCAAATCTCGATCTTCCAAAGAAGCAAGAGACAAGGCTCTTATTCAAAAAGCTTTTCAATTCCCTTAAGCCAACCGTTCTTTACGTGACCCACGATTTTAGCGAAGCGCTCGCTTTAGGGGATAGGCTTTTCGTTCTTGATGAGGGGAAGATCGCCTTTGAAGGAACGCCCGAAGAAGCCCTTTTCTCACCCTTACCGTCCTTAGAAGCCTTAAGGAGCGATATCGAATGAAAGAATTAGCAAGGAATTTTATAGCAAGGAAGAAAAAAGAGATGGTTTTTGCACTGGTTATTGCAATATTTTCTATTGTAATCGCCATTTCCGGTTTTGTTCTTTCGTGTGTCTATTTCGAGACAATCGGAAAAGGGCTTTTCTACCTTTATTCCTTTCTTTCCCTCTTTCTTTTCGGCATGTTAGCCATATGGGGAATTATTGGTTATTGGAGCAACCGTTATGAAATTTCCTTTTGGAAAAAGAAAAGCAAAGACGAAGAGATATCCGGTCGGATAATCAAGGTTTCCTCCTATACAGTCGATCGCCACTTCGATTCGCTTAAGATCGCTTTGGAAGGAGGAAGGTTTGTGTATTGGTTTTCGCCCTTTGGCAATTGCCCTTTCAAAGATGGAGAGACTTATCGGCTCCAAACGAAAGACAATTGGATTAGCGGATGGGAGAAAGTCTTATGAAAGGGAAGATATCTTCTTATGCTCGTCGTCATTGGCTTCCCTATGCCATCTATTTGGTTTTGGCAAGCCTAGTAACGGGCATCACGGCCACTTATCTAGGAAAAACGAAAGATACCGAAAAAATCGATATTTTCATCGTGAGCGAGAATTTCGAAAGAGAAAAGTTCTCCAAGAAGCTCGAAGAGAGTAAACCTAGCTATCTTAAAGAATTGAATTATCGTTACGTCTCTCCAAATGACAACGCCTTCTCATCCATTTTAGGTACTTATGGCGTAGTCGAAGCCGATCTTTATTTCTTTCGGGAATCGGTCATAAAGAAAGTGGAGTGCAGCGCTTTCATGCTTGCTCTTAATGCCAAAACTATCGAAAAAACATATGGAGAAAGCCTCGCTTATTATGAAGATGAGGGGCGAATATATGGCATCGCGCTAAGGGAAGAATATTTCAATGACGAAGAGACAATATACGCTTGCTTCAATAAAGATTCCCTCCATTTAGGGGAGTGGAAAGAGGAAACGCTTAATGGCGATATCGAAATCGTGAGGGCCTTTTTATGAAGAATCCTTTCAAAAGGAAACCAAGAAGCGTCGACTTTACGGCAGAGGGACTACCAAGCTCGAGGCCCGCATTATTTTGGGACATTCTCAAAAACGAGCATCGAAAGCTTTTTGGCGCCGCCCTCTTGCTCACTCTCTTTTCCCTTCCTTTCGTGGCGCTTCATATCTTTACCGACTTTGAGCTTTTGATGCTTCAAAAGGATGATGTATCCGAGACATGGCCCTACTACATCTTCTTGGCCATTTTGCCAATAAGCGTGGCGATATATGGAATCGGGCTAGGAGGGATCTCAAGAATCGTTCGAAGGCTTTGTTACTTGGAACCCGTTTTCTTTTGGGAGGATTTTAAGCTTGGCATCAAGCAAAACGCCAAGCAATGCGTCTTCTTTTGTTTCTTCATCGGCGTTTCTTTTTCAATTTGTTATCTAGGAAGGATCTCCCATAGCGAGGATATCCTTTGGAACATCCCTTTTGGGATATTCGCGCTCATCGTGTTTCCTTGTTTGCTCTTTTCTTTCGTGCCAATGGCAACATATTCCAATTCCTTCATGCAAAATCTTAGTCTATCCTCCCGCCTCTACCTCAAAGCGTTCCTTACGAACATTATTCCCTTAGCTCTCTTTTTATCTCCCTTATTTCTTGAATTCATACCGGATTTAGCCGTGAAATACATTGTGTTTTTGCTTTTTTCGATTTTGATTTGGCCATTATTGCTTCTTGGCTTCTTCCTCTATCAAACCTTTCTTCTTGATAAATACATCAACAAAGAAAAATTCCCCGCGCTCTACGACCGGGGAATCCATAGAAAAAAGAAGAACTAGTTTTTTCCTTCTTTTCTCGTTTTGCCAGGCGTCATATGGAATTCCTTGGTATAGAGCTTATGAAAATGGGAAACGGATTCGATGCCGATTTCATTGACCACGCTTTCGATGGTCATCGAGGTGCTCCGAAGAAGGTAATTCGCATAATCCATGCGCTTCTTTGTGATATAAGCCACTAGCCCCATGCCGAAACACGCTTTGAATTTCTGACAAAAATACTTTTCGTTATAGCCTACTACTTCGCGTATCTTTTGGTAAGCATCCGGCTTATTGAAATATTGGGCAATGGCATCAATCGTGATTTGCTCGAACGGCGTCGTCTGAACCTTTTGTGGGGTTTCGCAATAAAGAAGAGAAAGAAGGCGCATGGCGATGATGTTTTCCGTCACTCTCCTTCTCTCAACGTCCGTTAAAGCCAAAAAAGAAGTCGTGCTTTCTTCTAAGTAAAGAACTTCGGTAAGGCTAAGATGCGCTTTAATATAGCCTTGCTTTTGCATTTCATCGAAAAAAGAAGGTTCGATCGCCATCTTGGCTCTCTCAAAGACATCGTTATTGACAAGATAGTCGCGATGGACGCTTTCGCCGCAAGCGATAAACTCATGAACAACGCCAGGATAAATCAAAAACATGTCCCCTGTTCTAAGCCGTTCTTTGTGTCCATTGACGATGTGATCGATCGAACCTTGATTCACCACGAAAACCTCATAAAAGGGGTGGCAATGCTTGGGTGAGGAACCGCCCGTGTTCAAAATGGTGTGGAAAGGGATGCTCATCTTTTCGTAAACACGAACGTTTTGCTGCATATCTAAACCCATTATATAAGCAAAAAACAAACTAACAAGAATGTAAAAGCTTTTAAAACTGACTAAAGAGCACTTTTGCGGAACTCTTATCCCTATTGATAAAAAGCGGTGTGAACAATAATTAACTGACTGATGATAGGGCTTTCATAAAATGAAAAGACCCTATGCAAAAAGGAGAAAACAATGAAGAAAAAAATCGCCTTGCTTCTTCTTGCCACAAGTTCCATTTTGGCTTCTTGTGTAGGAACCGAAACCCCCTCTTCGTCAAGCTCTGACTCTTCGAGCTCCTCTTCCTCTCACTCTTCTTCAAGCGTTACTCCTAAGAAGTCCTATTCTCTAAAAATCGTGACCAATTACGATAAAGTCAAACTCGTCGATATCGATGGCGAAGCGTTAAAGAACGAATACTTAGAGGACACGCTCGTTTCCTTCAAGGTTTTCGAAAGCGAGAAGTATAGCGCCCGCATTTACCTCAACGATTTTCGTCTAAAGGAAAAAGATGGCGTTTATAGTTTCCTTATGGCCCGCGATAGCGTCCTTTCTATCGATGCCACGGATAAGACCTATAAAGTCCGAATGCAAGAGGATGAAGCCGCTTCGCTCCTTTTCACCGACGAAGCAGGAAACGCCTTAGAAAATCAATCGGGCGAAGGCACCATCGGAAGCGACGTCTATTTCACTTTGGCTCCCAAGGATGGGAAGACCGTGCCTTTTTACACCACATGCTATCAAATATTCTTGGATGGCGAAAAGCTAAGCCGAAATGAAAATGGACTTTATAAAATCGCTTCACTATCGAAAGACGAGACGTTGACCTTGGAAAAAGAGAAGCACCAATACGAAAACGGCTATTGCATCCATTGTGGAACTGACGCAAATGTCATTGGCGTTTTCCCGAAAAACAACGCAAAAATCGAATATAACAAAACCTTGAAGGGTTGGCGAATCGAAAGAGATCCCGAAACGAACGCCGGGGAGGTCGTTCTAGAAAAAGAATATCTCCTTTATCTATTGGGGGATGGCGCTGCTCTTGAACTCACCTTCGGCAATGGCAAGAAATTCGGCTATACCGCTTTAAAAGGGAACGCCATTACAACAGCCATAAGCATCTCCACCCATGGAACGGATGGGAAAAACGTCTATGAAACAGTTTTCCGACCCGTGCAATATGGCGGAACAGGTGAGGAAGGGCTTTGCACATTCTCGCTTTCGCGTTCTGTTCTTGAGGCTGATGGGATTGACGGCAACCTCTATCTTTATATCGATTACGCCAATAACCCCAGTTGCGATGAATCGAATCCTATTCCCTATTTCTTCGTCTATGGCATCGAGCGCGAAAAAGAGCCCACGCTCGAGAAGCTTTTGCCCTCGCATAAAGATGTCTTCAATAGCGTCTCCGAATTCATCGAAGGATGTGGCGTGAAGCTAACCAAAACCGATGATAACACGTCAGGAGCATTAAGAACGTGCCTCTCTAAAACATATTTAACCTATTACAAGAATCTTGGGAAATCGAAGATGAAAGTGGCTTATTCCGAACCCTTTGACGGATCGACTAGCACCCTCTCACAAACGCTTCTTCTTGTTGGATCGCTAAATGGCGCCTTCACAACGGGCAAGGAGAGCTATCTCGCCAATTTTGTCGAAATGGGTTCCTATGAAAAGGGGAACTTTAAGAACGGTGAAAAAGACATCACGACCTACACCGCCACTTACGACCTTAAAGAAGCCTATGGCGAAAATTGGGACGATGACGATATTCTCTTCCAATTCGGCGTTCATTTTGAGCATTCGCAAATGCTCAAAGAGAAGAGCGTCTACGTCCATAACATCACCTTCATCGAATAAATAGGAGCGACAATGAATTCTTTCCACATCTTGACATCATCAAACGATTCTTGCGTCCAATACGGCAAGAAGCTTTTAACGGACTACCTCTTGAAAGCAAGCCTTATTCCAAACGAAAAAGAAGGGCACACATTCGAACTCCTTTTGGCGTACGAAACGACGAAATACCTGGAGTTTGCAAAGAAAATAAAAAGAGAAGACGGTTTTGCCTTCTTAAACGAAATGGGAAAATCGATCTTCTTGGCCAAAACGCCGCGTGGCCTTCTATATAGCATCGTCACCTACCTTCAAGACGATCTTGGAGTACGTTTCTTTCACGAAGACGAGGAATACATCCCTTTATTATCGGAGGTCCTTCCTCCCAAAGAACGCGTCATAAATCCTCCCTTCAAGATGCGAAATTATTTGGTAGGGAAATGCTATAACGAAAAGCTCGACAAAAAGGATAACGAAGCTATTTATGACGAAATGGTGAAGAATCGCGTTTTGGATGTCTTTACGCCGCTCGATCTGAAACACGGTGGCAAAGCGAAAGTCTATGGACGAAACGTTTCCCACAACTTCCGCCTTTATTGCCCTTTCGAGAAATACGAAAAAACGCATCCCGAATTCTTCCAAGAGATTCATTCGGGAAATACCCTTATGAAAACCATCGACATCACCAATGGCATTAGGGATGAAGATGGCACGCTCGATGAATCAAAGGATGTCAGCGTTGTCAAAGTCGTCATCGAAGAGATGAAGAAAGACGTATTGAACCACCCCGATTGTTCTTATTTTTCAATCACCCAAGAAGATGGGAAAGAGCATTTCGAAGACGAACATAACCAAAAACTCGAAAAGAAATATAAAAGAAGTGGCATGCTCATCCGTTTCTGTAACGTCATCGCTCGTGCCCTATCGAGTTGGGCCAAAGAAACATTAGGACGCGATATCTATATCATCACCTTCGGCTACGACTATGCCTCAGAAGCGCCCGTCAAAGAAGAGAATGGAAAGATCGTTCCTATCGATAGCACCGTTATCGCGGATAGCCATCTTATTATCCAACTCGCCCTCTTTTCGAACGCCGGCCTCCCCTATTTCTCCAAAAAGCAAGACAAAAGCTTGGTCGAAAAACTCAAAAACTGGAAAATCGTTGCAAAGACCTTTTGGTTTTGGGCCTATGACATCGATTTCGCGAATTACTACGCCTTCATCGATTCCTTTTACCTCATAAAGCAAAACGTTCTCGATTTCTATAATTACGGCATCGAGTATCTTTTGATGCAAGGAACCTATGACGCAAATAGAAATTGGCAATGCGACGCCAGAAGCTACGTCTATGACCGCTTAATGTGGGATTTTAGTCTTGACCAAGACGCTTTGCTTAAAGAATATCTCGACGCCTATTATGGGCCCGCCTCAAAGAAGGTGCTTTCGTTTATCGAACTTTACCATAGCCACTACGAGAAGCTACGCATGGAAGGCGTTGATGTCAGTTTCCAAACGTGGGGGAATGAATGCTCTCCGGAGATATTGCCTCTTCTAGTCGTCCAAAAAGGCCTTTCATTGCTAAAAGAGGGGGAGAAAGAAATCGAAGCCTCCTCCCTTTCCGAAGAAAGGAAGAAAACGCTTCTTCGCCGGCTCTATGGCGTTATGACAACGCCTTTATCCGCGCTCTACTTAAATTTCGATGCTTATTTCCCTAATGGAAGCAAAGAAGAAAAAGAAGAGGCCAAACAGGAATTCATCGTCAAAGCGGATCTCTCCGGCGAAACAAAAGCCCGCGAAGCCTTCCCTTTGGATAAATATCTACATTGGGTCGAAAGCGAAGACTACCTCATCCGTCCGATTTATAAAAATGGGTCCACCATAAGTGGCGAAAGGAGCGAAAGCGCAATATGAAAGCGAGAAAGATCCTATTCTTGGCAATGGTCTCTTTAGGACTAGGAGGGCTTCTTTCGTGTTCGGAAGCACCCATTTCCTCATCTTCATTAAGCCAAGAGCATACGCATGTCTTTAAAGAAGGCACTTATGCTTGCGAAGAAAGAAGATGCTTGACATGCGGAAAGACCATCGAGCCGACAGAACCCCACCAAAACGAACTATTGAAGGTGACGGAACCCACTTGCACGAATAAAGGCTTTTCCCTCTATCGTTGCAAGCGTTGCGAAACCATCTCCAAAAGCGACTATAAAGACGCTTTAGGGCACGATTACCAAGTCGGAGAACGAGTCGAAAGCGCTTGCGACCATGTCGGCTATACCGAATTCGATTGCTCCCGTTGCGAAAGCTCCTACAAAGAGTATCTTCCTTCGCTAGAACACCAATTCGACGAATCGAAAACGATTAGGAAAGAACCGACATGTGTGGATTATGGCTCTATTAACAAGTATTGCGTGACTTGCAAAAAGACATACGTGACGGAATATATAGCCGCGTTAGGGCATACGCCAAACCCACAAAAAGACGTCGTTCACAAAGCGACTTGCGAAAAGGAAGGGTATACGTCACACGTTTGCGAAGTGTGTGGGGTTTCCTATAACGATTCCTATCTCGCCAAACTCCCCCACGAATTTAAGACCATCAAGAATTTCGAGGCCACTTGCGAACATGCTTCCTACCTCGAAAAAGCATGCATGAATTGCGGTTTAATCGCTTACGAAGGAAGCGGCAGCCAAAAGCTTTCACACTCCTTTGGCGAAGATGGACTTTGCCTCACTTGCCATAAAGATTACTCAGAAGCGAACTTCTTCACCTTCCAAAAAGGGGAACAGATTATTCCATGCATCGAAGATGAGATTTACGAGCATAAGATTCTCTCCAAAACGGATAATGAAGCCATTGTCGGAAAAATATCCAAAGCGGATATGGACTATCTTCTAAGCAAAGGCGTCCGTTCCCTCTTCATAGAATTTGGAAATGGCGATGAGAACATAAGGAAGTTCACGATCCAAGCGGGTAGCCAAAATAAGATTCAAAAGCCCACAAGCGCCTATTTCGATCGTCTAGTTTCCATGCAACTCGACCTCGTCGATGGCCAAAAGAAACCGACATCGCTTCTTGAAGATGGGGCCTTCGAATTCGAAATAACCCATCAAAACGGCACCCTGGAATCGAATGAAACCTATAACGATTTCACTTTCCGTTAAAACTTCTTTAATAAATACGATGAAGCAAATCCCGCCACTTGGATCCACGAGACAAAAGGACAATGCAACGTCGATTACGTAAGGGAAAAGGGATATCGCCTTGACTACTTGATGGAACAAGAAAACTACTCTTTCAAAGCAGAGCTTTCCAAAGAGCTCTTGGCAAAGAAAGTATCGGAAGGAAATACCACGATGAAGATAACCTTCACCTCTTCTTTCCAAAATGATTTTGCTTCCGGAGACGCCTCCAAATGCAATTACGCCTTCTTTGCCGATTATAAGAAAGATGGCGGCGTTTCGGAAAGGGAAGCGGTAGGTAGCGCTTGGATACATGGCGGAAGCACGAAAGACAATACGCATTTCACCCACACTTTCGAAAACCTCGATAAGATGGACTATAAGACGAATGGCATCGAAATGAATTTCTCCACCAACGACATGAATGGCAAATTCGCCGGACACATCTATATTGAAAGCATTTCTTTCGAAGGGTCCTCTCTATGAGTGCGGTTATCGCAAGAACCAATAAAGGCAAAAACAAAGTCGGGAAGAATACCTGGCAAGAGAATCTCTTCATTCTCTCTTGCGTGATCATTCCTCTTCTTTCTTTTGCCGTCTTCTATCTTTACGTCAATTTCGACTCCTTCTTGATGGCTTTCCAAAAGCCGGTGAAAGGAGAGCTCACTTGGACGCTTGATAACTTCAAGTGGGTTTGGACGAAGATTCTCAACGGAAGCACAAACGACGTCGATAACTTACAACTCGCTTTCAAGAACACCTTCATCACTTTCGGCGTTCAAATAGCCCTTTTCTTTGTGGGTCTATTGGTTTCTTATGCGCTCTATAAGCAAGTCCTAGGCTACAAAGCCTTCCGTATCCTCTTCTATCTTCCTTCCATCATTTCAACCGTTGTCTCCTCTTTCTTCTATATTGAAATGATGAACTCGGAGTGGTTCCAACAGATGCTGACATTCCTTTTTAGCCTCGACTACGACATCGCTTCGCCACTCATGGATAGCGATTTCGCAAATGGGATGGTTCTTCTAAACTTCATATGGCTTGGCATCCCAAGCAACATGATTCTTTGGGGCGGAGCCTTCTCGAGAATCCCTACAGCCGTTTTGGAATCGGCAAGAATCGATGGCTGCAATTGGGTGAGAGAGCTCTTCCAAATCATCCTTCCCATCATTTGGCCAACCTTCGTCATGCTTATTACCACCAATCTTGCCGGCATCTTTGGGGCAACCGGCTCCGTCTTCCTTCTGACAGGTGGCGAATACGGCACCCAAACGGTAAGCAATTGGCTCTATATGAAAGTCCAAGGCGCAGGAAACGATATGGACCCAAGACTTTATTACGCCTCGGCGCTTGGACTTATGCTAACGGTCTTAAGCTGCGCGATTGCCATACTTAGCCGAAGCATTCTCAATAAACACGTCGAGGAGGTGACATTCTAATGAAAAGCTTGAATCGATATTGGAGAGAACGTCATCTTTCGAAATCGGAAATCGTCTTCCGGGTGATTGCTTTCGTATTCTTTCTTGTCGTTGCCTTCAGTTATGTCTATCTCATCTTTTGGTGCTTCTATAGCGGCATGCGAAGCCATGAAGATTTCGCGGCGAATCCCTTTGGCTTTAGCGCTTTGCATCTAGAGAATTACATTGACGTCTTTAGGGTCATCGAAAGCAATGGCGCAAGCTTCTTCGAGATGATCGGCAATAGCCTTTATTTCTCTTTCTTAGGACCGCTCCTATGCATCTTCGTAACGTGTCAATTTGCTTACGTCGCTTCCAAATACCGTTTCCCAGGGGCGAAAATAATCTATATTCTCGTCTTGGCCGTCACCATTTTGCCAATCTATGGCACAAGCAACGGCATGTATAAGCTTCTCTACAATCTCGGATGGATGAACACCCATCTTATGATTCTCACCTCATTAGGGGGCTTTAACATCTACTTCCTCTTCTTCTACGCCTTCTTCAATTCCCTTTCCTGGACCTACGCCGAAGCGGCCCAAGTGGATGGAGCCAATCCTTGGCAAATCTTCTATAAAGTGATGCTCCCCCAAGCTCTCCCAATGTTCGGTTCCCTCTTCTTAATGTGTTGGATAACCGAGTGGAATAGCTATGCCACTGCGCTCATCTACCTTCCTAAGCTCCCAACGCTTGCCGTTGGTATCTACCAATTTAAGACCCTCACCCTTTATAGCAACCGCAGCGATCTTCTCTATGCCGCTTGCGCGATATCGATGATTCCACCATTGCTTCTGTTCATCTTCTGCAACAAAGCGCTGATGTCAAACGTCTCCATCGGCGGTATCAAAGAATAAAAGGAATAAAAATTAAGGAGAATAAAACCATGAAAAAAACCAAACTCGTCTTGCTCGCCTTCGCTTCGCTAACTACCCTCGCCTCTTGTGGAAGAAATTCCAACCAAGGAGACCCCAACACCATTCAAATCTACGCTTGGGAATCTGGAACTGGAAAGGAATGGCTTCAAAAGATCGTGGACGATTTTAATGCCTCCCAAAGCGAGTACAAAGCCGTTTTAGAAACTTTAACCAACAGCGGCACCATCATCAAAACCCTAGACGTAGGCACCTCGAACCCCTACGACCTCTACTTCACCAATTTGAACAATTTCCAACATTACGATTCCTTCGAGGCTCTGGACGAGGTTCTTTCCTATAAGCACGAAGGCGAATCGAAGACCATCGGCGAAAAATTCTACCCTGGTTTCTTAGATGCCGAAAAAGATCCTTCAGATGGGTCGCATCACGTCTTGAATTATGGCAATAACGTCGCCGGCATCGTTTATAACAAAGACATGGTCGATGACAATAGCGTGCCAAGAACAACCAATGAACTCGCCGATTTAGTTCTCGAACTCCAAGATAAGAACATAACCCCTTGGCTCTTCTATAACGAGCCCGGAGGCCTTAACGGCTATTGGAATTACGTCTCAACCGCCTGGGCGGCTCAATACGACGGCCTCGACTATTTCAATAACAACCTCATGACCCTTAAAGACGCGAATGGGAATAGCCCTTCTCGCGCCGTTATGGAAAAGAAAGATGGCCGTTATGAAGCCCTCAAGGTAATGGAGGAAATTCTCACTCCGACCACCACCCACGCACAGTGCACCAACACAAATTTCACTACCGTCCAAACCCGTTATCTCAAGGGGGATGCCGCTTTGACGATCAATGGCTCTTGGCTCCTAAACGAAAACAAATCGAGCGCCAACGTCGCTTTGATGAAAACGCCGGTTATTTCTTCCATCGTCGAAAAACTCGAAAATAAGAAAATGTCCGACGAAACCCTCTCGGAAATCGTGAAGCAAATAGACGAAGGCGCCATCAATAGCACTCTTTGCAGCGATAAAGATTTCGCCCGCATCAAAGAAGCGCGGAACACCATCTACAATAACGCCGCCGAGCAATACATCTTCGCTCCGAATTATTCTAATGCCATCGAAGGATCCAAAACGTTCTTGAAATATCTCTTCAAAGATTCCTCCATCCTCACCTATATGAACACCCTTCATCTTCCTTTCACCGCCAAGCTAAGCGATGAATCCCTATACGACAATTCAAACGATTCTTCTTGGGCGAAATCGCTTTTCGATATCGCCGAAAACAAGGGTTTGATGATGCAAATGTCTCGGAGCGCCGTCTATCGCGACCAAGGCGTCAACCCCTTTTGCAACGTCATGACCGCTCAATCATTCATAGCGCGCAATCCTGAAAACCGCAAAAATGCCGACGGGGTTTGGAACAACCTGCTTGCAAAAGTAAACGAAGAATGGGAGGCGTGGACGAATGAATAAAAAGAAAGCCGTTTTCTTTCTTAGTGGTCTTTTATCATTGACCTCCCTAGGTGCCATTTTGGCAATCGAAGGCGCGCCTTCATCAGTCTCTGCCGGGAGCTCTATCCGTTATGCGATTAGCGAAAACTCCGTTAGCGAAGGCCGAATCAATACCGGCGATATCAGGGCGAGTGGCGAGGTAAATGGTCTTGATTCCTCTATTCGGTTTGGAGAAGGAAAAGCCATCGCCAAAATGCGTATCAACAACTACAAAGATGCCGGCCTCCGTTACGTCTATCGTTCTTCTTTCGACCTAAAACTCACTTCGCTTGAAACGGATGGCGCCTTTAGGATCGTAAGTGGCCTTCCAGGAATCTCAAGTCCCTATAATGAAAAAGGAGTTCTTTCCTTCGACATCGAAAAAACGGTCGGAAATATCTTTTTAAGCGTGACCGAGCACTATGGAAACGATCTCAAAACAACCCTTTTAGAGAAACAGCAAATCAAGGGATTAGAAGAAGGGAAAGAAGCCTCTTTCTCGATTGATGTCGAAACAAAAGGAGCGCTTACTTTTGCCATAAACGGCAATTCCCTATTGAAGGAAGCGCCTTTGCTCGAAAGCGGAACCGGTTACTTTGGCTTCATTAGCGAAGGGAATAACGACATCCTTCTTTCTTCTTGCGTTACCTATGGCTACACCTATAACGCTCCAGAGAACGTGCCGTCATATTTAGAGACCTTCGACAAAGAAGTAGGCTCCTATAATGCCGACTACTTCTATAGCGCGAGCGATGCCAGTCCCGTTTCGCCAAGCTACTTAGCCGTCGATAAGGATGTAGGAGCGCTTCATTTTTCGAATGTCTCCAATGGCCATATCACCACGCGTTATATGTATTCGAATTTCTCGATGGAATTCGAAATCCCACAAATTCGGAAAGAAGCGAAATACGATGAGAACGGCACCCTTTTATCGCCCATCACCACTGGCTTTGGCATCGGTTGGGGCATTGAAGCGCCTTTAAGCGCAGCAGGCCAAACCTGGGCCAATTCGACCTGGGTGCAATTCGAAAACATTTCGATTAATAGCGCTTTAGATCATACCGTCCCTAGCAAAAACCCACGATTGATCCTCTATAAAGCCACCAAAGCGCTTCATCTAGAAAACCTATCGAAGAACTTCTTTAGCCCCAATGAGAAGAGAGTCCCTACCATCAAATTATCCTTAGTCGATGGCGTGCTTGATATCTATGTCCGCTACGAAGATGAGACAAGCTATGGCTCTTCTATATTTCACTTTGACTTAGGAGAAACCGCGGAAGGATATCTCCGCATTTTGACGCTTGGCGATGCAAGCCTTCCTGCTACTGGGTTAAAGAACGCTTCGATTACGGATTTCTCGATCGATAACTTAGCAATCGAGAATCTCGATGCGCCTAGTTACCGGCAAGAAACGGTTGTGGGCTATCGCCCAAATGGCATTTCGGGTGGCGAGAATTACCATTACGAAACAGTCACGGACGATTCCGATTTAATCGGAAACAAACTCTCCACGAAAAATCAAAAAAAGACAAAAGGATATGCAATTCTTAGTTGCTTTTCCTTAATTAGCCTCTCTCTTATCGTGACATTCACTAAAAGGAGATCCTTATGAGAAAACCTTTTTCCAAAAAGCCTTTTGCCCTTCTTTTCGGATCGCTCCTATCGCTATGTAGCTGTGGCGAGGGTCCGAACAAAACCTGCGTCCTCTATGAAGATGGGATGGATTACGTCACTTCTACGAAAGGGACGCCAGAAGAGTACGCATCCTTGAGTTTCGATGTCATCGGAGGCGATGAGGTGATGCCTATTGGGGGTTTTTACGCCCCGTTTGCCTCGGGAGGAAGCGTCGACGGCCATGCCATGCCAAATTTTTTAACCGAAGACATCTTCCAGGCCTTAGAAGATTGCGGCATCAACACCTTTGTCTATTCCGTCGACCGCTGGGTCACTGGTGCTAGCAATAACAACCTCGTAACCGCGCTCGATTTATGCGAGAAACACAACATCGGCTATTTTGTAGACACTTACGAAGTGCGGAAGAACCTTGGAAGCCACACCGAGAAATTCCCGGTTGATTCCATGGATCTAAGCAATCTCGAAGAAGTCATCAACGAAGTGAGCAACAAAGGCCAAAGGAAATCCGTCATTGGACTTTTGGCAAACGACGAGCCTTTCTCGCACGAACTCGACAACATCAACGCTTATTTAGAGAAGTTCTACTCTTTGCCAAACGTAAAAGAGAACAATTACGAAGTCTATATGAACGCCCTCACCTATTGGGAAGGCAAAAGCAATTTCTATGGCTACGATTCGCCTATGACCTATGACGAATATATGGAAAAATATTTCTCTTCTAAGAACCATACCAAAATGCTTTCCGTCACCCAATATCCTTATACCAGCGAAGAAACCGATGAAAGCCAACTCACGAGCTTGCTCTTTAACCAGCTTGCGCTTTATAGGGGCTATGCCAAGAAATATGGCGTTTCTCTTTGGCGCATGCTTCAAGCGGGCGGCCAATGGAACGATGAAGCCGAATGGATCGAATCCGTTTCCCCATATCCTAACGAAGCAGAGCTTCTATTCGATGTGAATACATCTCTTGCCTTTGGCGCTAAAGCCATTCAATACTTCCCTCTCATCCAACCCCTTTACTTCGCTTACGAAAAAGGCGGAACTTACGATTTCAATAACCGCAACGGTCTCATCGGAGCGGATGGAAACCTAACTCGTTGGTATTACTACGCCAAAAGAGCCAATACCCAAGTAAAGGCCATCGACCACGTCTTGATGAAATCTTCTAACGAAGGCGTCTTAGTCCATGGTGAAACAGCAAATACATACATGATCGAGAAAGCGAGCTTAGGAGACGCTTATATCGCAGGCGAATCCTTCCGCGAGCTTTCTAGCATCGAAGGCGATGATTGCATGGTCGGTTGCTTCGACTATCAAGGAGGAACCGCCCTTTATGTCGTCAACTATTCGAGAAAGCAAAAAGGGAACATCGATCTAAGCTTCAATAACAATTACCGTTACGAAGTGATACAAAGAGGCGTTTCTGCCGATGTCGTTGGAAATTACGTTCCTCTAACGCTTGACGCAGGCGAAGGTGCGCTCATTGTTTTGAAATAAAAAGCAACGCAAACAAAATCCGGTGGTCCTAAGCTTACTCCACCGGATTTTTTGTATGGAAGTATTACGTCCAATATCATGGCGCACTAAGAAGAGGCACTTGAGTCAATAGCAGAAAGGCAAAGCGAAGCAAAAATCAAAGGGATCGAAGCGAAAGGATGGTTTGTTTGAAAAACCCTTCCAAAAACACATATCTAGTAAAAATAAAATCCGAAAAAGTGTTGTTTGATTCAGCATATCTTTGGGAATTGCATTATTTTTTTAATTTTTCTATTCAAATTCGAGCGAGCGCGCGCTTCGTTGGAGACTTTATTCGTTCACGCAAACGAAGCTCTTAGAGAGAAGACTATATGTATGGTAATCCAAAAAACGCCAAGAAATTATGTTTTTTTACAATATCGTGATTTGCCATATTATGATATAGTATTCATAAGGAGAGTATCCTCTTATGTTTATTGGAAGAGATAACGAGCAAAAGATAATCAACAGCCTTTTAACCTCCGATAGATTCGAATGCGCTCTAATCTATGGAAGGAGAAGGATAGGAAAAACGGAACTGGTAAAACATTGCATCTATAATTCGAATTCAAAAACCATTTTCTATCAATGCAAGGAATCGACCGAAAAAGACAATGTTGGCTATCTCACAAGATCAATAGAGCAATGTTTCAATTTAAGCCACTTGCATTTCGATTCTTTTTTCGACGCTTTAGAGTTCATTTTCGAGCAATCTAAGATGAAATCCATTTGCTTAGTTATAGACGAATACCCCTACATCAGAGAGCTCATTAAGGGATGCGATTCGAAGCTGCAGGACCTCATAGACCGTTATCACAATTCTTCCAAGATAAAATTCTTTTTGATAGGTAGCAGCATAAGCATCATGGAAGGCCTCCTTGCAAATTCTAGCCCCCTTTATGGGCGGTTTAATCGAACCATCAAACTATCTCAGATGGATTATTTTGATTCAGCAAAATTCTACCCTTCTTTTTCCAATGAGGACAAAATCAAACTCTATTCCGTCTTCGGTGGCGTTCCTCTTTTCAATGCTAGAATAGATGAAAAAATATCAGCGAATGAGAACATCATTCGTTTGATAGAAGGTTCGTTTATAGACTTAGCGGCATATGTGGAAGTATACCTAAAATCAGAACTCAGAAAAATGAACAGTGCCAACATCATATTTGAAGCCATCGCCCATGGAGCATTCCATTTTTCGGACATATGTGGAAAATGCCAAAAAGAAACGAAAACCAACCTAAATGTAATCCTGAGAAAGTTAATCGAAATGGATTTTATTGAATACATCCATCCAATTAATGACCCAAATAACAAGAAAAAATCGGGCTATCGAATCAAAGACCACATTGTCAAATTCTATTACCGCTACATCTACAGCAACGACTTAGCAATGCCGTTATTAACCGAAGAAGCTTTCTTTGAAAGATACATAAAAGAAGATCTCGAATGCGCCTACATTCCTTTGGTCTTCGAAAAAGTGTGTAAGGAGTATCTGATAAGAAAGAATAGGGAACTCGCCTTGGAACCGCCACTCGAAGATATCGGAACTTATTGGTATGACAATCCAATCGAAAAGAGGAATGGCCAATTCGACGTCGTCGGCAAAACAAAAGACGGATATATATTTTACGAATGCAAATACACCAATACACCAATAACGGACAAGATAATCGAAAAAGAGATATCTCAAGTCAACGAGACAACACTTCACCCAGCAAAATACGGATTCTTTTCCAAAAGCGGCTTTAAAATCCATAAGAAGAAAGATTGCATTCTTATTGATCTTAAAGATTTATTTAAGAGCAAATAGCCTTCAAAAGGACAAAACCTCAAAGAGCGTCTTGACATTTTGCTAGACTTTTTTATGCAGCTTCTTATACAAAACTTCCTCTCCGCTTCGCCTTCCGATAAAAATAGGCATTAAAGCAATATGCGAACACAAATTTCACGAATTGAGCTATTCGAATTTTTAAATATCATTGCAAAACGCGTTTATTTTTGATTTATAAGAAACATCGTCAGAGAGTGGGCATGCGGACAAAAAACTG
>ERZ808270.544-NODE-544-length-21253-cov-8.074111_pt1 | contig 21253 bp, 15 predicted proteins | sample MGYA00521082_ERZ808270 | MGnify/ENA primary metagenome ERZ808270 (study PRJEB31516, sample SAMN03275594) | gut metagenome | biome: mammalia-associated habitat; material: feces | host: Papio cynocephalus | place: Kenya | collected 2012-07-27 ... | reverse complement strand
CGATGCCCTGGGCTATGAATATCATTGGGCTTTCAGCCCGTCCATTCTAAATCCGGAACTTGAATAACTTTATAACCCTCAAAACTCCAAACTCCAAATTTTCTTAGCCTTCAAACTTGCTCAGCGCTCTGCGTGCACATTCGTAGCCTTCATTGTAGAGAGCGGTGAGTTTTTCCACATTGCTCTCCAATCGGCCAACCTCCACAGGGCGATCGGGGCGTATGGCAAGGATGCGCCCCTCGTCTTCAAGTCGCTCTATAAGTTCAAGCTGCGCATTGTAGATGGCATGGCGCTTAGAGAGGAGCAGACGCAGACGCGGAAAACGTCGATAGATGTACTTCGGAATCTTCAAGTCGCGTGAAGTTTCGCGATAGCCCCGGTTGCGCGTGAGCACCACCACGTTGAATGCATGCCCTCGTTCCATCGCCCTCACCACGGGGATAGAGTCGATAATACCCCCATCGAGCATGGGCTGATGGTCAATCCATACGATGGGGCAGACATAGGGAAGCGACGACGAAGCCTTAGCGATGTTGACCAATCGATCCTCGTCATGATCTTCAGAGAGATAACACGCCTTGCCCGTAAGACAGTTGGTCGTGACCATCTCAAACTCCATAGGGTTGGCGAAGCAGGCATCGTAGTCAAAAGGCAGGATTTCGTTGGGAATCGTGTCGTAGATGAGTTTGCGATCGAGAATGCTGTGCTGCGTCCATAGATACTTCATGCCGATGTAGCGATACTTCTCAAGCAAATCTACGTTGGTCTGCTTAGCACGGCCGCGCTGGCGACTCTTATACGAAAGACCATTGCACGCACCTGCCGATACACTCACGCAGTAGGGAAAGGTTATCTGGTTGTCAAGGAAATAATCGAGCACGCCCGAGGTAAACACTCCTCGCATGCCCCCACCTTCGAGCACGAGGCCCGTGTTTTCAGGAAGATTGACAGACATAATGCAATAGTTTAGTAAGAATTCTGTGCAAAGATACGCTATTTCAAAAGAAAAGCAGTACTTTTGCCAAGAAGAATTGGTGCAATTAAGTTTATAGTTTGGAGGTTATGAGGTGATAAAGCGACCTTTAAGTACTTTAGAATCGAACTGGAGTAACTTTATAAACTTATAACCTCAAACCTCAAACCTCATCAACCAGATATATCTATGTTATTTTCAAAAGAAACTTATGTACAGCGCCGACGCGAACTACGTGAGCTCGTGGGAAGCGGACTGATCCTGCTCTTTGGCAACAATGATAGCCCCAACAACTATCCTTCCAACGTATACAAATTTCGCCAAGATAGTGCGTTTCTCTATTTCTACGGACAGCACCGCGATGGCCTCGTGGGTGTGATCGATGCTGATTCGGGCAACGAAGTGCTCATCGGCAACGATATCGACATCGACGACATCGTATGGTATGGCTCCGTCACCTCAGTAGCCGAAATGGCTCACGAAAGCGGAGTAGGAGCTTCTGCTCCAATGAGTAGCCTCACAGAGATCGTAGAGCACGCTCGCAAGGATGGTCGTCCCATCCACTTCCTACCGCCCTATCGTCACGATACCATGATTCAGATCATGGATCTGCTCGGCATCCATCCCAGCGAACAGCGCGAAAAGGCTTCGCTCGATCTGATCAAGGCCGTCATTAAACTTCGCTCAATTAAGAGCGCAGAGGAAATAGAAGAACTCGAGCGTGCAGCCGTCATAGGCTACAAGATGCACACCATGGCCATGCGTTTGGCTCGTCCCGGAGTGACAGAGCAATACATCGGTGGCGTGCTCGACGGCATCGCTTCAAGCTATGGCGCACAGGTGTCATTCCCCAGCATCGTTACGATGCACGGAGAAATACTTCACGGTTATCCCTCACCCCGTGCTCTCGAAGCAGGCCGACTGCTCCTCGTAGATGCTGGTGCCGAGACCAACGAAAACTACTGCTCGGACAATACCCGCACCACTCCCATCAGTGGAAAGTTTACGCAGAAGCAGAAAGACATCTACACCATCGTGGCCGATTGTCACGACCTCGCCCTGACAAATGCCCGTCCTGGCGTGCGCTGGTGGGACGTTCATATGGACGTATGCACCCTTATGACCAATCGACTCAAGGACTTAGGACTGATGAAGGGCGACACCGAGGCTGCCGTAAAGGCCGGTGCTCACGCTCTCTTCCTCCCCCACGGACTAGGACACATGATGGGCATGGACGTACACGATATGGAGGGCCTCGGACAGACCTACGTAGGCTTTGACGAAGAAACGCGTCCCTCTACCCAGTTTGGCACCAACGCCCTTCGCTTCGGACGCCGCTTAGAGCCAGGCCACGTAGTGACCGATGAGCCTGGTATCTACTTCATACCCGATCTCATCGACGATTGGCGCAAGAATGGCACCAATGCAGAGTTCCTCAACTTCGACAAGATCGACGAATATCGCGACTTCGGCGGCATTCGTATCGAAGACGACGTGCTCATCACTGCCGATGGTTGCCGCTTCTTAGGCAAAGACCGCATTCCCTACCACGTAGCCGATGTAGAGCGCTTCATCGAAGAGCACAAAGACGAGGCACCAGAGGTGTATTAACGAGAAAAACGAACTTAGAAGTTTAAAAGTTTAGGAGTTTAAAAGTTTAAAAGTTAGGAGAATACTATATATATAAGTTCTACGAGCTAAGGTATATTCTTGACTTATCAACTCCTCAACTTCTCATCTTATTAATAATAAAACACAATTATCCATTAACGAATGAAAAAGACTCTCCTCATTGCAATGGCAGTATGCTGCCTGTTGCCGGGAAGCCTTTCAGCGCGCAAGAAAGCGCCCGAGGCAAAGAAAGACGAAGTAACCTTTACCACCATTAAGGCCAACCCCATCACCTCCATCAAGGACCAAAACCAGAGCGGTACTTGCTGGGCTTACTCATCATTAGGCTTCTTCGAAGCAGAACTCCTCCGTATGGGCAAAGGCACACACGACCTCTGCGAGTCATTCCTCGTATACAATACATATATGGATCGTGCCGATAAGGCCATTCGTACCCACGGTGACGTGAGCTTCTCACAGGGTGGCTCATTCTACGACGCCGTATACTGCATGAAGCACTACGGCATGGTGCCCCAAAACGCTATGCCCGCTCCTGGCACACTCTACGGCGACAGCCTCTTCAACTTCAACCAACTCGACGCGATGACTACTGCCTACGTAGAAAGCATCGCTAAGGGTAAACTCAAGAAAATCTCTCCCAACTGGAAGCAGGGACTCTCTGATATCTACAAAGGCTACTTCGGTGAACTTCCCAAGGAAGTAAAGGCTGAAGATGGCAAGACTTACACACCGCAGCAGTACGTCAGCGACTATCTCGGCTTGAACATGGACGACTACGTTTCGCTCACCTCTTACACTCACCATCCCTTCTACTCTAAGTTTATCCTCGAGATCCAGGACAACTGGCGTTGGGCAGAGAGCTACAACCTCCCCCTCAACGAGTTTATGCAGGTGATGGAAGAGGCAGTGAAGAATGGCTACACCTTCGCATGGGGTGCCGACGTGACTGAAGACTACTTCGGTCGTCGCAATGGCAAGGACTATGCTTACGTGCCCAAGAACCTTAAGGTGCGCGACCTTACTGGTTCTGACGCTGCTCGTTGGGGTGGTACCATCAGCACAGGTGCTCAAGTTCCCTCAAACGATGAGCTTACCATTACTCAAGACCTCCGTCAGCTCGGCTACGACAACTGGGAAACTACCGACGACCACGGCATGGTAATCTATGGCCTTGCTAAGGACAACAACGGTCGCGAATACTTCATGGTGAAGAATTCATGGGGCGACTACGGCAAATACCATGGCATGTTCTACGCATCAAAGGCATACGTGGCATACAAGACCATGAACATCCTTATCAACAAGAAGGCCATCCCCGCAGCTATTGCCAAGAAACTCGGCCTCTAATAGTTGGTATCGTAATACGCTCTTTGAGCAAGAAATAAGCGAAAGGACATTCGAAACTTTTTTCGAGCGTTCTTTCGCTTATTTTTTTGATTCAGTCTTGGATCATCCTTGGATCATCCTATAATGATTATGGGGCCATCCTGGAACCATCCTTTTATCTTTCCTTTAATACAAATCTATTCAAAGCCATTTGTTCTTCGTTCAATTCTCGTTCAATCCTTGTTCAAAATCAAGTTGTAGAGTTGTAGTTTTGCTCAGTCAGAGAAAGAGCTATCCTATGAACTGCAGTTTATAGCCCGCTTAAAGTGCAGTTCAAAGAGTGCTTAAAGTGCAGTTTAAAGAGTGCTTAAAGTGCAGTTTAAAGAGTGCTTAAAGTGCAGTTCAAAGGAAACGACAATTACAAACTGTTGCAAACAAGTCCTATTGAGTATATTTTATAAGGAATAAGAGATAGGATAAAGGTGGGCAATAGGATGGAGAAAAGATTTAAACACCTTCTAAGCTGATGCCATATTCGTGTTTGAGCTCGTCCATGACGAAGGTGCTCTCGAGCGAGGAAAGGTGGGGAATGGTGCCAAGGACGTTGAGCACAAACTCTTGATAGCGCTTCATGCTGGGGGCGTGAATTTTTAGTAGATAGTCGTACTGTCCCGAAATGTTGTAACACTCCGTCACTTCGGGAATGTCGGCAATTCGGTGAGCAAAGTCCGAGGCAATGTCGCGGCCAATGCGATTCATCTTCACTTGACAGAACACTACGAAGCCCCGATTGAGCTTCTCCGCATTGAGCACGGCAATGTAGCGACTGATGATTCCTTCACGCTCAAGGCGCTTCACTCGCTCGTAGACGGGCGTACTGCTGAGGTTTACTCGGGCTGAAAGTTCTTTGGTGGTAAGACGAGCGTTGTGTTGGAGTTCGCGCAGGATCTGAATGTCCGTAGCGTCGAGAGATAAATTTTCTGTGGATGGGCTGTCTGAGAGTATCATATGTTGTAGATTTTCTTTTAGATGGTGCAAAGGTAGGAATATTATCTTAGTTTTCGAAAAAGCTTGGTCGGTTTGTCTACAAATACTACCTTTGCAGCAGAAAATAACAATAAAAACAATAAAAAACGAACAGACTATGAGCGACAACAAACACTATCATTTCGAGACTCTTCAAGTACATGTAGGCCAGGAACAGCCCGATCCCGCAACCGACGCCCGTGCCGTACCTATCTATCAGACCACTTCGTACGTATTTCGTAACTCTCAGCACGCTGCCGACCGCTTCGGTCTGCGCGATGCAGGTAATATCTATGGTCGTCTGACCAACTCCACACAGGGCGTGTTTGAAGACCGCGTTGCAGCGCTCGAAGGCGGTGTAGCAGGCTTGGCAGTAGCCAGTGGTGCAGCAGCCGTCACCTATGCATTGCAAAACATCGTTGGTGCAGGCGACCACATCGTAGCAGCCGACAATCTTTATGGCGGTTCGTTCAACCTCATCACCCACACACTGGCAACACAAGGCATCACCAACACCATTGTCAACGTCAACGACCTTGAAGCCCTCGAAGCAGCCATCCAGCCCAACACCAAGGTGGTATATGCTGAAACCTTTGGCAATCCTAATTCCGACGTGACCAACCTTGAAGCCGTGGCTGAAGTAGCTCATCGCCACAACATCCCCTTCATCGTCGACAACACCTTCGGCACCCCCTTCCTCATCCGTCCGATCGAGCACGGAGCCGACGTGGTGGTACACTCCGCTACGAAGTTTATCGGTGGACATGGTTCGAGCCTTGGTGGTGTGATCGTAGATGGTGGCACATTCGACTGGAAGGCCAATGCCGACAAGTATCCCACTTTGGCAAAGCCCGATCCCTCTTACCACGGCGCCGTGTTTGCCGATGTAGCAGGAAAGGCAGCCTTTGTAACTCGCATCCGTGCCGTTGTGCTTCGCGATACAGGTGCTACGATTTCTCCTTTCAATGCATTCATCTTGCTTCAGGGCTTGGAGACGCTCTCTCTCCGCGTAGAGCGTCATGTGGAGAATGCCCTCAAGGTGGTACAGTTCCTTGCCAACCATCCCAAGGTAGCTAAGGTGAACCATCCCTCTCTGCCCACTCATCCCGACCATGCACTCTATGAGAAATACTTCCCCAATGGCGGTGGTAGCATCTTCACCTTCGAGATCAAGGGCGGTCAGGAAGAAGCATGGCGCTTCATCGACAACTTGAAGATCTTCTCACTCCTTGCCAACGTGGCCGACGTGAAGAGCCTTGTGATTCACCCTGCCACCACTACTCACTCTCAGATGAGCCCCGAGGAATTGGCTCAGCAGCACATCACTCCTTCTACCATTCGCTTGAGCATCGGCATTGAGCACATCGACGACATCATTGCCGACCTCAGTCAGGCTCTAGAGACCGTATAAGAGTTTTTTATCCATAAGAATTTGTGCACAGTTCATAAAATTGTGCTAAATTTGCTTCGCTATACGCGCTGTTCCTGTTCATAGCTGGGGAACGGCGCGCATAGCGAAGCTTTCTTATGGATACGCGTTAGCGGAATATGTAAACGGGTTGACAAGTTAACAGGTGAACAGGTAAGTTTGTCGAGTCCAATCGTTCTCCTTTTAAACGAAACAAGTCGTCTAAGACCTATTTACTTGTTAACTTGTCAACTTGTTTACCCGTTAACCAAGAAATCCGCTAATGGCTTATGGATAGTTTTCTATGAAGAATGGAACGAGACAACTCCTTTAAATATCTACAACATATCAATTCGCCTGCCGATCTGCGTAAGCTTCGAGTAGACGAGTTGCCCGCTGTATGTGACGAACTGCGTCGCGACATAATCAACGAGCTGGCCGACAATCCGGGCCATTTCGCTTCGAGTCTGGGCACGGTAGAGATTACTGTGGCCATGCACTACGTGTTCAACACACCTTACGATCGCATCGTATGGGACGTGGGTCATCAAGCCTATGGCCATAAGATACTTACCGGCCGACGCGATGCATTCCATACCAATCGTAAGCTCCACGGCATACGTCCCTTCCCCTCGCCCGATGAGAGCGAGTACGACACGTTTGCCTGCGGTCATGCCTCCAACTCCATCTCGGCAGCCCTCGGCATGTCGCTTGCAGCGGTCAAGAAGGGTGAGAATGATCGTCACGTTGTGGCCCTTATAGGCGACGGATCGATGAGTGGCGGATTGGCTTTTGAAGGACTCAACAACGTGTCCGATACGCCCAACAACATGCTCATCATTCTCAACGACAACCACATGAGCATCGACCGCGCCGTAGGCGGTATGAAGGAATACCTGCTCCATCTGCACACGAGCAATTGGTACAATCGCATGCGTTTCCGTATCTCCCAGAAGCTCACTGAGTGGGGCGTGCTCAATGAGAGCCGTCGGCAAGCCGTGTTGCGCTTCAATAATTCCGTGAAGTCGCTCTTGGCAAACCAGCAAAACATCTTCGAAGGACTCAACATTCGCTACTTCGGTCCCACGAATGGACACAACGTGATAGAGCTTGTGCGCATTCTCAATGAGATAAAAGACATGAAGGGGCCTAAGCTCCTCCATATTCATACCCACAAAGGCATGGGCTACAAACCTGCTATGGAGAATGCCACGGTGTGGCATGCACCGGGCAAATTCTGCATAGAGAGTGGAGAGCGCATCATAGAGAAGCCTGCAGAGCCACAGCCGCCAAAGTTTCAAGACGTGTTTGGCGAGACCCTGCTCGAACTTGCTCGTCAGAACGATCGCATAGTGGGCGTGACTCCTGCCATGCCTACGGGCTGCAGTATGAACATTCTCATGAAAGCCATGCCTGATCGTGCTTTCGATGTGGGCATAGCCGAGGGACATGCAGTGACCTTCTCTGCGGGAATGGCGAAGGAGGGCATGCAGCCATTTTGCAATATCTACTCAGCGTTTGCCCAGCGAGCTTACGACAATGTGATTCACGATGCCGCTCTGCTCAATCTGCCCGTAGTGCTTTGCTTGGATCGAGCCGGACTGGTGGGCGAGGACGGACCTACCCACCATGGCGCGTTCGACCTTGCATCACTTCGCCCAGTGCCCAATCTCACCATCGCTTCGCCCTACGACGAGGCAGAACTTCGCCGACTGATGTATACGGCGCAGCTTCCCGGCAAGGGAACCTTTGTGATCCGTTATCCTCGTGGTCGTGGCTCGATGGTCGACTGGCGTTGTCCGCTCGAGGAAGTACCTGTGGGAAAGGGTCGCGTGATGAAGGAAGGCACGGATGTGGCAGTCATCACGCTTGGTCCGATAGGTACCACGGCGGCAGAGGCCATTCGCAAGGCAGAGAGTCAGCGTCCGGGCTTAAGCGTAGCGCATTACGATCTGCGTTTCCTCAAGCCGCTCGATGAGGAGATGCTCACCGCGATAGGTCAGCGCTTCAGCCATATTATCACCATCGAGGATGGTGCGCGCATGGGCGGCATGGGTTCGGCTGTGCTCGAATGGATGGACGATCATGGCTTCCATCCCGAGATTAAGCGTCTTGGCCTTCCCGACCACTTCGTGGAACACGGAGCTGTGGGCGAACTCCGACGGATCGTGGGGCTGGACGAGCATACTATATGTGAGGAAATTTTAAGTATAAAGTATTAAGTATAAAGTATTACATTCTATTTGAGTTGCTTCTCAGCCAATAAGATAGAAACCTTTCAGCCAATAATCCAAAGGCTTTTCAGCCAATACTGGGGGCGACGCGTCCCCGCGTCGGCATCGATAGTAAGCAAATTAATCGTCTTAACTCTTTGAGTAGACTCACTGATACGCTCACTTTCGCCGACGCGGGGACGCGTCGCCCCCAGTATTGGCTGAAAAGCCTTTGTCTTGTTGGCTGAAATTCTTTCTCTTGTTGGCTGAAAAATCTATGTCATATTGGCTGAAAATCTATTTTTTGCTGGCTGAAAAATCTTTGCCTTATAGGCAGAACCAACCAGAAAGTAATACTTAATACTTTATACTTAATACTTCAATATCAGAAGTGCCACTTCAGATCCATCCCGAAGGCGCGCTTCGCTCCATACTGTGCAAAGCGATTGCCCATGCTGTCGAAGGCAAAAGTGGCATAGCGTGAAGCTGTGAGGTTGCTGCCCCATACTCCGAGACTAATGCCATGCACCAGTTCTACTCCTGCGCGGGCAGAGAGCGTGGCATAAAATGGCTGAGAATACGTGTTAGCCTCGTCCCACATCACGCTGCCAGCACCCTGCACGGCAGCGCCCACGGACCATGCCTTGACGAAGTCGGCATCAGCATCCTTCGTGGGTTGGCGGAAGTCTACAGCAGCATTGAATGTATGCTGAGGCACGTAGGGCACGCGATTGCCCGTATAGTCTACGTGGCTACCGGCTTGCGAGGTGCCCAAATCGTAGGCTGTAAACTCAGCTTTAGTCAGTCCGTAGCCTGCGCTCAGATTGAGGCGATCGTTCAGAAGCTGCGAGCGAAGTCCCACTTCTACGCCATAGCTGCGGCTGCGCCCCGCATTGACCATGACGCGTCCCATGCCGCTTTCTGCAAAGCGCGCTATCTGCTGGTCGCGCGTCTTCATATAAAATCCTGAGAGGTCGAGCTGAAGTGCACGTTCTGCCAGGTTGTGGTGAATGCCCAGTTCGTAGCTCCAAGTATATTCTGGTTTGTAATAAAGCTGGCTGACGGAAGGTTCAGCGGGCGTAATGCCATCGAGCACGGAAGAGATTCCCGCCAGAGCTCCCTGCTTAGAAGCTTCGGGCAAGGGAAGGCGATTGATCGTAGCGACGCTGTAGTCCTTCACGCCCAAGAGTATGGATCGGCGGAGCTGTTGCTGCGAGAGGTCGGAGTACGACTGAATGTTGTAACCGCCCGAGCGATATCCCTTTGCCACAGAGAAATAGACGTTGCCCAGTCCGCGCGGAAGCTCATAATTGAGTGCACCCTTAGGCAGCACCTGCCAAGAGTCGTGCTTCAAGTGTCCGCTGAGCGAAGGGTCGGCTTTAAGCTGCGTATTGAAGCTCATCGTTGGTCCCATCGACATGGCAAAGCGATAAGGCACGCCCGTGCCTTCCTCAGTGGCAGAGCTGAGGTCGAGCTGTCGACGATCGTAGTCAAGGCGCAAGCCCAGTGTGAGCGAGAGTCCGCCAACGAGTTTCACTGTGCTTTGGTGAAATGCTGCAGCATTGACCGAGGGCGTGTTGAGATGAGCCGTAAACGGGATCTGACTCCCCGTAAACGCTACACTCACCGCAGGGCGCTGTGGCATATTCGTGGCAATCTGACGGTTGAGGTAGTCCACACCATCCGCATAAAACGTCACGGGGCAGTCCGTTGAGAGCCATTGATACATGGCAAACACGCCCGTGGTCCACGTCCAACGTTGCGACCCACCCTGTGAGGGCTTGCTCTTCAGTGAAATCTCTTCGCTCAGTGTGCTCATCCTCTGGCGTTGACAGAGCGAGAAGATGTCCTGCGAGGTGAAGTCTTGATCCATGAATAGGCGGTCGTTGAGGTGCTGAAACGATGTAATCGAACTCAGCACAAGACGCGGCAATCGGTGCTCCACGCCCAGGCCGGTGTTGAACAGGCTGCGGCGGTAACGGCTTGGTCGGTTCTGATGCAGCGTGCCCCAATTGTGATCCGTCCCGCCCGAAGTCTTGAAGCCCTCAGCAAACGAAGCCGTTTGTCCTAAGAGATAATACGGGCAAGCCTTCTCGTCGCTATATTCGTAAGAAGCCGTCCAGTCCATCTTGACCACCTCGGTGGGTCGCCAAGTCCAGCGCATACGTCCTCCGCCAGCCTCTGAGGCGTCTTGCTTCTTATGCGTAGTAAGGTTGGTGAAGTAGCCATCGCTGCCCTGATAGTAGCCGCTTAGGCTCAGTCCCATGTCGGAGCCTGGATGCAGATAGGTGGTCAGCGAAGCATGGCGCGACATAGCCCTTTCGCCCCATCCCGTGCCGATGCCTGCTTGCAAGTCGGTGCCCTGATGAGTCATAGGGTCGGCAGTGAATATGCGCACGAGTCCACCCATCGTGTTGCGTCCGTAGAGCGTGCCTTGCGGACCGCGCAGTACGTCTACGCGTGTCACGTCTTGGAATGAGAAATCGTAGGCCGACTTGTCCACATACGGCACATTGTCTACGTAGAGACCCACGGCAGGCGTGTTGATGCGCGATCCGATACCGCGGATATACACTGCCGAAGTGAGTCGGCTACCATAGTCGGGCATGAAGAAGTTGGGGGCAAGTGTAGAGAGCTGCTTTACGCTCTCCACGTGGCGCAGCTTCAGCGCGTTGGCATCGAATAGCGAAACGCTGAGTGGTTGCTTGCGGAGTTGTCGAGTCTCTTTGGGCTGTGCCACGACGACAGCCTCTTCTATGTCAAAATTCTTAAGCGAGTCTGCCGAGAGGGGCAGAGCGGCGAGTAGGGTAAAAAACACTGTTTAGAAGTATTAAGTATAAAGTATTAAGTATTACATTCTTGCTCTTATCAAGTAATAAGTAAAAAGTAATACATTCTTGCTCTTATCAAGTAATAAGTAAAAAGTAATACATTCTTGCTCATACCGAGTAATAAGCAACAAGTAATACATTCTTGCTCATATTAAGTATAAAGTATTAAGTATTACATTCTTGCTCATACCGAGTAATAAGCAACAAGTAATACATTCTTGCGAACTTTCAGCCAATACTGGGGGCGACGCGTCCTCGCGTCGGCATCGTCCACGAGTCTTTCTGTGAACAGACCTCTTGTATGCAGAACTAAGCCGACGCGGGGACGCGTCGCCCCCAGTATCGGCTGAGTGCTCTTCTGAAATCGCCTGCAAAGTTACGCCTTCCCGCCCATCTGTGTAATCCTTATTTATATGGATATTTACAAATGTGGGGCTTGCTCAGCCATCGCCAAGCAAGTCCCACTATGTAGAATTCATCAAGAATGTATTACTTATTACTTTTTACTTATTACTTTTTACTTATTACTTTTTACTTATTACTTTTTACTTGATAAGAGCAAGAATGTATTACTTATTACTTTTTACTTATTACTTGATAAGAGCAAGAATGTAGTACTTAATACTTTATACTTAATACTTGATGAAGAATGAGCTTGAGAGCTCAGCTCTCAAGCTCATTCTTCATCAAGCCTTTTCTCCCACAGATAGTGCCTTGTCTCCTTCACCACTACGCCCGAGAGCAGTAGGAGCGAGATGATATTAGGAATGGCCATGAGCGCATTGCAAGTATCGCCCAAGTTCCACACGAGGTTGATAGCCGTGATCGACCCGATGAATGTGGCTGCTATCCAGAGCACGCGATAGACGATGCGAGCACGTCTGCCAAAGAGATACTCTAATGCCTTCTCGCCTAAGTAGCTCCAACCCAAGATGGTGCTAAACGAGAACGTGACAATGCCCATCGTCAGCACAAACGGTCCGAACGTAGGAATCTGGCCAAACGCCACCTTGGTGAGCGTGGCACCTGCCGAGGAGTCGATTTCGGGATTGGCCATGATCGAACTTACGAGCACCAATCCCGTGATGGCACAGATCACCACCGTGTCCCAAAAGGGAGAAGTGGAACTTACCAATGCTTGGCGCACCGGATTCTTCGTGCGTGCTGCAGCAGCCACGATGGGGGCACTACCCAGTCCGCTCTCGTTGGAGAAGAGTCCGCGAGCAATGCCATAGCGCATGGCAATCATCATGCTCGCTCCCACAAAGCCTCCTGTAGCAGCCTGCGGAGTGAAAGCGTCGGTCACGATGAGCCTTAGTGCTGGCCATACGTAGGCATGGTTCACTCCCAAGAGCCACAGACATCCGCCCACGTAGAACACTGCCATAAACGGCACCAATCCCTCACACACGCGGGCAATGCCCTTCACGCCAAACATAATCACGGCACACGTCAGCAGTGCTATCGTAATGCCCGTGGCGAAGGGCGAAATATGGTAGCCCTCTTCGAGGAGCATCGAGATGGAGTTGCACTGAATCATATTGCCTATGAAGAAGGAGGCCACGATGGTGCAGAATGCAAACGTCCATCCAAGCCATCGGCAGCCCAGTCCGCGCTCGAGCGCATACATCGGTCCGCCCAGCATCTTGCCATCTTCCGTCTGTACGCGATACTTCACGGCAAGCAGTCCTTCGGCATACTTCGTGGCAATGCCCAGCACGCCCGTCATCCAACACCAGAACACAGCGCCCGGTCCGCCCATCGTCACTGCCGTGGCCACACCGATGATGTTGCCCGTACCGATGGTGCCCGCAAGGCTTGTGGCAAGAGCGGAGAATTGGCTCACGTCGCCCGTCGATTCCTTGTCGCGCTTCACGCTGAGGCGGATAGCCTTGAAGATGTAGCGCTGAGGAAACTTCAGTCGGATGGTGAGATAGATGTGCGTGCCCAGCAAGAGCACAATCATTGGCACACCCCATAGGTAGCCGTTGATATGGGTCAAGAGGTCGTTAAGTCCAGTCATAGCAGCGTTTGTTAATTGGTTGGGAGCTCTTAGGGAGTTTGGAGTTTTGAGGTTATGAGGTTATAATGTTACTTTTGCTTATTGGATTCCTTAAAGTCTAAAGGTTACTTTATAACCTTATAACCTCAAAACTTTAAACTCCCTTATAACCTCAAAACTTTAAACTCCCTTATAAACTCCAAACTCTTTAATGTGGCAAAAGTACGAATTTTCTCTTTTTTAAGCAACATTATTGCTACTTTAACACGTTCAGCGTGTACATAATGTTATTCTTCTCCAAAAATATCTTCGTCAAAACTTCCTCAAAAGTGCAATATTCCTCCCTCTCTCCTTTGCCGAACAGAATATGCTTTGTATTTTTGCCAACCATACATATATAAGTTTACTATTATGAAGAAGATTATCCTCATGGTGCCTGCTGCAATCTGCTTAGCATTCACCTTCCCCGCACAAGGGCATAGTAACGCTGGCCGCATGGCTGAAGAACCCGATACTGCTGCGGTCGACACTGCTGTGGCCGACAGCGCATGGGACGATGACTACTCCGAAGACGCCGACTGGGCAGGAGGCGACGATGCTGCCGCAGACGACTCTGTCGTAGTAGACTCCGCAGACGAAGGATTCTGTACCTACAACGATGAGCTCCTCAGCGACTTCAGTACGAAAAATGCTGACTATTCGCTGCAAAATCCAGCCGATGCCAATGCTGGCGTTTCGTTCAACGCCACCCTCTTCACCCCCGATGCCGACAAAAATGGCGAGGTGCGCAAGGGCAATGGCTATAGCCTGATGACAAGCCACATACTCTCAGCCATGCTTCCCGCTGAGGACCGCTTGAAGTGGAAGGTCAACTCGCTGGGCAAGATGCTCGAGACGAAATGGGAAAGCGTGAAGCGCGGTTATCAAGCCGATCAAGCCGACATGAAGAAGGCTGCTCAGGAAGGCAACTTCGACTACAACCCTACAAGCTACTCTTATCGTACCTCGATCACCCCCGTGTGGCAGTGGAAAGATAAGGGACTTACCACCTATAGCATAGAGGATGAGGCCTACACCGGCGGTGCTCACGGCATACTCTTCCACTACTACTTCACCCTCAACGAGCGTACCGACTCGCTGCTCGGACTCACCGACGTGTTCAAGCCCGAAGCTCTGCCACAGGTGTTCTCCCTCGTGGGCGAAAAGCTGAAGACGGGGCCGCAGGCAGCTCACGATGAGCAGACTTGGCCCTCTGTAGCCGAAGTGCTTCCTGCTCCTAATGCCGACGACTATTGCGTCGTAAGCCGTCAGATGGAGCAGTACGAAGGTAAATGGTATCCGCGTCCTGCACTGACGGAGTGTGGCATCGTGTTTACCTATCCTCCCTACGTGAAGAATTGCTACGCCGCTGGCACTATCAACATCCTCATCACTTACGACGAGGCTGCTAAGTGGCTTAAGAAGTAGACAATCCCTATAGTTCTGTGGGCGACGCGTCCTCGCGTCGGCATTGAGAGAATACTTCTCAGCCGATACTGTGGGCGACGCGTCCCCGCGTCGGCATAAGTAAAAATGTGCTCCCCAAAACCATTTGAATGCTTACTATTCGCTCGAGATGCCGACGCGGGGACGCGTCGCCCCCAGTATTGGCTGAAATTGTATATATTAGTCGTCCGTGCCTCTCATCAGAGCTGCACGTCGTGAAATCAGTTATTGTGAGTGCAAAGTTAAATCTCTGCTCTCGAAACTGCAAAAAGAGTGTACAAACTGTACACTTTTTTTATTGCCCTCGCCTACGCGCACGCTCGCACGCATTACCATGATTTTCCGTCTGTGGAATCTCCACTGTCTACACTGATGCTTTCTAAACGTTCTGACTATCAGTAAGTTAAGCGGTGTGTCTGTCTTCCAACGTCCTACACAGTTGCCTACACTCCTCCTACACATTCAGATTTCCCTCCTATAGCTGTTTCCCTATCCTATGCTCCCGTGAAAATTATCCTATGGTCCCGTGAAAATTATCCTATGCTCCCGTGAAAACTATCCTATGGTCTCGTAAAAATTATCCTATGGTCCCGTTGTAATCATCAAGGGGAGTAGCTTGTTTTCTTTCATAGCCCTTCGCCTATCGAGTGCAGGCAAAAGTGACGGAAGAGTGTAGGTAAATTCTATCTTTATGCACGTCGAAATGTCCTGATAATCATATGCTTTGCGATAATGAGTGACGGAATACAGGATATTCACGAGAAAAACTCTCTGATGTGTGCGCGTATGCGCGTACGCGAGAGGATGCCTAAACGAGCAAAAGGCCCTCCCACGCTCATCGCATGGGAAGACCTTCTTCTTACAAACATTAAATAAAAATCTTTTCAGCATGGGTGGAGATCCCCCATTCTATAATATTGCCACATCCACCAGTCTTCAGCAAGATTAGGCAGAGCAGCCCCTTACTTATTCTTCAGACTATCAGCAACAGCAGCCTTTGCCTCGGGCACTACGCGCAAGAGCACGTCGGCCTCGTCGGCACCGCGTCCTTGTGAACCGTTGACTACGAGTGTGAGCTGACCGCCCTGGTGGTAGAAGCTCTGTGTGCGCGTGAGCGTCCAGTCTTCCACCTCTTCGCGCTGGTGAAGGAGCCACCATGAAGTGGAAAGCGTGTCGGGGAGGATGCCAAGGCTCTTTACCGCATTATAGTCGAGCGTGGCAAGGTTGCCCTGCCCGCGAAGGCCGTTGGCTGCGATGGCTTGCTTGATATTAGCAGCAGGAATGCTGAGAAATACACCGTTGCCATCGATCGATGAAAGCACGTCTACGCGGTAGCGACCCTCGGGCAGATTGATATGCTTCTCGGCGTGGAAGTGCATATCGCGGCTCTCGTCGTCCTTGTCGAAGTGAATGTAGGCCTCTCCCTGTCCGTTCATCGTGAAGTCGTCGGTGGTATCGATATACCATCCGTCTTCGTTGCAATTGTCAGCTTGCTGGATGGTCCAGCCTTCGAGCGAGAGGTCATTGGCAGATTCGGGAGCGATGTATACGCCATTGACGGTGCCTGTGGTGTGCTTAAACTGGCGCTTAGCATTCTTGAAGTTTACTCCCGCCATAGCTCCGCATACTCCGCTCAGTGCCAGCGTGAGCAGACAGATGATGGTAAGCGTAAGTGCGGTGCCCGAAGAGATGGGCTTCGTGCTCTCCGTCTTAAGCAGCGAACGCAGGCAGAGGTAGAGCAAGATGCCCAGACAGATGAATGCCGAGATGATGCCGCCCCAACCCCACCATACGATCATGGGCGATAGGTGGATGAAGGCTGCCAAATTGTCGGCATGAGGCTGCTCCACACATCCCGCTATGAAGATGGCAGCGCCCGCCATGAGACAGAGTATGAGCGAACCGATGATAAAGATGCAGAGCAGCTTGAAGCAAAATACTAAGATGCTTAGCATCGTAGAGGCAAAGCTGCGAGCGCTACGGCGAAACGAGGGCGACTTCACGTAGTCGGTGGCTTGAGAGGCACGACGCATCAGTTCCTCGTTGATGGTCTCGGGATTGACGGGCTTGCCCTGCATCTGCAGACGCTCTTCGGCAGTGTTGGCAGCAGGAATCAGTGCCCATGCCAGCAGATAGATAATGCCCATCACGGAGAATGAACTCAGGGCCAATAGCACCATGAGAATACGCCAGGGTAGGGGATCGGTGCCTCCGAAATAGTGGCATATGCCCGACATCACACCGCCCAAGAGCTGGTCTTGAGGGTCGCGATAGAGCTTTCGCTTGCCGAGCCACGACTTGCGTTTGCCCTCCGTGGTTGTCTGTGTCTGGGTTGCGTTGTCGGCATTTGGGGCTTCGCTTTGAGCGGTGTCGGGGGTGGGACGTTCTTCTTCCGATAGCGTGGCGTCGGTTTCACTATCCATCTCTTCGGGGTTGCCTATGCGATGGATGATGTTCTCTACATGCTCAATCGAGATGGCTTGCGTGCCCTGCTCTTTGAGTTCGCTGAAGAGCTCTGCCACGCGATGCTCGATGTCGTCGGCTATCTCGTCGCCACCCTCGCGCTTGTTGAAGTAGCTACGCATGTTGTCAAGATACTGCTCGAGAAGCTTGCATGCATCTTCGTCGATGTCGTAAAGTGAGCCGTATAGATTGATGGTAATATTCTTTTTCATAATGAGGTAGGTGTTGTGTTCATAAAGTGAATAGAAAAGCGTTGGTTTTCGAAGCGAAAGTGGACATTCGGTACCACTGCGGTTTAGCCCTCTTGCTGATTGGGAAGTTGCGGAGCCATGTTCTTGAGCAGCATCACGGTGCGCGCCAACTCGTTCCACGCATCGTCCAGACCGTTGAGAAACGAGCGTCCCTCATTTGTCAGCGCATAGTACTTGCGAGGTGGCCCTTGCCGGGATTCTTTCCACTCGTACGACAGTAGCCCTTCCTTCTTCAAGCGCGTAAGTAGCGGGTAGAGCGTACCCTCCACCACGATGAGCTCTGCTTGCTTCAGACGGCCTATGATGTCGTTGGCATAACTGGCCTCGCGACTCAGCAATAGAAGCACGCAGTACTCGAGCATGCCCTTGCGCATTTGCGACTTTGCATTGTCTACATTCATAGTTTCGAGGATTATGTGTTAGGATTACGGCACAAAAGTATGTATTATTGTGGTACTATGCAAGACATAGTACTATAAAATTTCATTTTCTGCTCAAAAAAAATGTATTTCATCCTTCCGATGGGAAGTTCAGAAAGCAGAAAAGCACTACCTTTGCACCTATGAAAACCCTCTATCTCTTCAATCCTTCACACGATGAGGCCCTGGCCTCTGGAAGCCCTTATTACTGCCCCTCGAAGACAGCTCGCCGACTATCGGCAGAGTGGGCTGTGCTACCCATGTTGTGGGCAGGGACTGATGATTATGTGTGTCTGGCAGATGATTCGGATGAATATGGAGAGGACATGGCGCTTGCTCGCTGCCATAGCGTGAGTTGGCGAGAGCTCCGCCCCACCTTTTGGCAACAAATCGATAGGGTGGAGCCGTGGGGATGGGATCCGCTCGTGCGCCATATGCTTGTGCGCCATGGATGCCCAGAAAGGCTGCTCCTTTCGGATGCCGAGATCGAGTGGGTGAGAAAGCTGAGTAGTCGTGAGAGTACTGCTATACTGCTTCCCGCTCTGCACAGCAAGTTGGCAGCGGTGGGAATCGCCACCGTGGGAGAGAGCTTTATCCTTCGCGAAGAAGCAGAACTGGATTCGCTCATGCAGCACTATGGCAGCATGATGCTCAAGAGTTTGTGGTCGTGTAGCGGACGCGGCGTGTTTGGCGTAGAGGGTTCTCTCTCTGATTCTACACGAGGACGCATAAGGAGGCTTCTGCGCGAGCAGGGTGGGTTTGAGGCAGAACCTCGCTATGAGGGAGTGCTCGACTTTGCCCTCGAGTTTGAAGCCCTTGCCGATGGTAGCGTGAGAGCGTTGGGCATATCAATGTTTGACACAAACGATGCTGGAGCCTATTTGGGCAATGCCGTCGCACCACAGTCTGTGCTCGAAGAACGCCTCTTCTCGAAGTGGAACACTACTCTGCTCTCAGAATGCAATCTTTCGGAAGAAAAGACGTCTTTTCATTCGCTCTATACACAGCTTCAGCGCATTTGCTGCAGTCAGATAGCTATGCTCCTCGGCGGCCATTACGTGGGCTTGCTGGGCGTAGATATGATGTTGGTAAGCTCCGATGCCGGCAACGTGCTTCATCCGTGCATTGAACTCAATTTGCGACGCACCATGGGGCATGTGGCACTCGCGCTTCAAAGCCAGAGTTTTCCCCCATCGAAGCTCCCCTCACGTTTGAAAAACCTCTTCTCATGGCCTGTAAATCATTGAATTTGCACATTTACATCAGAAAAATGCAACTATGTCGTGCTTTTGCTTTGTCCAACATTAGTTTTAGCCTATCTTTGCAGAATAGCTCGTCCGCTTTCCACAGAGAAATGACGCTATCTATATAGGTATCAATAATCTCATCACTAACATTCATTATGAAGAAACTTCTCTTATTTATCGTCCTTCTCGCAGGTGTACTCTCAGCTCATGCACAGTTTGAACAAGGCACCAAGTATGTGGGCGCATCCGTGTCAGGACTCGGATTCTCTTATAGTTCAAGCGAAAAGTTCCGCTTCGGGCTCGATCTGACAGCAGGCTACTTCGTGTCAGACTGTCTCATGCTCCGTGGCAACGTGACCTATGACCATACAAAAGCAATCAACGACGTGGCAGTAGGCGCAGGCGCTCGTTACTACTTCGATCAGTGTGGCGTGTTTATGGGAGCCGGCGCAGAGTATGTACACTATACGCCCAATAGCAACGACGTGCAGATACCCTTAGAAGTAGGTTATGCATTTTTCGTTAACCGATTTATCACTATCGAGCCCTCCGTATATTATAAGATGTCGCTCGATAGTTTCTCACAGAAGAGCACCATCGGCTTGCGTATAGGTCTGGGCTTCTACTTCTAACCTATATTAATAGAGAATACAATATATATAGGAGTACAACGATAAAATGACAGAGATATCAACCTTAGGAGAATTCGGACTAATAGACCGCCTTACTGACGGCATGAAGATGCAAAACGAATCTACACTGCGCGGTGTGGGCGACGATTGCGCCGTACTGAAGTATAGCGCCGATCCGTCGGACGATCGCCGAGTGCTCGTCACCACCGATATGCTGATGGAAGGCATCCACTTCGACCTCACTTATACTCCCCTTAAGCACCTGGGATATAAGGCCGCTATGGTAAACCTTTCCGATGTATATGCCATGAACGGAACACCCAAACAGTTGCTCGTGAGCCTTGCCGTTGGCAGAAGATTCAAGGTGGAGCATATGGACGAACTCTATGCAGGCATCCGCTTAGCGTGCGAGCGCCATGGCGTGGATATCGTTGGCGGAGATACTACTTCTTCGCTCACGGGGCTTGCCATCAGTATCACATGCATCGGTGAGGGAAAGGCGGACGAGATAGTCTATCGTTCGGGTGCGAAAAATACTGACTTGCTCTGCGTAAGCGGCAACTTGGGCGCGGCATACATGGGACTGCAGCTTATGGAACGTGAAAAGCGCGTATTTGAGTCGCAGAAGGGCAATCCCGAAACGGCAGCCCAGCCCGACTTCTCTGGTCGTGAATACTTGATAGAGCGTTTCCTTAAGCCCGAGGCTCGTCGCGACATCATCAAGCGCTTGCACGAAGCTGGCATACGCCCCACGGCAATGATGGATATCAGCGACGGACTCTCATCTGAGGCTATGCATATCTGTAAGCAGAGCCACACGGGATGCCGCATCTACGAGGAACATATCCCCATTGATTATCAGACTGCTGTAACTGCCGAAGAATTCAACTTCAACGTCTACACAGCAGCCCTCAATGGTGGCGAAGATTACGAACTGCTCTTCACCGTTCCACTTGCCGATTACGAGCGCATCAAGACCGTAGAAGATGTCAAGGTGATTGGCCATATCACCCCCGCCGAAGAGGGCACAGTGCTCTGCACACGTGATGGCAACTCTTTCGCCCTCAAAGCACAGGGATGGAATCCTCTCGCAGAGAAGGCTGAAGGATAATCAGAGAACTCTGAAAGGCTGTCAGAGAACTCTGAAAGGCAGTCAGTGTAGAATTCTTTGTCTGTAGGAAAGACATAACCCAACTTTCACACCCCTAAAAAACTTTCAAACTTTTTTCTATCGGAAATGCTATATTAAACATGTCAGAATAAACCTTATTCATTGAAAATCGGGCTAGGATAGACTTGCAAACGTCCTCGCTCAAAATGTAGGACACATTCGTTTCGAAAATTA
>ERZ808270.542-NODE-542-length-21271-cov-14.016638_pt1 | contig 21271 bp, 14 predicted proteins | sample MGYA00521082_ERZ808270 | MGnify/ENA primary metagenome ERZ808270 (study PRJEB31516, sample SAMN03275594) | gut metagenome | biome: mammalia-associated habitat; material: feces | host: Papio cynocephalus | place: Kenya | collected 2012-07-27 ... | reverse complement strand
TGGGATGAAAAATACTTATCAAAACTTTTAAGCGCATTTTGATGCGTTTGCCCTGGGTAGTAAATGCCACCTGCAAAGGCAGTTAAACACCATATCTTTTGGACAGGCCAAACCTTTGCAGAGAAACTCCGCAACCGAAAGATGACGAGAAAGAATATATATACAAATTAAAAATCCTTCACCGTAAGCATCAATGTATCAATATATTACGTTACCGGTGAAGGATTTTATTAAAAAAAACGATTAAGCGAGCGCAATGAAAGTTTACTTTCAGATTGCCGAGCGTGAGTTTTTTATTTAAAAAAATCTTGCTGTTTGACAATTTATCAGTAAGTTTGCAAGACCAAACATTCGTAATAAAAAACAATACAACGAAAAAATACAACGAACAATGATAAAACAAATCTGCAATTTCATTGCCACGAACATGGGATGGATAGTACTCGCTGTCGGCATATTGTCGGTAATGTTCCCGGCTCCGCTCGGCTGTATCGATACGATATGGATAAATCCGCTATTGGAAGTGGTGATGTTCGGCATGGGACTGACGCTGAATCCTACGGACTTCAAAATTGTTTTCAGTAGACCGAAAGATGTCATCACGGGATGCCTCGCACAGTTTACGGTCATGCCGCTTACGGCATGGATGCTCGCGAAGTTATTTAATCTGCCGGAAGACCTGGCACTTGGAGTTATTCTCGTAGGGAGCTGCCCCGGCGGTACGGCGTCAAACGTAATAACGTATCTTGCCAAAGGCGACCTCGCACTGTCTGTCGGCATGACGGCAACTTCTACTGTCCTCGCTCCGTTCCTTACCCCAGCAATAACATGGCTCTTGGCAGGAACCTTCGTTCATGTGGATGCGCTGAGCATGTTTTTCTCTATATTGCAAGTGGTTATCCTCCCAATACTTGCCGGATTCCTTATTCAGCATTACATGCCGAAATTTACAAAACATGCCGTTGGTTATCTGCCGGCATTCTCATCAGTAACAATAATATTGCTGGTAGGCATCATCGTTGCACATAATGCAGAAAAACTGCTCACTTGCGGACTGCTTGTCATCCTCGTCGTGATGCTCCACAACATCTGCGGTCTTATACTTGGATACGGCATAGGCAGAATGTTACGTCTGGAACACAAGAAATGCGTTGCTATATCCATCGAAGTGGGAATGCAGAACTCCGGACTCGCCAGTTCGCTTGCCACACTCCATTTCGCCCAATATCCTCTCGCCACAATTCCGGGGGCTGTATTCAGCGTATGGCATAATATAAGTGGAGCAATTATGGCAAGGGTGTATGGAAAATCTGAAACAAAAAAGTGCCAATAATATTTATAGATGAACGAAATTGCCTACATTCGCCACTTTCATACGTCATTATAAATATAAACACCGATACTCATGGGAATATCTATAAACAAAAAACTTGCAACTCTTCTGATTGGAGGCTTTTCTATTGTATTTGCCAACTGTCTGCATGCCAAGAATTCATCTGTAGACTATAAGCCGAAAGACTACGTATGGACTACACAGAGCGAGAATTCTTCTGCATCTATGCCGTGCGGCGGACATGATGTTGGAATGAACGTGTGGGTGGAAAATGGCGACATCCTTTTCTATCTTTCAAAGAGCGGTATGCTCGATGAGAACAATACGCTGCTGAAAGCTGGACGCTTCCGACTTAACATTAAAGGGAGGCCTTTCGACGGCAAGGACTTTGAACAGCGCTTGTGTCTAGACGACGGTGCCGTATATATAAAAGGTAAAGGTATTAATGTGCGACTTTGGGCTGACGTATATCAGCCGAAGGTGTTCGTGGAGATTAATTCCAAACAGAAAACGGATGCTACTCTTAGCTACGAGTCATGGAGATATAGGGACAGACTCGTAACGAAGGCTGAATGTCAGCAAGGCTCGTATAAATGGAATATTCCGAAAGACTGCACTACTTTTGCTGATTCCATAAAGGCTGCCGAAAGCAGTATTGCCTTTTGGCACAAGAACCGCGACTATACCGTGTTCGACTATACCGTTACGAAGGAGGGGCTCGACGAGATAAAGGATGAGCTTTACAATCCTATCGGGTCTCTGAAATTTGGCGGAAGGATTGACATGCCGGGATTCCGTTTCACCGGCACTTCTACGGGAGCCTACGCTTCTACCGACTTCAAGGCATGGAAATATTCTGCTACCGCTATTAAGCAGACTACAATAAGCATAGGTCTATACACGAACGAGAAGGAAGAAAAGATGCTTACGGCAAAGAGCGGTCTGTCGGCAAAGAAGTCTAAAACTTTTAGTTCTAAGTGGTGGCACGAATTCTGGCAGCGTAGCTTTATCATCGCTGAAGGCGAAGGGGCTAAGATGGCGCGCAACTACGAGTTGTTCCGCTATATGCTCGGCTGCAATGCCTATGGCGAATACCCAACGAAGTTTAATGGTTCGCTTTTTACCTTCGACCCCGTATATGCTGACCCTAAATGCCCGTTTACTCCCGATTTCCGTAAATGGGGCGGCGGCACGATGACGGCACAGAACCAACGGCTCGTTTACTGGCCTATGCTGAAGAGCGGCGACTGGGACATGATGAAGGCGCAATTTGACACTTACCTGCGAATGCTGCCGAATGCAACAAAAAGGACTAAGTTCTATTGGGGGCATGACGGGGCTTCGTTCTCGGAACAGATAGAAAACTGCGGACTGCCGAACCCTGCGGAATACGGCAAGCATAAGCCTGGCGACGACCCGGGAATGGACCGCAACGCATGGCTTGAATATCAATGGGATACGGCTCTCGAATTCTGTTCTATGATTCTTCAGGCTCATAAATATTGCGGCATGGATATCAGGAAATATGAACCGCTTATCGAGCAGTGTCTTATTTTCTTCGACGAGCATTACCAATATATCGCAAAGAAACTCGGTGTGAAGCCACTCACTGCCGACGGCAAACTGATGCTCTACCCTTCTTCGGGCTGCGAGACTTACAAAATGGCTTATAACCCGTCGAGCGTGATTGCAGCACTGAAGACTGTTACGGAGCAGTGGGGGGCGGCTTCGTTGGCCTCCCGCATCCCCGACATCCCTCTCCGCGTCATCGACGGCGACACGTGTATAGCCCCGGCTATCGTTTGGGCGAGGATTCAGAATATCGAGACACCACAGCTATACCCTGTATTCCCGTGGAGAATTTACGGTATGGGGAGAGATAATCTGCAGATTGGTCGCAATACTTATCTAAAAGATCCTCATGCTGTGGAGATGCACTCCTCTAAAGGTTGGAAGCAAGACAATATCTGGGCGGCGTGCTTAGGACTTACCGACGAGGCATTCCGCCTCAACAAGGAAAAGCTTGCCGACGGACCTTACCGCTTCCCGGCTTTCTGGGATCCTGGCTACGACTGGGCTCCCGACTGCAACAAGGGCGGTGCCTCAATGATTGGCTTGCAGGAGATGCTTCTTCAGGAAAAGCCCGACGGTGAGATTATCCTCTTCCCGGCATGGAAGAAAGATATTAATGTGAAGTTCAGACTGAAAGCTACCGGCGGTAGAACTATTGAAGCGGAAATAAAGGACGGAAAGATTTATCAGTCCAATTAATCCCCAGTCCTCTCAGGACTCCCAGCTCTCCCATTCCTCCCATTCCTCCCAGCTCTCCCATTAAAATAAAAAACCAAAACCAATGAAATATTCTCCATTAATCCTTATGGCTCTTGCCGCCATATCGGCAGATGCCAAGATTACGATTACCAATACAAACTGCAACTATCAGAAAGGACTTGCAGTATGTACTGGCGACATCAGATTAGGCTGGCAAATGCAGTCGGACGTAAACGACGACAAGCAGACTGCATACCAGATTCTCGTAACCGAAAACGTGACTGGAAAGAAAGTCTATAATTCTAAAAAGAAGAAATCAGAAGAAAGCCAATTCATAACTATTCCCAAACTGAAACAAAACAGACACGGTTACCTATGGAAGGTGCGCGTTTGGGACAAAGACGGCAAGCCTTCGGAATGGAGCCGTGAGCAGCAGATTAGAATTCAAACGAAAAGTTACCCTGACCATAGCAATAAAGGTAATCACTCCCCTCTCCACCGGGGATGGGTCGGGGGTGGGGCTTCCTTTATCGGAGCCATCACCAAGTCTGCTGCAAAGCTTCCCGAAGGTCGTTTCTCTAATGCCGAATTCAAGAAAGACTACTTCAAGGAGAAATGGAACCCGGTTGATACGCTGTCATCGAAAAGTATTATCCTCAGAAAGGAATTCTCAAACGGAGGTAAGAAAATTACTGATGCCATTGTGTATATCAGCGGCATGGGACACTACGAGATGCATATCAACGGCAAGAAAGTTGGCGACAGCGAGTTTGCTCCTCTATGGAGCGAATACAGCAAGACGATATACTATAACACGTATGACGTTACCGACATGCTATCGTCTGGCGACAATGCCATAAGCGTATTGCTCGGCAACGGCTTCTTCAATGTGCAGCGCGGAACAAGATACAGTAAACTGATGACGAGTTTCGGTGCTCCGCAAATGATTATGCGCATGGACATAAACTATAGCGACGGTACGAGTAAGTCTATCGTCAGCGACCCGACGTGGAAATATGCGCTCAGTCCGATTACCTTCAACAGTATCTATGGCGGTGAGTCATACGATGCCCGACTTGTTCAGAAGGGGTTCGACCGCCCCGGCTTTAACGACTCGGCATGGAAGAATGCCGTTGCCGTGGAAGGAGCCGGAGGTGAACTTGAGCCACAGATGGCGCAGCCGGTGAAGATAATGGAGCATTTCGGAATTAAATCATGGCAGTATCTGCCTGCCGACTCCGTGGCTTCGGCTTCGGCAAAGACGAAACGCACGGTGTCGCCACACACATTCGTTGCCGATATGGGACAGAATCTTGCTGGTTTTCCGGAGATTACCGTAAAGGGGAAACCGGGACAAAAGGTAACGATGCTCGTTTCAGAGAATCTGAACAAACAAGGTGTGTGCGACCAACGACAGACGGGGCGCCAGCATTTTTATGAATATACTATCGGCAGCGATACTACCGAGACATGGCATCCGCGATTCTCCTACTATGGTTTCCGCTATATTCAGGTAGAGGATGCTGTGCTCGAGGGCGAACCGAATCCGTATAATCTTCCTGTAATATCCAAGTTGCAGAGCTGTTTCGTATACAATTCCGCCGAGGAAGGTTCCTCGTTCGAGTGTTCTAATCCTCTGTTCTCTCAGACTCATCGACTGATAGAGCGTGCCGAGAGAAGCAACATGCAGAGCGTGATGACCGATTGTCCGCATCGCGAGAAGTTAGGGTGGTTGGAACAAGACCATCTCGTTGGTCCGAGCCTGTTCTATAACTTCGACATGACGCTGTATTGCCCTAAGATTATCCGCGATATCACCGATACGCAGAAGTCTGACGGCATGGTGCCAACTACAGCACCGCAGTATGTCTCATTCGGTAATCTCTTCGACGATTCTCCAGAATGGGGCAGCACACTCGTCATCATGCCGTTCCAATATTACGAGCAGTATGGCGACAGCACACTCATCACCCGCAACTATCCGGCAATGTGCCGCTATGTTGATTACCTGACGAGCCGCTCAAAGGATGGCATCGTAAGTCATGGCTTGGGCGACTGGTATGACGTGGTGGAAGGCGGCAAGTCCGGTTTCTGCAAGAACACCCCAATCCCTCTCGTTGCCACGGCACATTATATCTACGACTTGCAGCTTATACAGCGTGCCGCAAGGATGGTGGGCAACAAGACTGACGAAGAAAAGTATTCTGCATTATATAATAATGCGGTGGAAGCCTTCAACCGTGAGTTCTATCATGCCGACTCCTGCTATTACGGCTCGGGCAGTCAGACATCAAACGCCCTACCCCTCTTCCTTGGAATTACGGGCGAGAACAAGGAGAAGGTGTTGCTGTCGCTGATAAAGGATATAGAGAAACACGGTAACCGACTGACTACTGGCGATGTGGGCAACCGCTACCTGTTTATGACTCTCGCCATGAACAACGAAGACGAACTGCTCTATACCATGCTCAACCACTATGAGACTCCGGGCTACGGATTCCAGATAAAACAGGGGGCAACGACTCTAACCGAACAATGGGACCCACGACAGGGCTCTTCGTGGAACCACCTTATGATGGGACAGATTGACGAATGGTTCTTTAAGCGACTTGCCGGAATACAGAACAAACCCGGCACCTATGGTATGCGCCATCTACTTATATCCCCTACCCTCGTTGGCGACCTTAAAGATGTTCATGCCTCTACGACAACACTCTACGGCAAAGTATCGGTAGACTATAGCGACCGCGGACTTACCGTTGAGATTCCTGTTGGATGCGATGCGGACATCGTGTTGAATAACGGAACGAAAATAGCTACTGTTGGCAGCGGCGTACATACATTCAATACCATGCGCCCAAAAACAGGAAAAAGAAGACCGCTATAATTTTTTACAGAATATAAATATGATAAAAGCTTCGCCATTGCGGCGAAGCTTTTATCATATAATAGGCACCCAATCAGTCTTGCAAATAATAAAACGTCAGAACAAAATCAGAACTCATCCGAAGCATAAAGACTCGAGAAGACACTCTGTTTCCATTCGAATATCTCATCATCACGGAAGAAACGCTTCAGCTCAACCGCTGCATTTTCCTTCGAGTCGGAAGTATGCACGATATTCTCCTGAAAGCTCATACAGTAGCGTCCGCGAATCGTACCCGGATCAGCCTTTCTGCCATTGGTGGCACCGGCAAGGGTGCGCACGGTTTCCACAGCATCCACACCGCTCAGACACATCGCCACAACAGGCGTGTCCATCATGGAGTCTTTCACTCTCTGGAAGAACTCCTTGCCAGCAAGATGCGCATAATGCTCACTTAGAATCTTATCGTCGAGCTGCATCATCTTCAATCCGCATATCTGCAAGCCCTTCTTCTCAAACACACTGATTATTTCTCCAGCCAAGCCTCGCTGCATTGTGCAGGGCTTCAGCAACACTAAAGTCTTTTCTATAGCCATAGATTAAGTTTACGTTATATTATTATATGTTTAAATTCTTCGGTAAAGGTAATCAAAAAATATATCTTGACAATGTTTTTCTTAGAAAAAAGCATTTGTTATGTTATTTAAGCATTATTTCTGCCATTCCGATTGCACAATTTTATATAAATATTGTACTTTTGCAGCAGTTATAGACACAATAAGTTTATAAAAAGTGAGAATACAGAAGATAATAAAAGCCACGATAAAGCTGCTGCTGCCGATACTACTCGGTGGCATAATATTGTATTGGATGTACCGCGACTTCGATTTTAAGCGTATCGAAAACGTCATGCTTCACGACATGGACTGGACTTGGATGCTCCTCTCCTTGCCTTTCGGTATCACGGCACAGCTGTTCCGCGGTATCAGATGGCGACAGACTCTTGAACCTGTGGGCGAAAAGCCAAGGCTTTCCACTTGTGTCAACTCCATATTCCTATCCTATGCAGCAAGTCTTGTAATCCCACGCATCGGCGAGTTTACCCGCTGCGGCGTATTGAGCAAATGCGACGGCGTCTCATTTCCGAAGGCTTTGGGGACGGTGGTTACGGAACGTGCCATCGACACACTGCTCGTTATGGTTATCACTGGAATAACACTGCTGGCGCAAATGAGGATATTCAACAGCTTCTTCCTCAGCACAGGCACGAGTCTTGACTCCATACTCGGCAGTTTTTCGGCTACGGGATATCTCGTTACCGTAATCTGCGCCTTGGCAATACTTATCCTATTGCATTTTCTGCTGAAGAGACTTGCCATATATGATAAGGTGAAAGCTACGCTGAATGGAATATGGCAAGGAATGATTTCCCTAAAGAACGTGAAGAACATTCCGCTCTTCATCCTCCTTACAATAGGCATTTGGGGAAGCTACTTCCTTCACTATTACCTCACGTTCTTCTGTTTTGACTTCACATCCGGTATGGGACTGATGTGTGCTCTCGCCACCTTCGTTGTTGGTAGCATCGCCGTTATCGTACCGACCCCAAACGGTGCCGGTCCGTGGCACTTTGCCGTTAAGACAATGCTCTTGCTTTATGGCACAACGGCAATAGGAGGCAAACAGATTACTGCCGACGAAGCTCTCTCGTTTGTACTCATCGTACATACGATACAGACGATGCTCGTAATCTTATTGGGTGTTGGAGCATGGATAGCAATAGGAATGAAAAAGAAAAAAATCACAAATTCATAAATAAGTAATACTATGAGTGAAATCAGAAATCTTAAACCAGAGGCTCTCTGGAGAAATTTTGATGAGCTGACACAAGTGCCACGCCCATCAGGTCATTTGGATAAAGTGCGCGAGTTCTTGCTCGACTTTGCAAAGCGCGCTGGCGTAGAGGCTTTTAAAGACCCTGCCGGAAACATCGTAATGCGCAAACCTGCCACTCCGGGTATGGAGAACCGCAAGACGGCTATCATGCAGGCTCACATGGATATGGTGCCGCAGAAGGACCCGAAGAGCAACCATAACTTCGAGACCGACCCTATCGAGACTTGGATCGACGGCGAGTGGGTGAAGGCTAAAGGCACTACTCTCGGCGCTGACGACGGTATCGGCGTGGCTGCCATCATGGCTGTGATGGAGGACAAGACTTTGAAACACGGACCGCTGGAGGCTCTTATCACTGCCGACGAGGAGACAGGAATGTATGGCGCCAACGATCTGCCTGAGGGCGAACTTACCGGTGAGATTCTGCTCAACCTCGACACTGAGGATGAAGGGCAGCTTATTATCGGTAGTGCTGGCGGTGTTGACATCACTGCAACTCTCGATTATAAAGAGGTAGAGACAGACAAGGAGGATATCGCCGTGGCTGTTACTGTAAAGGGACTGAAGGGCGGTCACTCCGGACTGGAGATTGGTCTTGGCAGAGGAAACGCCAATAAGATGCTGGTTCGCATTGTTCGCGAGGCTATCAGCGACGACGATGCACGTCTGGCTTCTTGGCACGGCGGCAACATGCGCAATGCCATCCCGTTTGAGGCTACTGCCGTTCTCACTATGCCTAAGGAGAACAAGGAGGACTTCCTGGCTTTGGCTGCCGACTATAAAGAGGATTTCAACACTGAGTTCAAGGGTATCGAGAATGAAATTGACGTTATCGTGAAGGATGTGGAGTTACCAGCTACTGAGGTTCCACAGGAGATACAGGATAATCTCGTTGATGCTATCTATGCTGCCCACAACGGTGTATGGCGCTATATCCCATCAATCCCGAACATCGTGGAGACTTCTTCAAACCTTGCCATCGTTGACATCGAGGGCGGAAAGGCTGCCGTGAAGATTCTCGCCCGCAGTTCGAGCGAAAGCGTGAAGGCGGAAATCGGTACTTCACTGGCAAGCTGCTTCAGTATGGCAGGCATGAAGGTGGAATTCAGCGGTGAATATGGCGGTTGGGATCCTAATCCAGACAGCGAGCTCATCAAGGAGATGCGCCGTATATACAACGAGCTGTTTGGCAACGAGCCTACCGTTGAGGTTGTTCATGCAGGACTGGAGTGCAGCATCATCCTGAGCAAATATCCAGGTCTCGACATTTGTTCGTTCGGTCCTACGCTCCGCTCTCCGCATACTCCTAACGAGCGTTGTCTGTGGGCTACAGTTCCAAAGTTCTGGGATTTGCTCGTAAGAACTCTTGAGGAGATTCCTGTGAAATAACGAAACATATATAAACATACAAAGAGAGCGTGTGGAATGACATTCCACACGCTCTCTTATTTTCTATTCATGCTGAATTCTGGATTATGAAATATATTGCAGTAAATCAGCATGACATTATGTTTTTATTACTTTCTGTAATAGCTCTTTATTCCGTTCTTGAATTTCAGCTGCAACGAATCTTTCATCATAAGCACAATGTCAACGGTGTCTCTTGCCGGACGAGCCTTTTTGCGCTTGCGATGACCGATCTCTATAGTACCCTCCGTAAGAACCAGCTTACCGTTAAGGATATTCCACTCCTTGTAGTATTTCACCTGAGGGTATTCCAACGGAGTATCGCCGTCAAGACTTGTAGAGCTATACTGCAGTCCCACAGGTTCCATCTGATAGTTTTTCTTTATCTTGAATCCCTGTTCTATCGGCACCATCATTGCCTTCATCATCGAGTCGCGCTCCGGGTCAGGCTTTGCCGCCTGCATAGGTTTGCCGCCCACAGGTCCGTGTTTGCGCATCTTCGGCATCGACAGATAAACCCATGTGCCCTTCAGCTCCTCAAGGTCAATCACCATATCAGCTTTTCTCTTATTGTCCTTGTTAATTACCACCGCCATCATATCTCCGATTTTCGGTCGTCCGAACACTTTATGGCTGCGCATAGCTTCAATGATATTAAACTTTATAGGGTCGCTGTCGTCCGACGGCAATACCACAAGCACCGAGTCTGTGCATCCGTCGCATGCAAGTCCGTAGAAAGTAGAATCTCCCGGCAGTCTCACATCCTTTACTACCTGTACACTTTCGTTTCCTTTTTTGTTTCCGCCGCATGCGGCAAGAGTAAGTGTCGCAATGGCGGCTATCGGTAATAATCTTTTTATGTTCATTTCGTAGTTCTATATTTTTCTTCATGCAAATATACAAATAATTCACTTATAAAATTACTTTAAATGATTTTTATTATAAAAAACATTGACAATTGTAAACTTGAATTGACATAGTAGACGAGGGTAAGCCGTTTTGTAAAATAAATTCACGCTAAAGGGGCAGACGAGATAGTTTTTTCGCTTATAATTTAGATTATTCGGCAAAAAACACTACTTTTGCACCCGTAAACACACGCAGCAGACTGTTCAGCGGGATGAGAAAGCTGCAAGTTTTTTGAATGTCCCGCTCCATGTAGCCTGTTACGCTTTAAATCGAAGATGAAATGAAAAAGAAAATCCAGTTCAGTCTCGTCTACAGAGACATGTGGCAGTCTTCAGGCAAGTTCCAGCCACGCAAGGATCAATTAGAGCGCATCGCTCCGGTAATCATCAAGATGGGATGCTTCTCCCGTGTTGAAACCAACGGTGGAGCTTTTGAACAAGTGAACCTGCTCGCCGGCGAAAATCCTAACGAGGCTGTGAGAGCCTTCTGCAAGCCGTTCAACGAAGTAGGTATCAAGACACACATGCTCGACCGTGGACTCAATGCTCTGCGCATGTACCCAGTGCCTGACGATGTGAGAGCCTTGCAATATAAGGTGAAACACGCTCAGGGCGTTGACATCACCCGCATCTTCTGCGGACTCAACGATGTGCGCAACATCATACCGAGCATCAAGTGGGCACTCGAGGCAGGCATGACGCCACAGGCTACACTCTGTATCACCACATCACCTATCCATACTGCAGAATATTATTCAGACATCGCCGACAAGCTCATTGCTGCCGGTGCAACAGAAATATGCCTGAAGGATATGGCAGGAATCGGTCAGCCGGCAATGCTCGGCAAACTGACCAGAATGATTAAGACTAATCATCCGGACATCATAATACAGTATCACGGACACTCAGGACCAGGACTCTCCATGGCTTCTATCCTTGAGGTTTGCAACAATGGTGCCGACGTTATCGATACCGCCATCGAACCGCTGTCGTGGGGTAAGGTACATCCAGACATCATCTCAGTGCAGAGCATGCTGAAAAACGAAGGCTTCGACGTGCCGGAGATTGACATGAACGCCTATATGGAGGCACGCCACCTCACTCAGGAGTTTATCGACGAGTGGCTGGGCTACTTCATCAATCCGGGCAACAAGATTATGAGTTCGCTGCTCCTTGGCTGCGGACTGCCGGGCGGAATGATGGGAAGTATGATGGCAGACCTTGCCGGAATTCACCGCTCCATAAATTCTATACTCCGCTCAAAAGGAAAACCGGAATACAACACCGACGAGATGCTCGTGAAGCTGTTCAACGAAGTGGCTTATGTATGGCCACGCGTGGGATACCCTCCATTGGTAACACCATTCTCTCAGTATGTCAAGAACATCGCCCTGATGAACCTTCTCACTATGGCTCAGGGCAAGGGACGCTTCGTGATGATGGACGACTCTATGTGGGGAATGATTCTGGGCAAGAGCGGAAAGCTACCTGGCGAGCTCGACCCGGAGATTGTGGAACTGGCAAAGAAACAAGGAAGAGAGTTTACCGATGCCGACCCTCACACGCTTATTCCTAATGCTCTCGACGACTTCAAGAAGGAAATGGACGAGAATGGATGGGACTACGGTAAGGACAACGAGGAGCTCTTTGAACTTGCCATGCACCCGGAGCAGTATCGCGACTATAAGAGCGGTATCGCCAAGAAGCGTTTCCTCGCCGACCTGCAGAAGGCTAAGGACGCTAAGCTCGGCAGCACTCTTACTCCAGAGGAGCTGGCAGCATTCAAGCATGCCAAGGCAGACGCTATCGTTGCTCCAGTCAAGGGACAGGTGTTCTTCGAGTTCCAGGGCGGCGGCGAGTGTGCTCCATGCGTAGAACCGTTTATCGGTCAGCAATACAAAGAGGGCGAGACCTTCTGCTACATACAGGCACCATGGGGACAGTTTGTTCCTGTTCCTGCATGCCTCGGCGGAAAGCTCGTGGAGATTGCCGCAAAGCAAGGCTCTAAGATTAACCGCGGCGACGTGATTGGATATATTGAGCGCGACCATGAGTAAGTGGGAAGAGATTATAAACAAATATTACGGTGAGGAGGGCGATTTGCGTCGCATCCTCATCGTTCACAGTCAATCTGTGGCGCACAAGGCGCTGCAGATTGTTTCGTTACATCCCGAACTGAACATCGACAGCCAGTTTGTTGAAGAGGCTGCAATGCTCCACGACATCGGCATCATAAAGACCGACGCTCCGGGCATAAAGTGTTTCGGCACGGAACCGTATATCTGTCATGGTATTCTCGGAGCTGAGATGCTGCGGCAGGAGGGGATGCCCCGTCATGCCCGTGTTTGCGAGCGGCATACGGGTGCCGGACTGTCACTCCATGACATAGTGAGCCAGAACCTGCCGTTGCCACATCAGGATTTTCTGCCCGAAACGCTGGAGGAGAAGCTTATCTGCTATGCCGACAAGTTTTTCTCGAAGACGCATCTCGACATAGAGAAACCTATAGAAAAAGTGGAAAGGAGCATCGCCAAATTCGGCGACGACGGACTGGAGAGGTTCAGGGAGTGGGAAAAAATCTTTGGCTGATGGAATTTATCTTTCGTGTTTTCGTAGCTGCCCTATTGGGCGGCATAATCGGGTTTGAGCGTGAATACCGCGCCAAGGAAGCCGGTTTGCGCACGCATTTCCTCGTGGCAATGGGCAGTGCGCTGTTTATGATACTCTCGCAGTTTGGTTTCGAGAGCCAGCTCGGCATGCCAACGATATCACTCGACCCTTCGCGAATTGCCTCTCAGGTGGTAACGGGCATCGGTTTCATCGGTGCCGGCACGATAATATTCCAGAAGCACGTGATAAAGGGACTTACCACGGCTGCCGGCTTATGGGTAACATCGGCAATCGGTCTTACCTGTGGTTCGGGAATGTATCTGCTTGCCGTAACGGCAACGCTCCTCGTATTGCTATGCCTCGAAACAATATATTTCGTTCTTCTGCGTTTCGGTTCAAGGAATATCTCAGTAACTATCAGTACTGCTGAGCGCGAGAACATCAATAGGGTCATAAACCGTCTGCGCCATGACAACGTGTCGATGGATTCTTATGAAATGAAGAAACAGGACGGGCTTTACACCGTGTCGATGGAACTGAAAGTGAAACGCAACAACTACCGCAATCAGATTATCGAATTTATGGATAAGTTTGACGGCGTGGATATAGAAAGTATAGAATAAGGGGATAGCTATTCATTTTATAATTCATAAATTGAATCTTATTTTTGGATTTTATCCCCCACCCTCACTATTTGTTATGAAATCCCCAGTTTATAGGCATTTAAGTTGGGAAGGAATATGGTAATCCAATAAAATCTATTTTATGCATATACTCAATATGCATCTTGTGCCCTAATTCAAGCGAAACAAAACAATAAAAACAATAACAAGCATGGAAAAGCATCCCAACGGCGGAGTAGTATTCTTTCAGTTTCCATTTTTTCAAAAGAATGAGGAGTTATAGGATTAGTTTATTTTACAATCCACCCGTCGAGAGTTCCCGTCTTCGACGAGAAGTTGCAACCTATCAGATGAATACGTTTGCTGCTTGCCTCATACTCCCGTGCATATCCCCTGTCTTCAATCTGCTTGAGGGCAACATCGGCAGAACCATCGAGTTTAAACTCAAAAATATATACATCATGTGAAGTCTCCACTGTGCAGTCTACCCTGCCTTCGCTCTGTTCTTTTTCCACAAAGACTGTGTATGAACTTATCATGCGCAGTATCAGGTAGAATGTGTATTGAAAATATCGCTCTTTCTCGCGCTCGTCATCCTTACGCCGTTGAGAATACGGAATACTTGCAAGGAAAGACGTGAAAAGTTTCCGGATTTGTTCCGTATCTCCACTTTCCATTGCCGTGGCTACTTGTATAACCCATGCCGCTGGTTCTTCCTGAGGCTTCAGATAGCTGGCGGCAACTAATGTAACGAAGCCGTTTCTTACCTCATCGTTGGGGAAATCAAGAAGATAGGAGTTCGTCAGGCGGTTGAACTTCTTTATGGTGAGGTAGCCACTCTGGTATATCATCGGGAGCGGTGCTTCTATATTAGCCTTATAGTCAACGAAACGACTCGTAGGGTAATACTTGTTTGTCATCTCGTTGAGATTCTCGTTGCAATGAGCCAAGAGACGCACAAGATAGGTCGGCGAACCAGTCTTAAACCAATAGTCGTCTATCCACATCTCCTTGAAGGCGCATAGCACGCTGAAAGGATTGTACACGCCAATCAGGCGGCGACTGAAATTGTAGCCGTCAAACTGGCGTCTCAATTTGTTTTTCATTTCGTCCTTTGTCATTTCGTATTCGAAAGCCATCTCATTAATCTGTTGTTTGAATACGGTGTGCAGCTCCTTCTCGGTAATGCCGAGCAAAGTGTCGTAGCGTGCAGAGAGACTTATGTCGTCGGGCTGGTTGAAACCGCTGAAAACACTTACCTGTGAGAACTTCGTAACGCCGGTGAGCAAGACAAACTGCAGATGTTCATCGGCAGCCTTGAATACGGAATAGAAGCCTTTCAGAACCTCGCGATTCCAATCTTCAATTCGCATCATCTGTCCGTTGACAGAGGTCTCTAAACCTGTATCCATAACGTCAAGCAAAGGCTTGTCGTATTCGTCAATCAAGACAACGGCGCGCAGTCCTGTTCTTTCATGAGCTGCCTTCAATATGTAAGCGAACCTGTCGCCGAGTGTATCATGATACGGATCCTTACCGTAGATATCCTCCTGGGCTTCAACAAAACCGGTTAAGGTTTTTCCCAACTCTCCACCCGATGTAAAGTTTTTTCCGTTGAAGTCGATATGAAACACTGGGTATTCCTTCCATTCCTTTTCCAGATTATCGATGGCAAGTCCCTTGAATAGTTCTTTTCTCCCCTGAAAATAACACTCAAGTGTAGATACGAGCAAAGACTTTCCGAACCTACGTGGACGACTCAGAAAATAAATTTTTCCGTTTTTTACCAAATCGTAAATCATTTCGGTCTTGTCTATGTAAACATAACCGCCGTCGATTATCTGGTCGAAGCTCTGTATACCGATAGGATATTTCATATTCATATTATAACGATTAAAGTCCTTATATATTGGCAGTGCAAAGATAGTACATACCGAGGAAAGAATAAAATATATTATTTAGAAATACAGCTTGTCTATCCCTTCCATCTCCACTTCTTCATTACTTTCCTTCCCAAACGGGAGAACACGTATGTGATATGCTGCGTAGGCAATGCCTTGCCGGCAACGATAAGCGTTACGGCAGTAAGGATAAGCAAGCAGCCCACGGCAAGACGCATGGTGAAGACTTCGCCAAAGACGAACACTCCGATACACACTGCCGTGATTGGCTCCAAGGCTCCCATCACGGCGGTTGGTGTCGACCCGACATTGTGTACGGCTATTACCATCAAGATGAGAGAGATTACCGTGGGGAATACGGCGAGCAGCAGGGCATAAAATAGGCTATGGATAGAAGTAATGGACTGAAGCCGGGCACTGTCGCCGGTGAATGAATATAAGATTATCATGAGTGTGCCGATAAACAACACATAGAATGTGAGCTTTACCGACGACATGCGGAGCGACGACTTGTTCACCACTACTATATATACGGCATATGTCAACGAGGATATAATGACGAGTATTACGCCGACGGTTGACAATACCGCACCGTCGCCTCCCTTATAGAGCAGACTTATGCCGCTCAATGCCAGGACAATAGACACAATGGTTACCGGCGTAACCTTTTCCTTGAAAAATACCGCCATGATTACTGCTACCATAACGGGATATACAAACAGAATCGTCGATGCTATGCCAGCATCCATAAAGTTGAAACTGCAATACAAAGCCAGCGAGGAGCCTGCCATAAGAACGCCTAATGCCAAGAGCACCTTGAATTCGCGACGTGTAACGGCAAACGACTTGCGTTGAATAACCATTATAGCGGCAAGAATCAGCGTGGCAAGAGCATAACGATAGAATATCACCGAATTGGCATTCAGTCCGTCGGCATAAAGATTTAATGCCCCAAGCGGATTAGTGCCGTAGCTTATGGCGGCAAGGATACCGCATATCGTACCTTTAACTTTAGAATTCATCATTTCTTGTTGTTAGCCTCCATTAATCTTTCAAGTTTCTCTTTCTCTCCTACAACCCATATCGTGTCTTCCTTCTGAAACTGATGCGACGGTGAGAGCATCGAAAGCGTTTCCTCGCCTTTCTCCATACCAACAACCATGCAGTCGTAGATGTCGCGGATTCCGCTCTCTGATAGGGTCTTGCCGATAAACTGTCCTTTGTCGCTGATTACGAGCTGACGGAGTTTCATCTCGCGCTTCTCAATATCCGGGTCTTCTGCCAGCAGGTCGCTCTTCAAGGCATTGCTGAACGACGTGAGTTGGTCATCGCTGCCTATGACCTGTATTTTGTCGCCTGGAAAGATGCGGTCATCACCATTAGGGATATTTATCCTCTGTCTGCCGCGCAACACGCTGCTCACGTTCACCCCGAACCTGCTCCTAAGCTGCAGTTCGCTGAGAGTTCTGCCAGCCCACAGCGACCCTTCGGGTACTTCGAAATCGGCAATGTGGATATCGCGGTCGAGCAAGTGTCCCTCGTAGAGCGGACGCTTATGGCCGTAGACCTGAGCCTTGATATCTCGCGAATGAAGGTTCTGGATGAACATGCGCTCCATACGGATGCTGCGCTTCTTCAAGTGTCGAGAGAGTATCATCAGCGTTACCACAACGATGGCTATGACTATCATCAAGGCATTGGTAAAGCGTGTAAGATAATTGCATATATAGAATATAAAAGCCATGGCAACCATAAAGCGCACGATGATGGTAAATACGAGCGGCGCACGGTTCATCTTGTTCTCGCGCCACAGCTTACGGAACTCCACGCTATGGTTTTTCTTCATCACCATGGCACGCAGGAATGGAGATATAAGCGATACCGTAACCAGTCCGCAAACGGCATTTGCCCACCAGTGGGGCAACATCTGTCGCAACGGCAGCAAGGCAAAGGTGAACATGAGGGCAATGACTGCCACGGAGAGGATAGAATAAATCACCGTGATACGCAGCAGTTGCATGATCAGGCTGCGCCAGTTACCCTGTGGCGTTGACGAAGGATGGCTCAGTGCAAGATCGTTAAGCATACGTATGATATTCTTCGGCAGATGCTTCTCCAGTCGGCTGTATGCCGGAGTGGAGAGGCGGATCATATACGGAGTGAGGAATGTTGTTATCACCGACACCGCCACTACAACAGGATAAAGGAAATCGCCTATCACACCGAGCGACAATCCAAGCGAGGCGATGATGAACGAGAACTCACCGATTTGTGCCATCGAGAATCCGCATTGCATAGCCGACTTCAACGACTGTCCGCTGATAAGGAAACCAAAGGAGCCGAACACTGCCTGACCAATGAGGATGGTCAGAACAAGAACGATGATAGGCACGCTGTATTCCACAAGGATTTTCGGGTCGACGAGCATACCGACAGATACGAAGAATATAGCGCCAAACAGGTTCTTTACCGGTTCCACGAGTTTTATTATCTTCTCTGCCTCCACTGTTTCGGCAAGTATACTTCCCATTACGAATGCCCCGAAAGCACTGCTGAATCCAACTTTTGTGGATATTACCGCCATGGCGCAACACAGTCCGAGCGAAACAATAAGCAGCGTCTCGCTGTTGATAAGTTTTCTGGAACTTCTCAGTAGCCACGGTATGGCGAAGATTCCCACTACGAACCAAAGGATGAGAAAGAATCCTATACGCACCACACTGCCCAACATCTGTCCGCCGTCGATATTAGCTCCCGATGCCAATGCCGAAAGCATCACCATCATGACAATGGCAAGCATATCCTCGAGTATCAGAACGCTCATCACCATACTGGCGAAGCGCTGCTGGCGGAGACCAAGGTCGTCGAATGCCTTATATATAATAGTGGTGGAGCTCATGGCGAGCATTCCGCCGAGAAAGATGCAGTCCATACGCCCCCAACCGAAGCCATGACCTACGATCATGCCGAGCGCCATCATGCAGAACACGATGACACACGTGGCTATAATCGGCGATGACCCCATCTTGACAATCTTCTTGAAAGAAAAGTCGAGTCCTAAAGAAAAGAGCAAGAACATCACTCCGATGTCCGCCCATGTATGAATGTCGGCAATATCCATTACAGACATGATGTAAGGCATCTTCGGACTGACAAGGAATCCGGCCACAACATAGCCAAGAACAAGAGGTTGCTTTAGTCGCTTGAAAATTATCGTTACTATTCCCGCCACTACGAGAATAAGGGCAAGGTCATTGATAAGATGTGGAAGTTCGCTCATATATATATAAAAGTGAAAAAAAACACCCTTGCCTTTATATTATAATATGTTGCAAGGGTGTCGTGTTATTCTTTTAGTCGTTGAAATCTGCTGTCAGCTCACAAATCTTTACCACTGTTTGCATCGCCTTCTCCATAACCTGAATGCTTACAAACTCGTAAGGTCCGTGGAAGTTCACGCCGCCGGCAAAGATGTTCGGACAAGGCAGTCCTTTGAACGACAGTTGCGCTCCGTCGGTTCCGCCACGGATAGGCTCCACCTTTGGCGGTACTCCGCAAAGCTCCATTGCCTTCAATACGATGTCGATTACATACATATTCGGGTCTATCTTCTCCTTCATGTTGTAATACTGGTCGCTTACGGTGATTTCTACCGTTCCCTTGCCGTATTTCTCGTTCAACTTCTCGGCAACAGATGTGATGAAACGCTTGCGCTCCTCGAATTTCTTGCGGTCGTGGTCGCGGATGATATACGAGAGTTTAGCGTTTTCGATATTGCTCTCGATGCCAAGCAGATGATAGAATCCCTCGTAGCCCTCGGTTGTCTCCGGAGTCTCATTGGCAGGCAGCAGTCCGATGAACTCGGCAGCAAGCATGTTGGCGTTTATCATCTTGCCTTTGGCATATCCCGGATGAACGCTCACGCCATGGATATGAACCTTAGCCGATGCAGCGTTGAAGTTCTCGTATTCAAGGTCGCCCAGGTCGCCGCCGTCCATGGTATATGCCCACTGGCAACCGAACTTCTCTACATTGAAATGATGTGCACCCATACCAATCTCCTCGTCGGGATTGAATCCCATACGGATGTCGCCGTGCTTGATTTCGTCGTGGTCGCGCAGCCAGCACATTGCCTGTACAATTTCAGCAATACCTGCCTTGTCGTCGGCACCGAGCAGAGTGTGTCCGTCGGTAACGATAAGATCCTCGCCTTTGTGCTGAAGCAATTCCGGGAATTTCTTTGGTGAAGAGACGATGCCCTCGGAGAGGGTGATGTCTCCGCCGTCGTAGTTCTCCACGATGCGTGGCTTGATGTCCTTTCCGCTGCAGTCTGGCGACGTGTCGTAGTGGCTGATAAATCCTATTGTCGGGATTTCCTTCTTCGTGTTAGCCTTCAGTGTGGCATAGATATATCCCTGTTCGTCCATCTCCACGTCGCTGAAGCCCTCGGCTTTCAGTTCGTCACGCAGATACTCGGCGAATATGAGTTGTTTGCTTGTGCTCGGCACGGTCTGGCTCTCTTCAGCCGACTGTGTGTCGAACTTCACATAGTTCAAGAATCTTTCTGTTATGTTCATTTCAGTATTCGTTTTTATTGTGGTTAAGTCAATATGTCAGCAAAATTATAAATGATATTTGAGGTATGCAAGTATTTGCAGGGAAATTAAGCATATAATGTTTATAATTCCTTTATATATATAGACAATATTCGGCTAAGTGTATAAAGTGTACTGCGATTTTATACTTTATATTAATAATCTTACTATATTTGCAGCGTCAAATGCATTTGTACAGACCACCCTGTTAAAGGAGCGAATCCGAAAAGCTATATGAGTAGGAGAAATATTCTTAAACTAATAACATTAAGAAAGAAATTATTTCCACTTATTTTATTACCTGTGTGCTGGACATCCAACTTAATTGAATGTCTACTTTCTTCAACACAAGAAGTTAAAGTTTCTAACATTATAACTTTAAGTAGTTTTGTGTATACAATACTTACAACAATTGTAATTTATCGTTTTAATCATGAGAAAAAATAATTTAAGTAAATGTTCAAAAATAAATTTATTAAAGTTTCTGATTTAGTTCTTCCCCTCCCCCGCCTCCCCCTCCGGGGGCGGAGCAATTACTCTTTATAGCGAAGCAGTTACACTTTCTATCGGAGCAATTACCCTTTATAGCGAAGCAGTTGCACTTTATAGCGAAGCAATTACGCTTTATAGCGAAGCAGTTGCACTTTCTATCGGAGCAATTACTCTTTATAGCGAAGCAGTTACACTTTCTATCGGAGCAATTACTCTTTATAGCGAAGCAGTTGCACTTTCTATCGGAAAACGAATGGATTTGTTATTGACAACATTCGCACGATTATTATTAACAACTTGTTTATCGAATAAAAAAGGTTCTTCCGGAAAATGGAGTGATATTATTTTCCCGCAGATTACACAGATATC
>ERZ808270.541-NODE-541-length-21296-cov-2.675627_pt1 | contig 21296 bp, 14 predicted proteins | sample MGYA00521082_ERZ808270 | MGnify/ENA primary metagenome ERZ808270 (study PRJEB31516, sample SAMN03275594) | gut metagenome | biome: mammalia-associated habitat; material: feces | host: Papio cynocephalus | place: Kenya | collected 2012-07-27 ... | reverse complement strand
TCCACAACCGCTTGGTGTCGAAATAATACGCAGTGTCGCACTGGATATACGACTGCACATGGAACTTCTCGTCGAATTGCTCCAAGAAGAGTCCCTTGTCGAATATCCAGCGCGACGGATTCACGCTTTGGTTGACTTCCCATCGTTCTGCCACAATTTTGTACTTGATGACGCCTGAATCCGAAACCAACGTGTTCACACCGAAACTAGTCATGGTGGCGACAGAGTCGCGGGGATAGATGGCTGGAGCCGTGTGCTCCTTCGGTTGGTTGCAAGCAAAAAGGGTGGCGAGCAGAAAGCCCGATAATATAAAATGCTTTGATTTATCCAATTGAACCATGTGTTATTCCACTTTCCACTTCATGAACCAACGCTCGTTGAAGGTCAGTCCGATGTTGATGCGGAAGGTATTCTCTGTTATGAGATTCTTGGCGCCCTGGTGCACCCACTGTCCACTGATATTGAGGATAGAGCGGTTGTTCCATCCGTTCATGATGGGAATGCCGAAACCTGCGCTGACAGAGATTTCCTTGGGGCCGTTGACTCCGTTGATTTTCTGATAAGAGGTGGCATAGGAAGCACCGGCACGATAGTGGATGCGGCCGAGGAAGTGGCGGGAGCGCTCGTTGTCGCAGTAGTCTACACCCAGATTCACCTTGTGGCGGTCGCTAAAAAGATTGCTTTGCAGCTGATAGGTGTGGGCATTGTCCACCACTTTATATTGAGGATACTGCACACTCGCCCACTTCTGGAGCGTGTAGTCCACGCCGACCCGAATGCGGTTGTCATGGTTCCAGGCAAGACCCGCTCCGAACATGGTCGGTATCTCGAGTCCGTTCTTGACCGTCATGGTGTCGGCAAACGACACGGAAGTCTGGTTGTTGTATGACTGGACAATACATTTTGGATCTGTTCCCAGTTTGTGTCCCAACGTATAGGTGGCACCGAGAGTGAAACTTTCCTTCTTGCCCACCTTGAGTTGATACTGCGCACCGAACATAAGGTTGTAGCTGCGCACGTCAGCCTCGTAGCTCTTGGAAAGGGTGTTGACATAGGCATCACTGTAGGAACTGGACACAGAGCGGTCAATGTCTCCCCACAGGTAGGCACCGTTCACACCGATGGAAAGGCCCTTCAAGGGTTCCCAACCCACACCCAAATAGATCTGATGAAGGCCACCAGAACCTGCGTATGTATTAGTATAATAGGTGGAAGAAGTTCCTGCCAAGTTTTGAGAAGACGAATAATTATAGCCGATGTTGGTGAAAGGCAGGATACCGAAACTCATGCCCACATGCTTGAAGGCACGGAATCCTGCCACCGCATATTCAAAGTCAGCGTTGTTGGCATTGAGTTTTTTATTGTTTTCCTTGAAATTGGTGACCTGTCCGCTCACACCGGCATCGAAAATAAAGGTGAGCGAGTCCATAGCGGAATAAGAAGCCGGATTGATAAAGTTCACCTGATTATGTTCACGGAAACCCAAGCCCACTCCATTCATGCCACGGTTGAAGCCGCTGGTTTGGTCAGCCAACACACCCAGTCCATACTGACTGTATGGAGAATTTGTGCCGCTCTGAGCCACCGCCGTCAGAGACATCGCCGTCAAAAAGAGGGCGCTTAAGATGTTTTTCTTCATTAATGTCTATGTTTACAACACGCTACACAAGGCGTGTAATTTTTATTCAATGCTGCAAAATTATTGAAAAAAAACGAAATAATAGCACGGAAAGTCAATAATTAAAGTTATTTTTGCAACGTGAAAAGTTTAAAAATCATCATAAAAACAGTCATTATTGTCGGTATATTATTGATTTCCAATAGTATAGCCGCATTCTCTCAAGTTTCTAACCAACGCACTCAAGCTTCCGGATTAGACTCTGTACGTATCAGTCTGCTCACTTGCGGTCCGCACAATGAGGTTTACAGCCTCTATGGACACACCGCTATCCGCTACGAGAATCCCGCACAGGGAATCGACGTGGCGGTCAACTATGGCATGTTCAGTTTCAGCAAACCGCATTTCATCCTCCGTTTTGTGTTTGGTTTAACCGACTATGAGATGGGCATCGTGCCCTTCAGTGCCTTCTGCGAGGAGTATAGAAGAGAGGGGCGGAAAGTTATCCAGCAGACGCTTAACATCGACAACGACTCGAAAGTGCGCATCATCAGCGCCATTGAGAAAAACTACGAGCCACAGAACAGAGAATATCGCTACAACTATTTCTATGACAACTGCACCACTCGCGCCCGCGACATCCTCGTCGACAACATTGAGGCTGCGGGTCACAAGGTGATTTATCCGGAAGAGAACTATTCTTCCACTTTCCGCAAATCCATCCATTTCTACAATTACGACCACCCATGGGCACGTTTCGGAAACGACCTTCTGCTCGGTGTGATGGCCGACAGAAAGATAACCAGCAGCGAACGGCAGTTCATGCCGGAGCAGTTGGAAAAAGATTTCGCCTCCGCCCGTATAGACAAGCGTCCGCTGGTGGAGAAGACCACCGTCTTGCTGTCACAAGGTCCCCAAGCCGAGGAAAGTGAGTTCCCATTCAGTCCCTATATGTGCAGCTTATTCCTCTTCGTCTTCTGTTCCTTCATCGCCGGCATGGAGGCACGCTACAAGAAAATCTTTTGGGGCATGGATGTAGCCGTGATGGCGCTCAGCGGACTGGCAGGAATCATCCTCTTCGCCATGATTTTCTCACAGCACCCCACCGTAAGTCTCAACCTCCAGATATTGATCTTCAGTCCCCTCCCCTTGTTCTTCCTTTGGAACACGCTGAAAGCCACCCGGGAAAACAAATATCCTATATGGACAACCATCAACGCCGTTCTGGTCGGACTGTTCTTTATCGGAGGACTTTTCCAGAACTATGCAGAGGGAATGTATTTTGTGGCATTATCTTTGCTGACTAGAAGTGAGTCCCACTTTGTGGTGTACAAAATGAGAAAGAATAGCAGACATGAATAAATATATAACAGCAGCGCTCGTCGCCATCACTGCCACGGGAACCGAAGCCCAGACGCTCAATCCCGCACCCAAGCTGGTGGTCAACATCACCGTTGACCAATTGCGCTCTGACTATATAGAAGCATTTGCCCCTCTCTATTCGGAGAACGGTTTCCGTAAGTTGCTGAAACAGGGAAAGATCTTCGAGAATGCTTCCTATGCATTCACCCCTGTCGACCGGGCTTCAGCCATCGCCACCATCAATACAGGAGCCACACCTTATTATAATGGTGTCGTGGGAGAAAAGTGGCTCGACCGTAATACGTTGCAGCCCATCGACTGCGACGCAGATCCTCAATTCAAATACTCGCCCAACCATATTGTCTCGTCCACCCTCAGCGATGAACTCAAAGTTGCCACCGATGGAGGAGCCGTGGTCTATGCCATCGCCCCCTTCCGCAACGCCGCCATTCTGTCAGCCGGCCATGCTGCCGACGGTGCCATTTGGATAGACGACAATGGCAAGTGGACCACCTCAACTTATTATAGCAAGGATTTGCCAAAATGGATTAAATTCCAAAACGAGACAAATCCGCCCAAATCTCTTAGAACCAAAGACTTCATCTCCATCAACTCAAGCATTACAGACATGGCATTGCAATGTTTTCGCAATGCGTCGATGGGCACGGACAGCCGTCCAGACTTGCTTGAGGTGACCTATTATGCAGGCAACGACAAGAATGACAAAACGACACAATGGCAGAGTCAACTGCAGCAGACGTATGTCAATCTTGACAAGAATATAGGCAAACTCATCTCCACCATCGAGCAGAACCTGGGACGGCAGAACGTGTTGTTCGTCATCACAAGCACGGGTTACAGCGATGAGGAGGAGAAGGCAGACTATGCCAAATACCGCGTGCCCACAGGCACCTTCTACATCAACCGTACCGCCAATCTGCTCAACATCTACCTCGGGGCCGTCTATGGACAAGGACGCTATGTCAACACCTACTTCCACAACCAACTCTATCTCAACGACAAGCTCATCGAGCAGAAACGTCTGAGCATGAGCGATGTGTTGAAGCGTTGCCAGGCTTTCCTCATCCAGTTGGCTGGTGTGCGCGATGTCTACACCAGCGATTTGCTACTCTCCAGCCGCAGCAGTGACTTGGAGACCATCCGCAACGGCTACATGCCCAACGTCAACGGCGACATCGTCATCGAAGTGACTCCCGGATGGCAGTTGCTCAACGAAGACAACCAAGAATCATTCACGGCACGCGCTTCTTTCGTGCCCTTCCCCATACTCATCTACGGCGCCGACGTGAGAGCCGAGCGCATTACCCTTCCGGTGACAGTAGACCGCATTGCGCCTACCATCGCCAAAAGCATTCGTATACGGGCTCCTAATGCTTGCAAGGCTGCGCCCCTTTATTGATTTCCGATAAAGGAGCGCCTCGGCATGGCCATGCTATGTCCATAATCACACCTTATTAAATATAGGTAGGCAAAAGGGAGAAAAAGAAAAAAGAAAAGGTTTCCTTTTGTATTGTCTCTAAATTGCAGTACCTTTGCAAGTCAAAAGTAGAATAAAAATAAAAACAATATAACAATGAATTTCAACAAAATCCTACAGTCATTGTTCGGCAACAAGTCTTCACGAGACATGAAGGTGATTCAGCCTATCGTAGAACAAGTGAAGAAAGCCTATCCTGAAATCAAGGCGCTGAGCAATGATGAACTGCGTGCACGTACCAACGAAATCAAGAAGTACGTACAAGATTCCGCCTGCGAGCAGAAGAAGAAGATTGCTGAACTCAAGGCTAAAATCGAGGAAACCCCTATCGACGAGCGCGAGGGTATCTTCAACCAAATCGACAAACTTGAGAAAGAGGTGCTCGAGGTCTATGAGAAAGCCCTCAACGAAGTGCTTCCCGTAGCGTTCAGCATCGTGAAAGACACCGCCCGCCGTTTTGCCGAAAACGAGGAGACCGTGGTGACCGCCACCGACTTCGACCGCGAGCTCGCCGCCGACCCAAAGAACGATTTCATCACCATCGACGGTGACAAGGCATACTATCACAATCATTGGACTGCAGGTGGAAACGACCTGAAATGGGAAATGGTCCACTACGATGTGCAGCTCTTCGGTGGCGTGGTGCTCCATCAAGGCAAAATCGCCGAAATGGCCACTGGTGAAGGTAAGACCCTCGTGGCTACTCTCCCTGTGTTCCTCAATGCCCTCACCGGCAATGGCGTGCATGTGGTCACAGTCAACGACTACTTGGCCAAACGTGACTCCGAGTGGATGGGACCGCTCTATGAGTTCAACGGACTTTCCGTCGACTGCATCGACAAGCACCGCCCCAACTCACCCGAGCGTCGCAAAGCCTACATGGCAGACATCACCTTCGGTACCAACAACGAGTTCGGTTTCGACTACCTGCGTGACAATATGGCCATCTCTCCTGCCGACCTCGTGCAACGCGCCCACAACTACGCCATTGTCGATGAGGTCGACTCCGTGTTGATTGACGATGCCCGTACTCCGCTCATCATCTCCGGTCCTGTACCCAAGGGTGACGACCAGATGTATGAGGAATACCAGCCGCTGGTAGAGAAATTGGTAGGTGTGCAGCGCAAGCTCGCCACACAGTATCTCGCAGACGCCAAGCAGCTCATCGCCAAAGGCCAGCAGACCAAGGACCAGAAGACACTCGACGAAGGATTTCTTTCACTCTACCGTTCCTTCAAGGCACTGCCAAAGAATAAGCCACTGATTAAATACCTCTCTGAGGAAGGCATCAAGGCCGGCATGCTCAAGACCGAGGAATATTACATGGAGAACAACAACCGCAAGATGCCTGAGGCAGTGGAACCGCTCTACTTCGTGGTGGACGAGAAACTCAACTCATGCGATTTGACCGACAAAGGTACGGAATGGCTCTCCAACCAAGTGAACGACAAAGAGCTCTTCGTCCTCCCCGACATTGCTTCTCAGTTGTCGGCTTTGGAGAACGAGAAGGATCTTGACGACCAGCAAAGACTGGACAAGAAGGATGACCTCCTCAACCACTACGCAGTTCAGAGCGAACGTGTACACACACTTCAGCAGTTGCTCAAGGCCTACACCATGTTCAACAACAACGAGGAATACGTGGTAATGGACGGCGAGGTAAAAATCGTCGATGAGCAGACAGGCCGTATCATGGAGGGACGCCGTTGGAGCGACGGTCTCCATCAGGCTGTAGAAGCCAAGGAGCACGTGAAGGTGGAAGCTGCTACGCAGACCTACGCCACCATCACCCTGCAAAACTACTTCCGTATGTACCACAAGCTTTCCGGTATGACAGGTACAGCTTCGACAGAAGCTGGTGAGTTCTGGGATATCTATAAACTCGATGTAGTGGAGATTCCTACCAACAAGCCTATCGCCCGCAAGGACCTCGACGACCGTGTCTACAAGACCGCCCGCGAGAAATACAAGGCTGTCATCGATGAGATCATAGCAATGAGAAACGCTGGCCGTCCAGTGTTGGTCGGCACCACCTCGGTGGACATCTCTGAAATGTTGAGCAAGATGCTCGACATGCGCCATATTCCCCACAATACCCTGAACGCCAAGCAGCACATGCGCGAGGCTCACATCGTACAGGAAGCCGGACGCAGTTCGCTGGGCAAAGTGGAGATTGTTGACGCAGACGGAAACAAACACATAGAAGAGCGTATGCTCGGAGCAGTGACCATCGCCACCAACATGGCAGGTCGTGGTACCGATATCAAACTGACACCGGAAGTGAAGGAGGCAGGCGGTCTGGCCATCATCGGTACAGAGCGGCACGAAAGCCGTCGTGTAGACCGACAGCTCCGTGGTCGTGCCGGCCGTCAGGGAGACCCGGGTTCTTCCGTATTCTATGTATCTCTCGAAGACAAACTGATGCGTTTGTTCGCCTCCGAGCGCATCGCTTCCATCATGGACAAACTCGGCTTCAAGGAGGGCGAGCGCATCGAGGCACCAATGATTTCCAGAAGCATTGAACGTGCCCAAAAGAAGGTTGAAGAGAACAACTTCGGTATCCGCAAGCGCCTGCTCGAATATGATGACGTGATGAACAAGCAGCGTACCGTAGTCTATGAGAAGCGCCGTCACGCCCTCATGGGTGAGCGCATCGGCATGGACATCACCAATATGATTTGGGACCGTGTGGTCAACATCATCGAAACCAACGACTACGAGGGATGCCGTGAACAATTCCTCAAGGTGCTCGCCATGGAATGTCCATTCACAGAGGAAGAGTTCATCAACAGTAACAACCATGCAGACCTCGAAGAGCGCGCCTTCCAAGACGCTATGGCAGCCTTCAAGCGCAAGACCGACCGCATCCAGAGTGTGGCTTGGCCGGTCATCAAGCAAGTAGAGGAAGAGCAAGGACAGATGTTCGAGCGCATCATGGTGCCCATCGTGGACGGCAAGAACGGCTACAACATCCCTTGCGACCTCAAGGAAGCCTATGACACAGAATGCAAGAGTGTGGTGAAGCAGTTTGAGAAAGTGATTATCCTCAAGATTATCGATGACGAGTGGAAAGAGAACCTCCGCCAACTCGATGAACTGAAGCACAGTGTGCAGAACGCATCCTATGAACAGAAAGACCCATTGCTCATATTCAAGCTCGAGAGTGTGAAACTCTTCGACAACATGGTCAACTCCATGAACAACCGTACGGTCAGCATCCTCATGCGTGCCCAGATACCAGAACTGCAGCAACAGGAAGTGCATCAGGCAGCTCCAGAAGAGCACAGCCAGCGCTACACCGAGCAAAAAGAGGACTTGGAAGAAGAGGCACAGAAGGCTGCCGCTAACCAAGACACTCGAGAGAATCAGGAAGTAAACCACACCCCCTATGTGAAAGACAAGATGCCTCGCCGCAACGACCCATGTCCATGCGGTAGCGGCAAGAAGTTTAAAGACTGCCACGGCAAAGGACTTGTATAAAATCCTTTAGCCACAAACATAGACTCTCAGGGGCATATCAGGGAACCATATCTCGGATATGCCCTTTTTAACGCAACCCCATCTCAACAATAACAAAAAGAAGAAATCATATGACAAACAAAGAATTGATGCTCAGGGCCATTGCCCTCAGTGAAGAAAGCGTGAGAAATGGCGGAGGTCCATTCGGAGCCGTCATAGCGAAGAATGGCGAGATTGTCGCCGAGGCGTCCAACTGCGTGACGATAGACTGCGACCCGACTGCCCATGCAGAAGTGTCAGTCATCCGCAAAGCCGCCAAGGCTCTCCACACCTTCGACCTGTCGGGATGTGAGATTTTCACTTCCTGCGAACCATGTCCTATGTGTTTCGGTGCCATCTATTGGGCGCATCTGGACAAAATTTATTATGCCAACAACAAAAAGGATGCCACCAACATTGGATTCGATGACGATTTCATTTACCAGGAAATCGCCCTTGAACCTCAAAAGCGGAAGAAGCCATCAGAGATTCTGCTCCGCACAGAAGCCATAAAAGCCTTCGATATGTGGCGTGAAAAAACGGACAAGAAGGAATATTAAGAAAACGCTTTGCGCTCGATTGAGCGCAAAGCGTTTTCTTTTTCATAAGTTGTTTAGCGCAAGAACGCATACAACATATAGTTTCTTGATTTATTTCTTCAAGAGTCTGTCTATCTCATCAAACTCCTTGCCCATATTCAGATTCAGATAGATAGTATAGAGCACAGGTGCCCATTTTTGCTTTTGGCCGGGCGCCAACTGGCGGTAACGTTCCATATAAGGTCGACTCTTGGTATAATTCTCCAAGATTTTCTTACGCGCCGAAGCATACTTCTGCGACACCTTGTCAAGCTCTATCGCCTTATTGAAATATGCCAAACCGAGATTAAAATACGCATCCGCCAAAGAATCGTTCTCCGCAAGCAACTGCCTACAGATATCGATACATTCATCGTAACGGCCAGTGTTGAGCAATACGGTGCTCTTGGTGAAGCGATAGAGCACATTGGCACTGTCAGTAACAAGTGCCCTGTCGGTCACTTCCATTGCCTCTTTCTGCATATCGTGCTCGGCATAGTAGTCTATCAGTCGGGGGAAGAAGAACGGAAACGAAGGATAACTGCTGAATCCCTCACGGAGGGTGTTGACATAGCCTGTCGTGTCGCCTTTCTGCTTCAGCATTTCACATTTAAACTGGAGCAGGAAGGCGCGCCTTGTCGAGTCACGAAAAGCCATGTCGAGATATTTTCCGGTCTTTGCCACATCATTCTCCTTGTATCCACAATAGGATGCCCAATAGGCTGCTTCCGGCATATTGACATCTTTTTCGTCATAGCGATAGTTGGAAAATAGAGGTTGGCGGGCGCAGTCCAAATAGGTGTCGAAGAAATCGAACGCCCGTTGATAGTTTTTCTTGCTGATGAAATAAGCCCCCCCATTGTAGAGATTGGGGCGATAGGTGTTGAGATATTCAGCATGTCCCTTGCGGTACTTCAGTTTGACATTGCCCTTGGCATCGGGCATGGCGTCAACAGAGTCCATCTGTTCAAGCACGGAAAACATTTTGATGGTGGCATTGAAAAGTGATGCCGTGTCATACTGCTGCTTGAGATAGAGTTTCTCGTTGCCTTGGTTATATTGTCCCTTGACCGCCTCAAAGAGGGTCATCCATATCTTCATGTTGTCACGGTTGGAAGAGTCCTTGAGCAAGTCGGTCATCATCGTTTCCGCCTTGTCAAGGTTGTTGCCGCTCTTGATATAGTCTCGGGCCTGCGAAAGTTGCTTCTTCTGTGCCGACAAAGGCAATACCAAAAGAAGGAACAGAACGGCCATGAAATATCTGAATCTGTACATGATGTTATTTTGAATACAATATAAAAAGGTGAGATTTCCGAGAAAAAGAAAGAAAGAGTTGTGGGAGATGCCATCATTGACAGACAGCTATCTCCTACAACCCTATAGATTCATTCTAAATAATTACTTGGTCAATGCCTCAGCTTCCTTGGTCATAGGATCGTTGGCACCAAGAAGTTTGTAGTAGCAGCGGTAGAGCGCATAAGCCCAATTAGACTGTTCGCGGTTTGGATCGAGACTCTTAGCCTTTTCGAGGTAGGTTCTTGCCTGCTCGAATACAGGCTTGATCTGAGCCTCAGCGGCAGGACTGATACGGCCACTCTTACCAGCGGCGCGGTCCTCAGCTTTCTGTGCACGGTCAAAGAGACATGCACCCATGAAAGCGTTCACCTGTGGATTGTCTGGCTTAATCTCAAGTGCCTTCTTGAAGGCTGCGATAGCGTCCTCCAGTTTCTGGGCAATCATGAGGTTCTGCCCCTTCACAGCCCATGCAGTGAAATTGTTAGGATCTTCTGCGAGTTTAGCCTCAACGAGCTGGTTGGCAGCAGCCTCATCCTTGAATGAAGAGTAAAGACCGAGCAATGTGCCGAAGAGCATATCGTTTTTAGGATCCTTCTCATAAAGAGCCTTCACCTTGTTGGCGTAAGCTACAGAGTCCTCGTGGGTCTTGAGCTGAGCCTGCATCACAGCGAGCTGGATGTTGAAAGCGTCCTTGCCATGATCCTTGTCGTTCACAGCCATTCCGGCATATTTCTCTGCATTCTTGTAGTCCTTAGCCTGGTAAGCATAGATAGCTGCAAAATAAGCAATCTGTGTCAGGTTGGCGTCTGGAGTCTTCTCGATCTGAGCCTTGAACATAGGGTCAGAAGCTGTCTCCACGTAGTAGGCAAGGTTCTTGTAAGCCAGAGCGTCATTGTGTGCGTTCTGATAGTACACACCAGCGTTGATAAGCTGTGGTCGGATTACATAAAGTTTCTCGCCCAAGTCGGCAAACTTTGGCTTTACCTTTCCCTTGTCGTTAGGCTCCTGGTCAAACTTGTAGGCCATAGAACCGTCATGGACAGCATTGTAGACAGAGTTGTAGAGACCCACGGTGTCGAAAGCCTCAATCTTGCCCTGCTTGAGCTGGCGGTTCATCTGGTTCTGTGTTTCTGTGCCCTGCTCCTTTGTCACCTTCTCCATAGCGAGGTTGACGAGGTAGTTGTAGCACTTAGCTTTCTGTTCTGCACTGAGCGAACCGAGATTCTGCTCCAAGATTTTTGCAGCCTCAGCATAATCCTTTACTTTGGAGATTTGCTTGAAGGCGTCCTGTGCGAAGGCTGTCGATGTAGTTGCCATCAACAAAGCCGCAATCATGATTTTCTTCATATTCCTGAAAATTTAGTTATGTTAATCTTCTGTGTTCTCATCTGTTTCTTCTGGCGTTTCCGATGGTGTTGTAGAATCGCCTACCGTCACATCGGCAATGGTCTCATGGCGGATGGCCTCGCGGGTCTGCTCGAAGTCTTTACGGCTTTCCTCCTCTACGTCATCCTCCTTGGCAGAGCTCATCACCTTGCACACACTGGCAATGACATCGTTCTTTTTGGTGAGGTTGATGAGTCTCACGCCCTGTGTGGCACGTCCCATCACGCGGCAGTCTGCCACAGCCAGACGGATGACGATACCGCTCTTGTTGATAATCATGAGGTCGTTGTCGTCGGTGACATTCTTGATTGCCACGAGTCTACCGGTCTTGTCGGTGATATTCATGGTCTTCACACCCTTACCGCCACGGTTGGTCTTGCGGTAGTCGTCAACCAGCGAGCGCTTGCCGTAGCCATTCTCGCTGACCACCATCACGCTTTCGGTCTGTGCGTCGTTGACCACAATCATGCCAACCACCTCGTCGTCGCCTTCGTCGAGCTTCATACCACGTACACCGGTGGACACACGTCCCATGGTGCGCACGGTTTCCTCGTCAAAGCGCACGGCACGTCCGTTGCGGTCGGCAAGAATGAGTTCGTTGTGACCGTTGGTCAGTCTCACGTCCACCACTTCGTCACCCTCGACGATATTGATGGCGTTCACACCGTTTGCTCTTGGACGGGAGTAGGCCTCGAGACAAGTCTTCTTGACCACACCCTTCTTGGTAGCGAACACCACGTAGTGTGAGTTGAGGAATTCCTGGTCACTGATGCTGCTGAGACGGAGGAATGCGTTGACGCTGTCATCAGCCTCGATGTTGAGCATATTCTGGATGGCACGCCCTTTGGAATTCTTGGCACCTTCCGGTATCTCGTAGCACTTGAGCCAGTAGCAACGGCCCTTCTTGGTGAAGAAGAGCATGGTGTTGTGCATAGTAGCGGGATAGATATATTCGGTGAAATCCTGGTCGCGAGTGTGCGCTCCCTTGGAACCAACACCACCGCGCGCCTGCTCACGGAACTCGCTCAGCGGCGTGCGTTTGATATAGCCAAGATGACTGACCGTGATGACCACGGGGTCGTTCGGATAGAAGTCCTCGGGATTGAACTCCTCGCTTGAGTATTTGATTTCGGTGCGGCGTGCGTCGCCATATTTCTCCTTCACCTCGTTTAGTTCGTCCTTCATCACTTTCTTGCAAAGTTCCGGATCGGAAAGAATCTGCTCCAAGTAAGCGATGGTCTTCTCGAGTTCCTCGTATTCAGCGTGCAACTGATCCATACGCAGACCGGTGAGCTGCGAGAGGCGCATGTCGACGATGGCCTTGCTCTGAGGCTCGTCGAGGTTGAAGCGTTGCTCCAAATTGCGCTGCGCGTCGGCAGGAGTCTTGGAGGCGCGAATAATGTGCACCACCTCGTCGATATTATCACAGGCGATGATGAGTCCTTCCAGGATGTGGGCACGCTCTCTCGCCTTGCGCAATTCATATTTGGTGCGGCGGATGGTGACATCATGACGATGCTCCACGAAATATCTCACACAGTCTTTCAGCGTGAGCAAACGTGGACGGCCCTTGACCAGAGCGATGCAGTTGACAGAGAACGAGCTCTGCATGGCGGTCATCTTGAACAGTTTGTTGAGGATGACATTGGCGTTGGCATCGCGCTTCACATCGATGACGATGCGCATACCCTGTCTGCCTGTCTCGTCGTTGACATTGGAAATGCCGTCAATCTTTCCTTCTTTGACCAGTTCGGCGATATACTCGATGAGCTGTGCCTTGTTGACACCGTAAGGGATTTCCGTGACCACAATCTTGTCGTGCGTCTCGCCCGTCTCAATCTCCGCCTTGGCGCGGATAACGATGCGGCCCTTGCCGGTCTCATAAGCGTCTTTCACACCTTGGATGCCATAGATGAAGGCACCTGTCGGGAAATCTGGAGCCTTGATATATTGCATCAAGCCTTCTGTGTCAATGTCTGGATTGTCGATATAGGCGCAGCATCCGTCTATCACCTCGCAGAGGTTGTGTGTAGGGATGTTGGTGGCCATGCCGACGGCGATACCGTTGGATCCGTTGACCAACAGGTTTGGAACCTTGGTTGGCATCACGGAAGGCTCCATGAGCGAGTTGTCGAAGTTGGGTTCCATGTCGACAGTATCCTTGTCGAGGTCGTCCATGATATGCTCGCCCATCTTGGAGAGTCGGCACTCTGTGTATCGCATGGCGGCAGGAGAGTCACCATCGACCGAACCGAAGTTACCTTGTCCGTCCACAAGCATGTATCTCATATTCCAGTCCTGTCCCATACGCACGAGAGCTCCGTAGATGGAGCTGTCGCCATGAGGGTGGAACTTACCGAGCACTTCACCTACTACGCGCGCACATTTCTTATAAGGATTATTGCTCGTGTTTCCGATTCCGAGCATACCATAGAGGATGCGGCGGTGCACAGGCTTGAATCCATCGCGCACGTCCGGGAGGGCGCGGCTGACGATGACCGACATAGAGTAGTCGATGTAGGATTGCTTCATCTGCTCCTCTATGTTGACCTTTTGGATTCTGTCTTGATCAATTGTCTGATTTTCGTCCATTAAATTTTATCTTTGTTTTAATCTGTAAATTCGTTCTAAGGGGCTTTCTTTTCGCTCTAAGCGATTAGTCCCTTTCATTTCAAGGTGCTAAATTACCACTTTTTTCTGACATAAAACGCGTCAAAGGCGAAAAGATTGCGATTTCAGACGATTTTCTTCTGTTTTAGATTTGTTTTCCATCGTCAACAGTATAAAATCCAAGAAGAAAAGAAGGCTGAGGAAAGATATATGGTGTTGCGCAGATTGTCACCATTGCAGATAGGAGTCTTCACCTCACACAAATTTTTGTTAAACCGCAACGGTGCTACCATTCGTAAAGAAAAATATAGTAACTTTGCACATTAATATATCAAAGAATCAAAACTCAAACAAATAGTATGATGAAAAAAATCTTAGCTTGCATATTCGCAATCGCCCCACAAATTCTCATGGCGCAAAACGTGTGGGAGAAGCCCGACACGCAGAAAGAACAACCCGCCCAGACCACAACGACTGTCAAACAGCCCACCAAGAAGGATTTACAAAGACAGGCCGACCTGCCCTATCTGAAAGGCAACATTCCTGTGATTGACGGACGCGTGGAGTTTGACACGACCATCTGCTGCTCCGGCAAGAGTGCGGAAGACATCTATGAGCACATGCTGAAATACATGACCGACATGACAAAGCAGCAAAACCAGACCAAGGAGAGCATTGTTTCCCTGGTCAACAAGCAAGAACATATCATCGTGGCACGCCTCAATGAATGGATGGTATTCAAAGCCAACTTCATCTCGCTCGACCGCACGCTGATGAACTACACCTTCGTCGCCACTTGTCGCGACGGAGCCATTGACTTGAAACTCTACCGCATCAGCTACCGCTACAACACCGCCGGCAAGGAAGAGACCTACACCGCCGAGGAATGGATTACCGACGAGTATGCCGTCAACAAGAAGAATACCAAGCTCTTACCCATCACTGGCAAATTCCGCCGCAAAACCATCGACCGCGTACACCAAATCTTCAATGACATCAACGCCAAGTTTGCCCTTTAACACACACACCAAGACATGACACAAGAGGAAATCAACCAGACGGTCGACCAGGCCACCCTGCCCAACAATACCCGTCGTCGCAAGCGACTGCGCGAGGACGACCGCTTTTTCGGCGTGAGAAACGCCCTGAACATCATCTTCATGATCGGCGCCATCGTCGGTGTGGTGGTCTATCTCACCGCTTCCAGCACGACCGCCGGAATCATCATCATCATGGCCTCGATGGTCTTCAAGGTCATCGAGTGCTGCCTACGATTCATCAAATAGAATGACACGACTTCTCATATCCGTCCTGCTCCTACTCTCAGCAGCGACCGCCCTCCATGCACAAGACTACAACCAGCTCACCGACGACGGAGAACTGACCACAGCCGAACAGCGACGGTCCGCACGAGCTGACAGCACAAAAGCGGGACATCAGGAAATACCTCGGGGCATAAAGGTATGGACCGTCGACGAGCGTTTTGGCGACCGAACAGCCGCTACTCCCGACACCATTCCCTTCATGTTCATGAACTCTATCTTCACCTCCGGAAGACGGGGAGAATACAACACACTCGGAAATCTCGGTTCGCCACGTATCAACCGCATCTTCACCGACCGCAGGACAGACGGACAGTTTGTCTTCACACAGCCGTATGACTTTTTCGTCACACGCCCTGGCGACTTCCATTTCACCAACACCCTTTCACCCATCACCAACCTGGTGTACAACAACTGCGGCAACCGCACCAACGGCGAGGACCATTTCAAGGCACTTTTCGCCGTCAACGCAGGCAAGCGCATCGGTGTTGGATTCAAGTTCGACTATATATACGGTAGAGGGTTCTATGCCGACCAAAGCACCTCACACTTCAACTACTCAATGTGGGGCAGCTACATGGGCAACCGTTACCAAGCCCATCTGCTCATCCAGACCAATCATGAGAAGGTGGCGGAGAACGGCGGTATCACCCTCGACGACTATATCACACACCCCGAGAGCTTCAACGACTCCTACCGTGAGAACGAGATACCGACCATGCTCACCCGCAACTGGAACCGCAACAACAACACCCATCTCTTCCTCACCCACCGCTACAGCCTCGGATTCAGCCGCAAGGTGCCTATGACCGAGGATGAGATCAAGGCACGCAAGTTCGCCATGGCGTCCCGCAAAGAGAACGATGCCGCCGATGCCAAGGAGGAAGCACGCCGACGTGCCAAGCGCGAGGGGCGTGACTTCGACGAGCAGGCTTACGACAAGACACAGACTTTCTCGGGCCGTCCCGACGATGCCAAAATTGCCGGTGACGAGATCCAGCTCACCGCCACCGCTACCGATTCCACCAAGCAAGAGCGTGTGAAGGTGGACACCCAAGCGGCCGCCGACAGTATCCTCACCGCCGACAAGCAGAAAGAGGAGGCCGAACAATGGATGAAAACGGAATATGTGCCGGTGACGAGTTTCATCCACACCGCACGCTTCGACACCTACTCACGCATCTACCAGGCCTACGAGACACCCGAAGGTTTCTATGCACAGACCTTCAACGGTGTGGGAGCGGCATTGGGTGACAGCATCTATGACAAGACTCAGCACTATTCGCTGAAAAACACCTTCGCCATCGCCCTGCTCGAGGGATTCAACAAATGGGCGAAGGCTGGACTCAAGGCGTTCGCCACCTCCGACCTGCGCCACTTCACCCTGCCCGAGACCGACGGCACCAACACGGCATTCACCGAGCACAACCTCAGTGTGGGCGGACAGTTGTCGAAGGCCGAGGGCACAACGCTCCACTATAATGTCACAGGAGAGGCCTGGGTCGTTGGCAAGGATGCGGGACAACTCCACATCGACGCCACTGCCGACCTCAACTTCCCGCTGCTCGGCGACACCGTACAGCTCGCCGCCAACGGATTCTTCCACCGTGACAATCAGGGGTTCTACTATCGCCACTACCAGTCAAAGCATTTCTGGTGGAACGATGACGACCTCGCCAAGACCATCCATACACGTGTCGAAGGCCGCTTCACCTTGAAGCGCACCAACACCCGGCTGCGTGTGGCCTACGACAACTTGCAGAACTACACGTATCTTGCCCATTCGTACACCACCGAAGGGGAAAAGCGCACGATGAACTGGGTGAGCGTCAAACAGGCAAAGAGCAACATCAGCGTGTTTACCGCTTCGCTGGCACAGGATTTCCGTCTCGGTCCGCTCCATTGGGACAATGTGCTGACCTATCAGAAGTCGACCGACGACGACGCCCTGCCCCTCCCTTCGCTCAATGTCTACACCAATCTCTATCTGAGATTCAAGATTGCCCATGTGCTCGATTGCGACCTGGGTGCCGATGCGCGCTACTTCACCAAATATTATGCGCCTGACTACAGTCCTGCCCTCGGACAGTACACCACGCAGGAGGGCGAAAGCCGTGTGAAGGTGGGCAACTTCCCCGTGGTCAACGCTTACATCAACTTCAACCTCAAGCACACGCGCTTCTTTGTGATGATGAGCCATGTCAATGCCAGTTCTGGCACCGCCGCATTCCTCGTCCCCCACTACCCTGTCAACAGCCGCATTTTCCGCTTCGGATTGAGTTGGAACTTCTTCAACTGATTTTCCTTCCACTTACGAGGAAGCTAAAACAAACACGACAACCAGGGCTGCACTCCTATTGAGTGCAGCCCCGGTTGTCGTTTATACCAGATTAGTGTGCCATTAGCGATGGCTTAGTGTGCCACTAACAAAATTTTCACCGCGGTGAAAATTTTGTTAGTCCGCCTGTAATCCACAAACGGCCCGCCATTCTCACTTTTTTACAGTGCCGTTATTCCTTTTCTTGAAATAGAGCCAATAGCCGGTAATGGGGAGAGAAGCGCCGATAATACTCACCAAGAAAGTGATGGCCTTCGTCAGGAGACCGCCCCATGCGCCTACATGCAAAGCATGGAACACCTTGATGGTGGTGGAGCCGTGAGGCAGAAGGTGGAGACCGAAGGCAGCACCCGTCACAGCCAGCAGCACCAGCCACAACACCGTCCAATAGCCGAGACTGACGTGCAGGTCGTACATCAGACGGCGGATGCCTTTGCCATGCGCCACCTTGAACCGCCGACGCCACTGGTTGCCATTCCGCGGCCAGCAAATCCACAAGCCGCTCACCAGAATGACGAGGAAGAAGAGCGTGGTGTAGGTGACGATAACCTTGCCCACGGGACCCATCATCAGTGAGGTGTGGAAACGGGTCGCATAACTGAAAAAGTCGCGTTTCGTCGTGGTGCCGTGGAGGGCATGATGACCTTTCATTTCATGCTTGTGGCCGTTTACCTTACCCTGTCCCTTGACAAAATGTCTTCCACCACCCTGGAGGGTAGTGGAAGACTTATCCGACGACGAATGATGCGTGCCGTGGGGCGCCACCACAGTGGGCATCCCCAAAGCCGCCCTTATCTCATGTTTGAACACCAGTGTGGCGCCCGACAGGCATATCAGGGTGATGATGATGCCCAACGGAAGAGAAAGCCACAGATGGATGCGGAGAAGTGTCTGTCTTGTCATTTATTTCTTGAAGTTGATTTTCAGCCCCACCACAAACATTCTGCCTGGAGAATAGAGGGCATACTTGCGAGTGGTAGTGTCAATACGATGGTCGGTCTTGTCGAGAAGGTTGTCCACACCTACACTTGGAATGATGTCGAACATGCGGTTGACGTTGAACGTATGGGTGGTGTTCAGATTAATCACGCCATAGCCGGGAGCGTCCTCATAACCGGGATAGAAGGTGCGCGACTGGAAACGGCCGTTAAGGTTGACATTGAGCGTGTACATCTTCCACGTGTGGTTATAGTTGGCGGCAGCCGTCACGCTGTTCTTGTAAGTGCGCTCCAAGGCAATCCATTCACCACCGGTTTTCGAGCGGCCATAGGTGTAGGCATAGTTGGCCATGAGGGAGAGATCGGGAGTCACGTTGACCGTGGCGTTCACCTGCACCCCCTTGACAACACCCTTGTTGGCGTTGATATACTGTCCGTAGGTGGTCATCTTGCCAAACTGGGCATCGGTCACCTCGGGGAATTCCCGCCTGAGCATCTGGAGGTTGTCGTCATTGATGGCGATGTTCTCCTTGACAATCATGTTCTTCACGAAGTTCATGTAGCCCATCACCGAGAGAGTGAAGATGCGGTTGCTGTATTCCGCGCTGAACGAAGCGTAGTGGCTCTTCTCCGACTCCAGGTTGCTGTTGCCGAATGTGATGACCGGACGGCCTGCCATGAGCTTGAAATAGTGATAATAGAGTTCGTCAAGACCCGGAGCACGGAAGCCGCGTGAGTAGGCGGCACGGAAACGGAAGTCGCCTGGAGCGTACATCAGTGACACCTTGGGGGTGAAGTTGTTGCCGAACGTGCCATGGTGGGTATAGCGTGCGCCGAGAGTGGCGCTGACGTTGCGCACGATTTCCATGTCGTGCTGCAGATAGCCAGCCACGGTGTAGACATGATTGTTGACATCTCCTGAGGTGGCATTGAGGAAGTCGTTGCGCCAGTCGGCACCGATAATGGTGGTTCCCTTGTCATAGAAGTGGAAGATGCCTTTCAGCTCTGTGTCGAAATATTTCTGGGTTTTCGAGCGTGAGAAATCACCCACCTTGTAGGGTTTGGACTCCACTCGGTAGAGGTTGCCGTAATGATAGTTGTCGTTGACGAAGTCGAGTTGCACACTGTGCTTGCCGAAGTTGTATTTTCCGCCCACTTCCCAACGGTTTCCCTCCGAGCGCAGGTCATACTTGGACCCGCCGTCGAGTCCCTCCACAGGTGTAGGTCGGTCGGTCACCTTGTAGTTGTAGCTGCCCAAGGCATAGAATGAGAGGTTCTTCAGCGGATTGAAATCGAGACGCTGACTGATGATGTTGGACGAGAAACCGACGAAGAGCGGATCGACTGTGGTCAGCTCGTTGCCTTTCTTGTCGATGGTCTTGTCATTGTTCTGATAGCTATCCGCCTCCTGGTGGAAGAACGAGGTGTGGGAGTTGAGATACTTGGAGGTAACGTCGAGGTTGACACTCTGGGAGAACTGTCCCTTGCCCGACACACGGGTGTCTGAAGAGGCTGCCACATTGTCCTTCACCGGCTGGTCTGTGATGATGTTGACCACACCGCCGATGGCGTCGGAGCCATAGAGGGCAGAAGCGGCGCCGTCGAGCACCTCGATACGCTTCACACGCGACATGTCGATACGGTTGAGGTCCACGTTGCCGGCAATGTCACCGATGAGTTTCTTTCCGTTGACGAGAATGAGCACATATTTGTTGCCCAAGCCGTTGACACGGATATAGCTTCCCATGGTGTTGGGCGAGAAAGAAATCTGCGGCATCAGGCGTGTCAGCGCCTCCTGGAAATCGGTGACGCCGGTTTCCTTGATGAGTTTCTGTGAGATGACGTGCACAGGTGTGGTGGTAGACTTGAGCAACTGGTGGTGACCATTACCTGTCACCACCACGGGGTTGAGGTCCACCTCGTGAGCCGTTGCGTTGTTGTCTGTGTTGTTGTCGCCACCCTGTCGGGCGGCAGCCTGCTGTGCCATGAAGAGGGCAGCGGCAAGCGTCATGACAATGATTCTGCTTTTCATATTCTTTTGTTTCTTTATTCTTTTTGTTGGTGATTCTATTTGATATTCTCTTTCATCTTTCCGATGCGGTCAATAATCATCTGCTGGATTTCGGACATCTCTCCCAATCCTTCCTTGACCACGCTTACCTTGTAACCCTTGCCTTCGAGTGTCTTGCGCCACACACCGTCGATGTCTTCGCGGAGATGATTTCCGGCAATATAGAGCAGTGGCACCAACACGATGCTCTTCTGCTTGCTGCCAGCCAGACGGCGTTCCACACAAGCCAATGACGGATATCCCTCAATGGTGCCCACATGCCACTGGCTGCGGCCTTCATCCTGAAGCAGGTAGTCCACCTGACTGTACATGGCGTTGGCGGCATTGTCCGTGCCGTGCCCCACCAGCACCACTTGCGACTTTCCATATCGGTTGCCCAGATGCCGGGCGATCATGTCGGTCATCGTGCGACAGTCGTCCACCGACCAGAGCAGTGGTTTTCCAACTTCGATACGGGCGAACTCGCCCCGCTTCTTGTCTACGGCTGCGGCGAGTACATCGGTCATGTTGCCATCAAGCAGCATGGTGCTCTGCACCACCACATTGCGGCATCCGCGCGCCTTGAGCGAGTCGAGGGCCGACGGTGAGCTTGGAGATGCCCTTGCGACCGAGTGCCTTGATGACAGCGGGAGCCACATAGGCTTCCATGATGGGAGTGTCTTTGAAGTGTTCCGCCACGAGGGTGTTGAGGCGGTCGATGGTGGCATGGCGACTGGCGTCGTTCTGCGTTCCATAGTGTACCACGAGTATTCCGGTTGTAGAGGAAGGGGTGTTCTGCGCC
>ERZ808270.539-NODE-539-length-21356-cov-24.835501_pt1 | contig 21356 bp, 20 predicted proteins | sample MGYA00521082_ERZ808270 | MGnify/ENA primary metagenome ERZ808270 (study PRJEB31516, sample SAMN03275594) | gut metagenome | biome: mammalia-associated habitat; material: feces | host: Papio cynocephalus | place: Kenya | collected 2012-07-27 ... | reverse complement strand
GCAAATCGGGATAAAACAGACCACACCAAAACCGTTGTGCCACATACGTTTACTCGGCGTGTCGCAACCACCACGACACGACACAAAAAGACATGGCGAGAGAGACGTGAGACGTGAGCGACGTCGCTCACCTGGGCACGATGGCAGCAATGGTAGCGACGGTAGCGAGAGCACGACGGCTAGGCACGACGTGCGTAATCGCGCATAAATACGATCGCACCCGCGCGATACCACACGACACGCCAAACCACAATCGAACACATGTGCCAACGTTGCATATACAACAAACACCGGGGGCGGGGGAGGGTACCCCGGCACCCGACCCGGAGCCGCTGTGCCTCTGGTTCTCGGCGTGAATGGTTTCCCCAGAGGTGTTTGGAAAAACTCGGACATTGAATTTTTGTTGGAATACCAACGATTCCGGTATGTTCTTCGCTTGCAACGTTGCTGCAACGTTGTTGGTGAGTATGCTGTCGCATGTCGGAATGGTTTTGGGGTTGAGCAGCCCTGTTGGTTTACGTTCCGGCGTTTGGTTGGCGGCGTTCCTTCGTCTGGCGGTGTGGCCCTTCCGCCGGATGGTTTGCGATTCGGGGGACGCCGCTAGGGGCGGTGGCTGGAGCTGGCCGTGCATGCCGGTCGTTGGGTTCGATTCCTGAGCCGTCCACTTGTTCCCGAGGTCTGGTGGTTGGGCTTGCCGCGTGTGTGGTCTTTTTGTTTGGTTCTCCGCCATGCGCGTGGTGCCGGTTCGATTCCGGTCGGGGACTCTGGGGGAGTGGGCGTTTCCGAGGGTTTATTGTTTCCTTGTTTGTGATTGCCTTGTGAGATTCGCCTGCTCTCTTTGCTTCGGTCGCGTGGTGCGGTGATGGATTGGTTGCGTCTGTCATGCGCGGGTTCGAGTCCCGCCCGAAGCACTTGGGGACCGGCCGTGGCGTGGGTTTGCTGCTTGTGACTCCTTATAGCGTTGTCGCTGCGGCCGGTTTCCTTTTTCTTTTTACTGGGGGTGCCTGTGGTTTGGTCTAGTTCGCGTCGACGTGAACGGTTCAATCCTGATTGGCAGCGTACCCGCAGAATCATTTTGAAGCGTGACGGATACCGTTGCCAGTGGCCTGTCCGTGACATGTGGGGTGATGTGCGTCCTTGCGGCGCTCCCGCGAACGAGGTGGACCATAAGCGGCGTGATGGCGTCCGTGACGATGATTCGCCGGATAACCTGTGGGCTTTGTGCCATTACCACCATCAGCGGAAGACGGAATCGGAGTCGGCTGAGGCGCGTAGGCGTAGGCGTGATAGGCGTTTGGAGGATGAATGGTATTCTCGTCCGGCGTTCAGACGTGTGTGATTGATGGTTGTGATGCGAAGGCTATTTGCCGTGGCATGTGCCGTAAGCATTATGATCGTTGGCGTTATTCGGGTTCTCCGGTAAAGCCTGTGCGTGCGCGTGTGTGTATCGCGTGTGGCCGTGTGTTCGAGTTGCAGTCCGGTGCGAAGAAGTTCTGTAGTGATACTTGCCGGAAGCGTTTCAAGCGTAATAGCGAGCGTTCGCGGTACAAGGTTGATGCTTCGCCCAATCCGCTTATCAGCAGTGAGAAGCCGCGTCGGCGTGTGGAACGTTCGGGCATGGTTGCCGAGCAGTTCACGGAGGCTGACGTGTGGGCGCGTTGCGATGGCGTGTGCTTCGGCTGTGGAAGGCCGGTGTCGCGGGATGTCATGAGTGCCCAGGCTGGCACTCCGGCTTGGATTGTCCCACCTGAGGATGGTGGGGAACTGTCGTTGGCGAATCGAGCGATTTTCCATTACGGGTGCATTCCGCGTCACGCGGATGGCGCTTCTGATCGGACTGCCCGGCATGGGCGGAAGGACGGTAGAAGGAATGGCGGGAAACGGAAGAAGGTCGTCAAAAGGCAAGCCTAAAGGCGTTTCCAATGTCGGTGGCGGTTTCGAGGACGTGAAACCGTTGGAGGGGTTGGCGTCGGATTGGGAGTTCGAGGAGCTTGAGCCTATCGGCCCTGATCTGCCTGATGCGACCGAGTTGAATCTTATCGACGGCAATTGGAGCCTGTTCGTCCGCAAGTATTACGAGTCGTTCCGCCGTAGTCCACAGGCGCGTCAGTTGCGCACCCAATGGGAGTGGCTGAATTTCATCTACAAGATGGCCGTGATGGATAAGAGCATCAAGAAGCGTTCGTATGATGGTTTGGCTCCTGAGATGCGTCAGAGCATGAACCAGTACGGTGATACGCCTGATGCGAAACGCAAGTTGAAGTTCGACGTGCCGGAGGCCGATGACAATGCGGCCGGCGTGAACGGTTTCCAGATTCGTAATGATATGGAGGATTTCAAGCGTCGTAGGGCGGGTATCGTCTGATGCATGATGTGATTCCCGTTTTGGATGCGCGTGATCGTGAGCGTTCGCTTGGCTGGCTTGCGGTGTGGTGGATCGAGACGTTCACCCTGATTGGCCGTGGTGGTGCGAGGGGCAAGCGTATCGTCCATTCGCCTGAGTATTTCCGTTTCATCGTTGACTGCTACGCGCTTGACCGGAATGGTCGTAGAAGGTTCGGCCATGTGTTCCTGTCGCGTCCGAAGGGTTGCAACAAGAGTGGTTTCGCCGCCGAGCTTGCCTTGTTCGAGGCGTTCGGCCCTTGCCGTTTCGCCGGTTGGGCGAAGGGCGGGGAGACTTACACGTTTCTTGGCTGCACGTACACGTATCGCAAGGGCGAGCCTATGGGCCGTCCCATCCAGTCTCCGCTGGTGACGTGTCTTGCGACGGCTGAGGACCAGACCGGCGAGATTTACGACACCGTGTATTACAACTGCACGGAAGGCCCGTTGAGTCTTCTTGCCGGCCGTGGTATGGATGCGGGGCGTACCCGTGTGATGCTGCCGCAGGGCGGGCAGATTCGTTATTCGTCCTCTTCTGCGCGTAGTTCCGATGGTGGTTTGCAGACGTTCGTGTGCTTCGATGAGACGCACCAGTACAACAACAAGCGTCTGCGTGACATGTACGACATCATGACGCAGAATCTGACGAAGCGTGGCGTGGAGGCTGACCCGTGGTTTCTGGAAACCACGACGATGTACGCGCCGGGGGAGAACAGTGTTGCGGAGATGACGTACCGTACCGCCCGTGACCTTGAGAGCGGGAAGCTCAAGGGGTGGGAGGATCTGCTGTTCGACCACCGGTATTCCAATATTCGCCGCGAGGATTTCTCGAATGACGCGAAACTGGAGCATGCGATCTACGAGGCGTATGGTTCGGCCATGAAGTCGCCGGACGATAGGGATTACATTTTCATTCCCGATGGGCGTATGGTGCCGGTCGGTGAGGATGGTCGTTCGTCCGAGGGTTGGAGTCTGCGAGACAAGGGCGTTGAGCCTGGACCGTCCAGGTATGGCTGGTGCGATCTGCGCAGGACGAAGAAGAAGATTCTCGATCCTGCTTACGATCCTGATAACGCGATTCGTTTTTATTTCAACAATCTTTCGAGCGCGCGTGATGCGTGGCTGTCGGAGGATATGGTTCAGGCGCATGTGTGTTGCCGTGATGTTGTCGAACGTGCGGTGAGCATGCGCAATGTGCGTGAGTTGGACGAGTCGTGGATGCGTGTGGTGTCGAAGTCCGACGAGATCACGTTGGGTTTCGATGGTTCCGTGTCGGATGATTCGACGGCTCTTGTGGGTTGTCGTGTGCGTGATGGCATGTTGTTCCTGATTAAGCTTGAGTCGAAGCCGGATGGCCCGCAGGCGAAGGGTTGGCGTGTTGACCGTGATTCCTTCGATGGGAAGGTGCGGTGGATGTTCGCCAATTACAACGTGGTGGGCATGTTCGCGGATACGGACGAGTGGGAGCCTTATATCGCGCAGTGGGAGTTGGATTACGGTTCTTGTCTGCGTGTGTTCCCTCGGTCGAACGGCAGTCATATCCGTTTCCCGATGAACGGGTACAAGCGTGATGTGATGGCGGAGTTGAAGACGATGTATGCGGCTTTCAGCGAGCCTATGCGCGAGGTTTCGGAGGATGCGGCGCCGGATGTGACGAACATTCGTCTGTTCGCTGACCCGAGGCTTATCGACCATTTCCGTAACGCGCGTAGGCGTGACAGGCCGGAGGGGTATCTGGTGTTCAAGGAGACGCCGAACAGTCCCCATAAGATCGATGCGATGATGGCCGGTTTGCTGGCGTATCGTGCGCGTGACATTTATTTGGGCGCGTCCGAGGAGCAGTCGGCTCCGGTGTCGTTCCTCCCGCAGCGTGTCTGGTAGTTCCTGTTTTTATGGAGGTGAGGGGTTTTGGCCGATAATCATTCGCTTGTGGCCGATGACAATGAGCCGGGTGGGGACGGCATGGTGTTGACCGGTCTTGCCGAAGCGCTTGCCGCCCGTATTCCCACGTTGTGCGTGTTGAAGACGTTTTATGACGGGCAGGAGAAGGTTCCGACCAAGGCGATTCCGAAGTCAACGAATCAGAGCGGCTATGCCGTGTACCAGCGGTTCGTGACGATTTGCCAGTTGAATCTTGCGAAACCCATCGCGGATGCGGTGATCCACCGTCAGCGTCCTACGGGTTTCCGTCTCGTGGCTGATAAGACGATGCGCAGCACCGATGCGGACGACATGTGGGTGTCGAGCCGTATGGAGTTGAAGTCTCGTCAGCTGTTCAACGATTTGAGCGTGTACGGGAACGCCTATGTGTTCGTGCAGAACAATGCGTTGCCGTCGCATATCGTGGTGCGTTCGCCGTGGGACACGTATGTGAGTTCCGACGAGGATTCCGCCGTATGCTATGCGTATGATTCGACGGCTGGCAAGGAGACGTTGACCCTGTACCGTCTGGAACGTGCCGATGACGGCAGCGTTTCCAAGGTGTACAGTCGTGTCGCTTCGCGTGACTCGGATACGAGGTCGCTGCTGAGCGAGTCCGACGAGGATTCGATTTACGCTCTGGCGAACGACGATTCTGCGGCGAAGCCGACGTTGCCCGATGATTTCAAATGGGATGGCGCCGCGCAGGAGACGTATGAGTATGCCCAGGCGTGTTCGTCGCTGCCGGTGGTGCGTATCCACGCGCCGGGCGGCAAGGGGCAGTTCGAGCCGCACATTCCCGCGTTGAACGCCATCGACCAGCAGCGTTTTCAACGGTTCTGCATTCAGGAGATGCAGGCGTTCAAACAGCGTGCGGTCAGCATGGATTCGATGCCCCAATACTATAAGGAGGGCGATCCGCAGGTTCGTGACGGTCTGGCTCACGCGGGCGACAAGATCGACTATCAGGATCTGTTCCAGCAGGGGCCGGATGCGTTGTGGCTGATTCCGGGTGACGCGAAGTTTTGGGAGTCGGGTGTCACGGATATTACGCCGTTGATTACGGCTGTTTCCGCTGATATTAAGCATTTGGCTGCGGCTTCCGGCACTCCGTTGGATATTCTTTCGCCTGACGTGTCTGGCAGCGCCGAGGGCGCGCAGTTGAAGCGCGAGGGGCTTGTTTTCAAGGTCGAGGATATGAACGCGCGTGCGAACGACGGGTTCACCCGTATGCTTCGCATGGCGTTGACGGCCGATGGGAAGGCTGGTTCGGCTGATGACCGTTTCGAGACGGTGTGGAAGCCGATTAATCCTCCGTCGATGCTGGAGCAGTGCCAGGCGGCGAATTATGCGAAGGGAACGTTGCCGGTGAAGACGATCATGCGTCGTTGCTTCGGTATGACGGAGATTGACATTGCCGAGGCGATGCAGGATTTGATGGACACGCAGTTCGCGAATGCTTTGAGTGTCGAGAATCAGGCGGTCGAGGGGAAGACCTCCGCGCAGTCTCCGGGCGTGCTGTCGGATGGCGTGTCGGATGCGGGTTCCGGTTCGGGCAATGGTCTGGACTCCGCGTTGAGCGTGTCCGATGTGACGGATGGTGCGGCTGATGGCGTCGAGTCTTGAAACCGCGTCGAACGCCTTGCAGAAGTCTCGTGAGAGGCTGGTGAACGCCTACCTGCGTCAGGCTCGCCTGATGTGGGATAGTCTCACCCCCGCCGACTTCTGGAACGATGGCGTCACGTATGGCGTGGCCGCGCGTATGGCGATGTTGGAGCTGTCGATGCTGGCGCAGGTTCGTAGGCTGGCGATCAGCTATGCTGACGAGACGTTGCGTCAGATCGGCGTGAACCCGTCCGGCTCCTTGCCGGCCTTCACGTATCCACGTGTGAACACCGACCCGTGGCTTGTGGCCGCGCGTCCGGCTGAATCGTATCGTTCGGCGGCTGTCAAGACACCGTCCTTGCGTCCCGTGTCGTGGCCTTCCCGATCCGATGATTCGTATGTGGAAGTGCAGAAGTGGTTGGAGTCGATGCGACGCCGGTTGGAGGCTGTCACGGCTGAGAACGTGGAACGCACGTCAACGAGCATGACCATCGGCAGGTATCGGAATTGCAAGGTGTTGTCCTATCGGCGTGTGCTGCATCCCGAACTGTCGAAGGGTGGTTCGTGCGGCCTGTGCGTCGTCGCGGCCGACCGCTGGTATTCGACCAGCGAGCTGCTGCCGTTGCATGCGAACTGCAAGTGCGGTGTCGCGCCGGCTGGTGATGATGCCGATCCGGGCTTCCAGTTGAACCAGAAGGATTTGGCGAAGCTGTACGGCGAAGCGGGTGGCAATACCGCGAAGGCGTTGAAAGGCGTTCGCGTGCAGACGATCACGCATGGTGAGCTTGGTCCCGTCCTGTTGGATTCCGAAGCGAGGGACACACCGAATCCAGTGCCGTCCAAGGATAGTGAGGAATGGCGGACTCCCGATCGTAAGGTGTTGCGTTCGCAGTACGAGCGGATGAAGGACCGTGCGTTGGAGTTCTCGAAACGGTACAAGCAGGTTGCCGATACCGGTAAGCCGGTCACGTTCACGTATGACGGACGTTCCTACACGTTCAAGAAGTCGAAGCATTTGAATCAGGCGCGCGCGAACCAGCGTGCGCTTCTCAACCAGTTGCAGTCGCTTTTGTGACCGCAAGCCACCAGATAGGAAAGAAAGGGGTTCTCTTTCATGAGCGAAGAGAACGTGTCCGGCAAGGACGATAAGGAATTGGAGCAGACCGGCAAGGCTGTTCCGCAGGTTACGGCGCAGGAGTCTGAACCGGCTGGAGACGGCGCGACCGTCGAGCCGAAGACTGGCGAGGGCGAGGCCAAGCCGCCTACCGATTGGAAGTATCTCTCCCGCAAGCATGAGAAGCAGGCGAAGGAGAACTACCGCAATTGGCAGGACGAGAAGGCCAAGGCCGAACAGACCGGCGAACGCCTACAGGACGCGCTGATTGAGAACGCGAGGTTGAAGGCGCAGAAGGCGCACCCCGAACTGACCGACAAGGATTTCGACGAGTTCTGCAAGGAGACCGACCCCGACGCGATCATGTCGTGGGCGGACGCGATGGCGGAGCGTTTCGGAAGCGTCGGCGTGCAGAAGAAGCAAGAGCCGAATCCGAACGCCTATGTGAACCGTCTCATGCGTTTGGACAACAGCGCGGGCAAGCCGACCATCGCGGTAGGCAGCTATCAGGATGCGTACAGGCAGGCGATGGAACGCAACGAGGAACGATTCAAGCAGCGTTCCCAGCACGTCAAGTAATCAACGAATATTCGGCTTTGGAAGCCCAGGGGTCTTGAACGTCCCGTGGGCTTCCGTGTTTTGAAAGGAATTACCTCATGGCTAATGAGATTGAAATGGTGCATAGCACTGGCGTCGTGACCGTCAAGGACGACCAGTCCTGGCGTTACGGCGAGCAGGTCGGCGGCACCGTGAACGTCACGTTGGATTTGACCAAGTTCAACGTTGACGATGAAACGAAGCGCAACCAGTACATCACCGGCTACGGTCCGAAGGCGCAGACCATCTACGTCAAGAGCGGCCTGCCGTTGGGCAAGATCACCGAGACCGGCCTGTACGGCCCGTATGACAAGGACGCCACCGATGGCCGTAACGCGGTCGCGGGCCTGCTGGAGTCCATGCTGACCGTGAACGTCGTGCTGTCCGGCTGGGAGCTGGCGGACGGTGATGTGGCCGCGATGCGCTACCGTGGCGACATCGTGAAGTCCAAGCTGCCGGTCGTGCCGGACACCGCCGCCGTCTGGTCCGGCGAGTTCTTCGACGTTGACCCGAACACCGGCACCGTGACCCCGCTCGCTGCCGCTTCCGGCGCTGCTGGAGCCAAGGGCGACAAGGGCGATACCGGTGCGGCCGGCGCTTCCGTCACCGCCATCAAGCTCACCAAGGACTCCAGCGGCGCCATCACCGGCGGCACCGCCACACTGTCCGACAAGACCACCGTGAACATCACCGTGGCCTGACCTGATTCCACACATTTTTCTTTAAACGTTTCGACCCGCCCACCGTGGCGGGTCTTCTCATATTAGGAGGAAAAGCAGATGGCTACTTTGGATAAGTCCATCATCACGCCGTCCGAAGCGTCCGGCATCGCGCAGGCCGCCTTCGACAGCACCACGGCTCTGCTGCCGTTCGCCAAAGTGTTCCCGATGAAGTCCAACAACGGCGAGACCACCGTCACCTGGAGTCCGGTCATCCCGTCCGACGCGACCGACGCGATGAACTTCCGTGCTTGGGATGCGGAAGTCGGATACGGTGCGGCGACCACCAAGACCGCCGTGAACTACACCGGTCTTATCCCGCTGTCGAAGAAGATGCACATCACCGAACGTGAGCTGGTCGGCCACGTCGGAGACACCGCGTACCTGCGCGGCAAGGCGGAGGAGCATCTCGACCAGCTGGGCCGCGAGGCCGCTATCCGCGCCGAGATCGCGCGTATCAACATCGCCACCAACGCCGCCTACACTCTGGACGGAAACAACCTCAAGGGCAAGCTCACGTTCGACCGTCCGAGCGCTTTGAGCAAGCTCGTCCCGAAGGCCAAATGGAACGATGACACCAACTCCACTCCGCTGGTGGACATTGAGACTTGGGTTCAGGCAATCCGCAAGCAGCATGGTCGCATCTCCGGCGCCGCGTTCACCACCACTTCCGTCATCGACGCTTTGCGCACCAATGAGGAGTTCCGTACCGCCTACTCCGGTCAGAGCCTTCAGAACTCCAAGACCCGACTCACCCGAGCCGAGGTGCTGGACGTGCTGCGTTCCGAGGCGAACCTTTCCGATGTGCGCATGATCGATGACATGTACACCGATTTGGAGAACAACTACGGTCTGGTCATGCCGGTTGATGTGAACACTCTGGTCCCGTCCGGCACTTTCGTTCTGCTGCCGAGCTTCAACGACACGAACCTTGGGTTCACCGCATCCGGTCCGACCGTCGAAGCGTCCGACGCGGAGTACGGCATCAACAAGAGCGTCAACGACGGTCTTGTGGGCTGCATGCTGTCCGATCAGGCCCCGGTCGCCTACGACGTGTACGTGAACGGCTCCCTGATGCCGATTCTCGCGCAGGCCGTGTCCACCGCCCAGGCTTCCGTGCTCTGACGTTCAGGGGGCTGCCGCTGTGGCTACGGTGAGCATCGACTTTATGGAATGGTTGAAGATCAACGCATTATCGCAGCCCGACCTTCTGTTGGACAATTATCCGCGTGAATGGTTGAAGAACCAGCTTGAAGTGGCGTCCGACATGATTCAGTCGGAGTGCCCTAACGCGGTTCCCCGTTATCGTGCGGGTTATCTGTCCGAACGTTCCTACGCCTATGTGGTTTGCCAGATGGTGTTGCGCGTGGTGCGTTGGAAGCAGTTCAAGTCGGAGACGAACGGCTCGTACACGTATACGAACAACGACCCGCAGTCGAATCCGCCAGGCACGGACGGTTCTCCGAACCTGTATGTGTCGAAGCGTGAGAAGGCGTTGCTGAACGGGTATGAGGAAGGCCACGGCCCCATAGGCACGATGCGCATGGGGCTTGACCGCGCCTTCGGATTGTGAGGATGCCCATGGCCGACATGGATTTGGGGCATCTTTACGATGACGAGGATCTGACCGTTCTGGGCGGCGGGCATCTTTACGATGACGAGCCGTTGGGGGAGTCGGTGCCGGATGATCTGCTGCACCGCTCCGTGGTCGTGTATCAGGGCATGACGCCGTTGGTGAACGCCTATGGGAACACCACCGTTCCGAAGTATTTCGATTCGGAGGGGAATGTGGTGGACGCGCGGACGGTCATCATGGCGTTGCGTTCCGCCGACCCGGTTTCGGCGTTGGCCGCGTATACGCCGGACGTGCACAAGGTCTACTGCTGCGTGGTGGGACGCACCCAGAAGAACTCGGTCATGAGCGAGAACTGGGCGCAGGACACCACGCCGCAGAGCGTTGGCGGCAACCGTGAGATGAATCAGGTGAAGGTGCTCGCGCCGGAATGGCATGGGGACTTCTACTCAAGGTTCTGGTATGAGGGTTCCTGCTACGAGGTCGATGGTTCGCCGGTCTACCTGCCCGATTCGTCGGACGCGGCGAGGCATTACGAGTTTCCGGCGCGCCGCGTGTACGCGGCCGAACTGGCCCGTAACAAGGTCAGCCCGCCGACGCCGCCGGAGGGAGCCGCCGTATGGGGTATGTGAGGTTGCGTCACGATTTGAATTTGCAGATCGCGAAGCGTTTCGGCGAGAAGGCCACCCGCCCCCATGCGGAGAAGGTCCTGCATCGCGCCAGGGCTTTGGCCGACATGCGGGCGGTGCGTTCGAGCGTGGCCGATCGCATCAGTATCGGCATGCACGGTCATGGCACGCATACGAGCGTGGTCATGAGCGTCACGGGCCGTAACGGCGACGAGATCGCGTCGTTTCTGGAATACGGGTACGTCAACGATTGGGCGGACCGTCATCTGGCCGGCAAGTTCATCATGAGCGAGGCGAAATATGGCTGATCTGAGCGTGCGCGGCCAGTTGGACGCCGAGGGTCTGATCGACGCGCTGTTGAACCGTATCGACTATAAGACGGCCGGTTTCGATGGCGTGAAGGTCCTTTCCCGTGTTATCGCCGACACGGATTCATGGGCGATGGACCATGACGTAATCATCTGGCATTGCGGCGCGCCGTCGCAGCCGGATTGGAACCTGCGTGCGTGGGTGTGGCGGTTCACGTTGTCGTTGACGGTGGTGAACCGTGATCCCGACCGGAATTTCCGGCTGTGCAGCCTGTTGCAGCGGGAGATTTCCAATTGGCCGAACGATTCGACCACGGATTACGGCAGGATCGGCATGATCGTCGATAATCCGGGTTTCGAGTTGACGGCCATCGGCGACGTGGTGACCACGAAGACCGCCGTGGTGCGTTCCAGCACGAAATTGGTGCAGGCCGGGGAGCCGGTCTGATTCTTCCCGTTCTGTTTTCTCATTTGTTTTGCAAACCCCGTCCGCGTGTTCTCGTGTGGCGGGGTTTCCGTTTTGAAAGGAGCCTTTCATGGCTATGAATGATGGTGCGGTGGTCATCAGCACGCGAGGCGCGGTGTTCCTCGCGGCAGCCGATACCGCTTTGCCGAACCTGAAACTGTTCGCATTGGACAAGGACACGGTCGGCGATTCGCCGAACCAGTATACGAACATCGGTCATATGAGCGTTGACGATCTGCCGTCGTTCGATGTGGACGGTGGCGATTCCAATACGAAGGACACTTGGAACAAGAGCAATTTCCGTGTGACCTACGATACCGTTACCGCGAAGGTCACGTTCACGAGCGTGCAGGGTGACGCGGATACGCTCAAGCTGATGTTCGACGCTTCCGACATTTCTGGTGGCGGCACCGCCGTCTCGTTGGACAAGGTGGAGCAGAAGAAGGCCGTGTTCGTGTATGTCGAGGACACGTACACCAGCAAGAAGTTCGGCATCTGGATGCCGAACGTGAGCCTTGCGTACAGTGCGATGCCTGAATTGTCCCAGGATGGTTTCAACACGTTCAAGCTGGAAGGCAATATCCTGTCCTCCACCGTGTTGCCGAAGACCGCTTCCGGCAAGGCGTCGTTCATAGGGTTCTATCTTCCGGCTGATTTCGAAAAGGCGGCCTGACCGGTAGTCCTGTTTCCTTGATTCTTCCCCGAACGGGCGGGTCTTTTCTCCTGTCTGCCGCCTGTCCGGGGATTTCCTTTTCTTCTTTACCAGACGGGGTTCCTTTGGCTTTTTGATGATGGGAGAATGTCATGGCTGATGAAGAATCGAAGAACGTCGAGTTTCCGGCTGACTGGGAGGGGTTGAGGCGTTTCGACCCTGTGATGGCGGGTCTGCCGGACATGGTGCAGGCCGAGGATTTCACGCCGCAGCAGTCCGCCGAGTATGCGGTTGCGGATGGCGTGCTGGTCGAACGTCTCCAGACGATGCATGATGCGGGCTTGTTCGGTGGGAAGATGCCTGCGCGCAAGGGTGATGTGGAGAAGGCCGCCCGTAAGACGAACGTCGCCGTCGCGGAATATGTGGGCATTGCCGACCAGTTCTACAGGGGGCTGGCCGTTGATGCTGACGCCTACGCGGTTTGGACGAAGGGACGTTCCGTGGCGGACTTGTTCGGCATGTTCTCGCTGCTGCACCGTTTTTATGGTGAGCGTCTGGGAAAATCAAGCGACTCGAAGAAGCGTGCCGGGACTGCCGAGTAGCGGTCGTCTCCGATTTCCGCCGCTTCTACCAGATGAATCTTCCCGCCGACTTGAAACGGTATGATCCGAATTTCCTGTGCGACCTGTTGGACGGGTTGGAGGGTGTGCCGGAGAGCCTGTATCGGGCTTGGACGTTGGAGCATGACGACCGTGCGGTGGGAAGGCTGCGGCGGCGTGATGGCGGTCCATTGCGTTTGGAATGGAACGGTTTCGGACAGACGCAGATGCTGCTGTTGGATTTGCAGAACACGTTGGACGCGGTTCGTGTGATGCTCGCCTCGCATTGGAGCGGGAAGAAGCGTGAGCCGCGTCTGATACTGCCGCCCGGCGCGGACGTGCCGGAATCGCGTTCGTCGCATGTGGACGCGGCTTCTTCTTCGGGTCTTGAGAATTACATGACGAGGGTTCAACGCGCGTTCCGCGTGGAGTGACCCTCGTTTCTTTTTGAACCCCGTCACGCCGGTTTCGACGGCGTTCGGCGGGGTTCCGTGTTTACGGGGGTTGCTGGATTATGGCTCGTCAGATGTTTTCCGCTGGAACCGTTTCCGTTGACGTGGTGCCCGACACCAGCGGGTTCATGGCGAAGCTCGACGCCTTGCTGGAGCGTGCGGCGAACAAGAACGTCGATGTGACCGCGAACCTTGACTGGGACGACGGGGCCGCGTCGGCGAAATACCGCGAATGGAACAACAGGGTCGCGGAGATTCAGATCAAGGCCGACGATTCCAACGCGCGTCGTCTCGTGGCCAAGTGGGACGGCAGGAACGTCAACGCGCAGCTGTCGTTGGACACGAGGAAGTTCCAACGTGAGCTGGACGGCGTGCAACGCGACCTGAAGAAGGTCAACGTTCAGGTCGGCATGCAGAAGCGTTGGAAGAAGAACGAGGACGCCCTTAAATCGTATATGACGCTGCAACAGCAGCAGGAGCGTCTGACCCGCAGGCAGACCACCCTCATCAAGGACGAGCTGAACAACCGTTTGCAGGCCATCCGTTCCATGCAGGACGCCCTGTTGAAGGCGAACCCGCTTGGCGATTCGTCTTCGATGTTCACGCGCGAGGCCGCGAACAAGGTGGCCGCCCGTTACAAGAGCCTGTTGAAGCAGGTCGATTCCAACCCGCTCAAGGTCCGCATGCAGATGGACGACGTGGACTACCGCAGCGTGGTCGCACGGTTGGAGTCCATCACACGGCAGAAGGCCAAGACCGCCGAGGAGAACAGCCGCGTCAAACTGTACTTGGACGGCGCGGAGAGGATAGAGAAGCGTCTTGATGCCTTGAGGCATTCCCGTCTGCGCATTCCCGCCGAGATCGAGGTGGAGCAGACCGACTTGGCGAAGCGTCTGCGCGAGGCGGCCGAGAAGGTCAGGCTGAACCCGGACGCGAAGTACGAGTTGAACATCGACGCGGACATGAAGCGTGCCGAGGAGCGGGTCAAGAAGTTCAGAAACGACAATGATTCGTTCGACATGGACGTGGATTTGGAGACCGCCGCCGCGACCGCGCATCTCGCCTATTTCACCCGTCCCCGCACGATTGACGTGTTCGCGAGCTTCAAGGGCACCGACCTTGGGAAGATCCTCAATGGCATGACCTCCGGCGCCACGGGTATTCGGGGCGTGCAGAACGAGTGGCGGAAGCTCGTCACCATGTTCGACTCGTTCGACAAGGTGGTGCCGAAGTGGAGTCTTATCGGCGCTGCGGCGACTTCGGTGGGCGCGGGCTTGTTGAATCTTGGCCGCACGGCCGGTTCGGTGGGCGCGTCCTTGGTGTCCATGAGCAGTGCGGCGTTGGCCGCTCCGGCCGCGCTGTCCGGTTTGGCGGCCGGCTTCTACACGGCGTATTCGGCTGTGAAGACGTTCGGCGACCATGTGGATGTCGCGAAGACGAAGTTCAACGACTTGCAGAAGTCGGTGGGCGGTTCGTTCTGGAACAGTGGCGCGGCGGCGTCGATGACGCGCATGCTGAACGTTCTTGGCGATTCCGGCGTGGTGGACAATCTGAACGAGATAGCCGACGCCGAGGGCAAGGTGTTCGCCCATGCGGCGGACATCGTGGCGCAGGGCGACTACGTGCAGCGTGTGAACAAGGTGCTGTCGAACACGCGGCTTGGCGTCCAGTCGTTGAATCCGGGCGTGGAGAGCCTTACCAAGGCGTTCATCACGTTGGGCGACCAGACGAGCGTGTATCTGCCGCGCATGGCGAACTATGTTTCGCGTAACGCGACGGTGTTCGCCCAGTGGGTCGAGTCGGCGGAACAGTCGGGGCGTATCACGTCGAACATGGAGAAGGCCGTCGAACAGGGCGGCTATCTCATGTCGAGCGTGAAGTCCCTTGGCGGTATCCTCAAGGGAACGTTCGGCACGTTGGCGGAGGGTGAGAACGGTCTTGAGAAGTTCTCCGACGCCATGGGCCGTGCGGACAGGGCAGTGAACGGCGTGAAGTTCCAGGCCACGTTGACGGCTTGGGCGGATGGCGCGAAGCAGGCTTCAGGCAAGTTCCATGATTCGTTCGCGCAGATCGGCGACGCTGCTTACTCGTTGAGGGATACGACCAGGCAGGTGTTCGTTGACGCGGGAACCATCGTGTCCTCCGGCATCGGTTCCGTCAGCAGCGTGTTGAAGCAGTCCGAGTCGGGTATTAGCGCGTTCAGCAAGGGCGTCACGAGTGGTTTCACTCAGGTGTTCGCCGCCGTGCGTAACGCGGGGCCGATGTTCAACAGTCTCACGTCGATGGTCGGCCAGTTGTCCAGCACGTTCGGCGGCACGTTGGCGAACACGTTGAACGCGGCGGCGCCGACGATTCAGGTGCTAGCCGAGGGCGCTTCGGCCGTGGCGAAGGCGTTCGGCAAGCTGCCCGCTCCGATTCAGGCCGTGATCGGCATGTATGCGACGTTCGGGAAGGCCGGCATCAGCGCGTACAATTCGTTGAAGCAGGGCATGTTGCAGAACATCCAGTCCACGTTGCAGTATCGCAAGATCATGGGCCAGTTGGGCATCACGTCGAAGGAGGCTTCGGCGAGCATGAGCGAGCTGGTTCGGGCGATGGCCCGGTTGAAGTCCGGTCAGACCGCTGGCGTGCTGACGGGTGAGGTTTCGGGCATCCGCCAGATGGGCGCGGCTGCGGACGAGACCGCTTCCAAGCTGAATCGTATGCACGCTGCGCAGTCCGGTGGTTCCGTTGGTGTTTCCTCCGGCTCCGCAGGTTCTGTGAGCGCCATGAGGGGTGTCGGCGTGGCCGCTGAGAGCGCGGCGCGTAAGACCGGCTTGTTGAAGACCGCTTTGAGCGGCGTGGTCGATTTCCTTGGCGGGCCTTTGGGTATCGCCATCGGCGCGGCATCGACCGCGTTTGGCGTGGCCGGCAGTGCGATCAGCACGTACAACAATTCGGCGTCGCACACGCAGTCGGTGAACCAGACAGTGGCGAAATCGTTCAAGGAGGTTTCCGGCAACGCGGACAGCGCGGCGAAGGCCGTGTCCGACGCGAAGAAGAACATCAAGAAGAACTGGACCGACACGAGCTACGGCTGGTCAAACGATTCGTCCAACGCGGCGGAAAAGGCGTTGAATGGCTTCCAGCAGTGGACAAGCCCGTTCAAGAACGCCTCCAAGGCCGCCGACGCTTTGGGCGTCAGCGTGAAGAAGCTGAACAGCGCGGCCACCGGGTCGAACAGCACTTACGACAAGATGCACGACAAGCTGACCAAACTCGCCAACGACCATAAGTACATGATTGGCGCGTATGGTCAGACCATCGACGTGAACCAGCAGCAGACAGAAGCCGCTTCTCGTCTGCTTGGCGTGTTGGAGAACTCCCGCAAGGAATGGCAGTCGGGCGCGAAGGCCATCAAGTCGTATGCCAATAGTTCGCAGATCGTTTCCGATTTGAACCAGTCCGCTTCCGACAAGCTGACCTTGCTGAGTTCGTCTCTTGCGGCCAATGGTTATGAGTTGGATAAGAACACGGAAAACAGCCGGGCGAACATGAGCATGATGAAGGATTATGCCGCGTCCACTTTGATCGCGTCCAAGAACACCATGTCGTATTACGAAAGCATCGGCAAGGCGTCCGAGGGCCAGCAGTTGGCGAAGAACTCGATCTACCAGGCCCGTCAGGAAATCATGCAGATGGCCGAACAGTGCGGGCTTAGCGCCGATAAGGCGGCTGAGTTGGCTGACCAGATGGGTCTGATTCCAGAGAACGTGAGCACGAAATTCGATTTGAGCAATCTGGATTCTGTGAAAGCTCAGGTTCAGGACTACATTGACACATTGCCTTTGGCCGAGGGCACGAAGAAGCTTATCCTGAAATATGCCGCCGAAGGTGACATTAACAGCATGGACACGTTGAAGGCTCTTATCATGGGTTTGACTGGCGGCGTTGACCAGAAGACCTATAAGCTGCTTGTCAAGGCGAAGACCGAAGGTAAGATCGATGTTGACCAGTTGGGTGCCGACATCCAGAAACTTTCGGATGGCAAGCATCGTGTCGTGTTGGACGCTGATGGCACTCCGGTCGTTGTCGCTGCCACGAAGGCCACCAACGCGGTCATGAAGATTCCGGCGTTGAAGAAAACGTATTTGAAGGCGATTGCCGAAGGCAAGTCGGATACGGATGCGTTGAAGGCGTCGATTGAATCGGTTCCCGCGTTGAAGAACGCTTTCGTTCAGGCGAAGGCCGAAGGCAAAAGCGATACGGATGCGTTGAAGGCCGCGATCAACAGCGTGCCTGAGTTCAAGCAGGCGTACACTCAGGCGAAGACCGAAGGCAAGGGCGATGTTGACGCTTTGATGGTCGCGTTGAAGCTGATTCCTGACTACAAGAACACGCAGTTGAACGCCACGGACAATACCGCCGCTGGCACCGGTAGCGCAAAGCAGAACGTCGGCAGCGTGCCATCAAGCCATGGCACGAGCGTGAACGCCACGGACAACACCGGTGGTGCTACGAGTAGCGCTAAAGGCAACATCCGTAGTGTGCCAGGCTCGCACAACACTGGTCTTACTGGTACGAATGGCCTTGCCGGCCCAACCGGCATGGCGACCGGTCAGATTCGTAGTGTGCCCGGTTCTCATAATACGAATATCAAAGGCAACGCTGATTCTCTTTCAAGTGCTGTTTCCACTGCGAAAGGTTGGATCAGTAGTCTCCCTCAGAGATTCACTGTTTGGATTGACGGGATTTTCTCCAGCAAAGGTAGCGGCAAGGCTACTGGTGGCCGTATCTATGGTCCTGGCACGGATACTTCGGACAATATTCCGTTGTGGGTGTCTCCAGGCGAGGCTGTGATTCGTGCGGCTTCGCTCCGGAAATTGGATGCGAAGTATGGTCGTGGGTTCTTCGACACGTTGAACGCGACCGGTGACGTGCCGGCCGGTTCGCGTATCGCCAGAGCGTCGAACACCGCGTTGGCGTACCGCGACCATTCACGGAAACTGGGATATGCGAGCGGCGGCCGAGTGGCCGGCTCCGGCTTGGACGTGAACGTGACCGTCTCTCAGGACAATTCCGATCTGGTGGCGGCGGTCAACGAATTGCGTGGCGAGGTCAGATCGTTCCATGCGAACATCGGCAGTGAGATCGCGGCGAACAGCAGTCCGTGGCCCAGCAAACGTGATTTCGCTCGTGACGTGTGGGAGGTGAACAATGGCAGGTGAGCTTGCGTACACTTCCGGTCTGACGGGTGAGCGTTTCGACGTGTCGGATTATCTGACCGTTGACTTCGAGGCGGCGTTGGAATTGCGCGGCCGTGAATGGGAGTACACGATTCGCGGTGGTGGTCTGACGGGTGTTTCCCGGAAGCGTCGCGAGGTGAGCGTGGACGCGCATTACGGTGACGTGTCCACGTTCGACTCGCTGATGCGCGTGTTCGACGCGGACATGGCGTCCGGCAAGCCTGGAACGTTGGAGGCCGTGAACGGTTTGGGGGAGACGTGGCGGCAATCCTGTTATGTGGTGAAGTCCGAGGCGTCCACGCATCCGGGCGCCGTTGACGCTTACGCGCAACTGTCGATTGTCCTGTTGGATGGCGTGTGGCGGCATGACATGCCTGTGGTGTCGTATGTGCCTTCATCGGCGAATGATTCGACGGGTTTGGATTTGCCAGCGGACATGGGGTATGATCTGGCGGTTTCCAGACCGTCGTGCATGGTGTCGAACCGTATGCGCACGCCTATGTCTTTCCGTCTGGTCGTGTATGGTGCGGTTTCCAATCCTTCGTTGACGATTGGCGGGAACGTTTACCGGTTGAATGGTGATGTTCCCGCTGGCGGTTATGTGACGGTTGATTCGTTGTCGAAGACAATCATGTTGACGAACGCGGATGGTTCGGATGTGAACGTGTTTTCGTGGGGTGTGCGCGGCAGCGGTTTGAATCGTGGCCAGTATATTTTCCAACCGATACCGGCTGGTGACAGCATCGTTGAATTGGGGTCGGGTTTCGGTTTCGATCTGACGGTGGTTGAGGAGAACGGGGACCCGACTTGGTTGATCTGATCTGTACGGATGCTAAGGGTGTGCCGTTTCATGCGACTTCGGATTGCGTGTTCGACTGCGCGTGGGGTTCGGGTGAGAACGATTTCGAGCTGACGTTGTATGACGGTACGGTGTTGCCTGATCGTGGCCGCGTGTATATCGACGGTACCGAGGTCGGTGGAATCATCGACCATATGAAGGACGAGCTGTCGGACAACGTGAGTACGGTCACGTATTCCGGCAGGAGCTGGCATGGCGTGCTGGACGGGAAGGTGTTGCAGCCGGATTCGGGGCAGGATTATCTGACTGTTTCGGGTGCGGTTGACAAGGTGTTGTCCTCGCTGGTTTCCCGCGTGGATTTGGCTTCGTTGTTCAAAGTGCGTTCTGACAGTGTGAAAAACATTCCGAAATTCCAGTTTGAACGGTATTGCACCGCTTACGACGGGATTCGCAAGATGCTTGCCGCGAACGGGTTGAAGCTCATGTTCGAGGAATCGGACGGCACGATCTGGCTGTATGCGACTCCGGTTGTCGATCATGCGGATACGGTTGATTCCGACTTGGTTGATTTCTCGATCACGAAGGATTACCGGCGTACCAACCATATGATCGGCTTGGGCAAGGGCGATTTGAGGAATCGTCTTGTGGTCCACTATTATGCCGACGCTTCCGGCAATGTGTCCACGACGCGCACGTTCGGTGGCGTGGACGAGATAGCCGCCGTTTATGATTATTCGTCCGCCGAACAGTCCGAGTTGGACAAGCAGACGAAGAAGCAGTTGCAGGATTTGCAGGGTACGGGCGCGGTCGAGGTGACGGCGCATGACGGTTTGCTGTTGGATGTCGGCGACAAGGTGGCGGGGCGTGACAACCTTACGGGCTTGTCAGTGTCGGCTTCGGTGTTGAAGAAGATCGTGAAACTGTCGGATGGCGTGTTGTCCGTTTCGTATGAGGTGGGGGACGCGGCTTCGTCCAAGACCTCGTACTCGAATTATTCCGGCTCTTCCTCGTCTTCTTCGTCTGGCGCGTCTTCCGGTTCGTTGGTTGCCGGTCGTGGCTTGTCTATTTCGGGCAACACGATTAACGCGGAGGTTGCCCAGTCCGATCTGGACGCGGTGAAGAGCGTCGCGGACGAGGCGAACAAGACGGCTTCCGGTTTTTCCTCGCAGATCGGTGCGGCGAATCAGACGGCGGAGGCTGCGAAGAACACGGCTGATGCGGCGAAGGCGACGGCTGACGCTGCGAAGGCCGGCATGATGACGGACGCGGAACGTTCCAAACTTGCGGGCATTGCGGACAATGCGAACGCTTATACGCTTCCGGTGGCGTCCACGGGCACGCTGGGTGGCGTGAAGGTGGATGGTGCGACCGTCGTTGTTTCCGCTGATGGTGTGATAAGCGCGCATGTGGGTTCGTCTGGCGGCCAGCAGCAGGTCGTGTTTCCGGTCGGCTATGTGGTGCGGAACACGACGGGTGTTGACCCGTCCGTGGATTTCGGCGGCCAATGGCGGCAGTTGCCGTCGTTGGATTTCTACACGTTTGAAAGGATTGGCTGATGAAGGCCGATGGGTATGTGAAATACGTGTGCGACAAGTGCGGCAAGACCGCGTACATCGCTTCCGGTGACACGGCGGTGAAGGAGTGGTTCGAGGTCCGACGGTATTCGGCCGGACAGTCCACGCGCATCGCCAATGATGTGCAGCCGGACACCTACGAGTTCTGTTCGGATTGCAACACGTCGTTCCTGGCGTTTGCGAAACAGTCGGATGATTCCTTCGCATCATGGTTGAAAGGGGATAAGCAGTGACTATCGAACTTGTTGACGGCAAGGCCGGTACGGCGCATATTTCGAGTGAGGATAAGGCGATTATCCACCAGTCGAAGTTCGGCGCGTCGGACATGGTGTATGCGTGGGGTGACGCTTTGAAATGCACGATGGACAGTGCGAACAAGGCGACGATTGGCACTGGCTGCGCGTCGATTCAGGGCTTGGACTGGCATATCACCGCAGCGGAGACCGTGCAGATCGATAACGGGTCGCAGGGCATGAAGCGTAATGATATTATCGCCGCACACTACAATCGCGACTCCACTTCCGGGATCGAGAAGGTGGAGCTGGTCGTGTTGAAGGGCACGCCGAACGCCACGACGGCGGCCGACCCGACGATACCGGACGGGAAGATTTTGAGTGGTGCGACCGACGCTTATCAAGCCCTCTGGCGCATCCCGTTGGATGGCATCACGGTTGGCACGCCTGTGCAATTGTTTTCGACTCGGAACGCCTTGTGGGATTCCGTAACCCCAATCCATTTCACG
>ERZ808270.538-NODE-538-length-21374-cov-8.637460_pt1 | contig 21374 bp, 17 predicted proteins | sample MGYA00521082_ERZ808270 | MGnify/ENA primary metagenome ERZ808270 (study PRJEB31516, sample SAMN03275594) | gut metagenome | biome: mammalia-associated habitat; material: feces | host: Papio cynocephalus | place: Kenya | collected 2012-07-27 ... | reverse complement strand
AAGCAGCAAGAGGGTCAGCTCAAGCAGCAAGAGGGTCAGCTCAAGCAGCAAGAGGGTCAGCTCAAGCAGCAAGAGGAAATGCTGAAAACGATGGCAAAGGCAATGCTGCAGCAGGGGCAGTCTTTGCAGTCAATAGCCATGTTGACTCATAAGTCGGAGCAGGAGATATCTGCTATGCTTGAAGAATGATAGGTCAACGCGTAGCGTGGAAGGCAATAGCCTGCGCGATTCTTTTGTATGAATAGATGAAATGCCGGGACATGGAACGAGTAGAGTTCTATATCTCGGCATTTATTCTTCCTATATTGATGTTTGAGAAGTTAGCGCTTACTTATCTCTTCATTACCTTGCGCGCATTTCCATCGGAAGATATTTCAATGTATACTCCGGCGGGAAGTTGATCGAAGGGGGTTGTGGATACGTTGCGGCCAGAGAGGTCGTAGCGAGTAGTGGGGAGAGATCGCGTGAGGGTGGTCGATGATATGCCCGTTGAGGGCATATCGGCAGCGATGAGACTGTCTACGGCGACGATGCGGCGGCGGAACTTGTCCATCAAGTCAGCAGTTTGTTCGGGGATGGTGTTTTGCGCCTCGTAGGGGTAGATGGTGCGATGTAGGGCGGCGCTTTCTTCGAGCGTTTGGCTGTAAAGCTCTGTGATGCTATCGCAGAATTGCTGCATCTGATCGACGATGTGCGGACGAATCTGTGCGTAGACCTCCTTGTAAGCCTCTACGAATTGAGAATTTTCGAAAAGTTTCGGGTAGTAAAACTCCGTCTGTGGATAGTAGGCCGAATAATAAGTATGTTTCAGTCCCCAAATATTGAAGGGAATGTTGTATGAGGAGTCAAGATCCCAGATTGGTCCCATTTTGAGCTTATTCTGAGAAGAGTCTCCGCCCTGGCTCTCGCAGTAGAGGTAGGTGTTGCTCCCGAGGGCATCGCCCACTGCCAGAAGATCATGGCTAATGATCCAACGAGTAAACGTGTAGAAATCGATATATTCCGACAGCTCTTCTTTGCTCCAGATGGCATCCTCCACGCGGTTCATGTAGTCTCTCACGCTGTCTACAGCCGTTTGGCGCAGACCATCGCCAGGCATGTATTTATTGTAGGTGTAAGCCAAGTGAGCCATTTGGTGGTTGGTGCGGAAATACTTTCCATCTTCGTTCCACCAGAAGGGGTCGTTCTCGATGATAAATCCATCTTCTGCCACGTTGATGCGGCTCTCGCCCTTGTCTACGGTTTCGAGCAGGAGGTAAATGCCCCGATATTGATCATTGATCACTACGTTGACAAACCTTCCTTCGGGCTGCCACGGCATGCCCACATTGCGTGCCAATGCATGAGCAAAGAGGGTGATAAGGTTGGTCTCATGATTGGGCATGCTCGGGTTGTATATACTGTAGCTCATGAGTGCCCAATTCTTGTTGCGGTAGGCTTTTCCCCCACGACAGAGTAGGTCTGCCTTCTTGCTGAGTTTCAGTTTGTAGGGTTTTTGGTCGAGAAAGGCTCCCGAACTGTTGCCGCGAATCTTTAGTCGCATGCCTGAATGGTCTGCCACGAAGTCCTTGGAGTCGTAGAGCGTATCACTCTTGAGGGTCATGACCATTCGTCCTGCCACGTAGTTGTTGTTGGTAATAGTCGTACCCATGCAGCCTTCGGGCGTTTGGGCACGTTCGAATGTAGGCATCTCGCCCCCCACGGTTGTAATCGTCACCAGAGGTATGTTGGGCCAGTGCTCGGGCCAGTGCGAGACAGTCTGCGCTATGGCTTGCTGTGCAGGCATGAGGGTAGCTATAAGGACTGCGAGCAACAGGTGCAGACCTATTTTAGATTGGGAGCGTAATAGTTTCATTGAATAAGTTGTGGAGGAAAAGGTGAATGCAAATGTAGGAAATATTTTCGTGTAGAGCAATCTCAAAATGGTAGAACCCTTACTCTGCACCCTGCAGATGGGCAAAATCCTTCATGCACTGGGCCAATGCTTGCGCTCCTTCGAGAGGCATGGCATTGTACATTGAGGCACGGAATCCGCCCACACTCCTGTGACCACGAATGCCGTAGATGCCGCGCGACAGAGCGAAGTCGGCAAATGCACCTTCGAGATGCTTGTAGGCAGGGGAGAGCACGAAGCAAGCGTTCATCAGCGAACGGTCGGCTGGAAGCGCTGTGCCCATGAAGAGCGGATTGCGGTCGATCTCATCGTATACCACGGCCGCGCGTTCTGCTGCCCGTCGGCCCATTTCCTCTACTCCTCCCTGACGTTTCACCCAGCGTAGCGTCTGCAGGGCGGTGAAGATGGGGAGCATGGGTGGTGTGTTGTACATAGAGCCGTGTTTGATGTGCACCGCATAGTCGAGCATAGCGGGTAGCTGACGAGCGGAACGGCCGGCTATCTCATTGCGGATAATCACGAAAGTGACTCCAGCCATCGACAGATTCTTCTGTGCGCCACCATAGATGATTCCGTAGCGCTCCACGTCGATGGGGCGTGTCAGAATGTCGGACGACATGTCGGCCACCAGTGGAATGGGCGAGTCGAGGTCAGAGCGTAGCTCCGTGCCGTAGATGGTGTTGTTGGTTGTAAGGTGCAGATAGTCGGCATCTTCTGGTATTGTAAAATTGTGGGGAATAGATGCATACCCTTCGGCTTCCGACGAGGCTACCACTTCCACTTCGCCAAAGAGTTGAGCCTCCTCCATGGCCTGGTGTGCCCAGTGTCCACAGTCGAGATAGGCTGCTTTGTGGTGGAGTAGATTCATCGGAATCATGTCGAACTGCATACGAGCGCCTCCTCCCAGAAATAACACGCTGTAGCCATCGGGCACGTGGAGCAGTTCCTTCATCAAGCTCTGTGCCTCTTTCATGATGGCTTGAAATTGAGGTGTGCGGTGTCCTATTTCCATGAGCGAAAGCCCCATGCCGTCGAAGTCTGTAACCGCTTGCGCCGTAGCCTCCACCACTTCATGAGGAAGTGTGGCAGGGCCAGCGCCAAAATTGTAAATATGAAGAGTCGAGTTGTTGAGCATTGGAGAAGTTTTTTTGATTTATCAAGCTTATGCAAAGATACAAAAGAGAACGTACTTCAACCAAAAAAAGTGTACAACATGTTCACTTTTTCAGTTGTGGCGAAACGACAAGCATCCCTCCATCGTTGCAAGCAGAGTCGTGGGTCGCGCGAAAACAACCTTAGCCTCGAAAGACATCTCTTCGCGCGCACGTGTTACAGCAAGATTTGCTTCCGATTGCTTACACTCCTACACAAAAAAAGTATATCGTGTTGAAAACCATGCTTTTATGCTTTATTTCAGCCCTCACTCTGCCCTCACTCAGCCCTCCACTCCCTTCATCCACATAGCAATCGTATGGAACAGAAAAATTATCCCCCCCGAAGCGTAAAAACAGTAAGGAGGGATAATTTTTACAGTAAGGAGGGATAATTTTTACAGTAAGGAGGGCAATCACAGCCTGTGCCCGCCATGTCTACTTTCGCAGCAGAACGTAAATAATGCGCGAGTGCAAGCAAGAGTGTAGGCAAGGTGTAGGCAATTTGACACTGCCTACACTCCGTAACGCATTGAATATGAACTATCTACAATGGGAAAGTGACAGCAAACGCATCTTCGCATCCCCAAAATGACTATATGCGCGCGTATGTACGCGCGAGAAGTATAGTATGTTCAAGTTTCGGATTTAGAATGGACGGGCTGAAAGCCCAATGATTTCCATAGCCCAGGGCATCGCCCTGGGTATCCCATAAGCAGTATTGTTTCGCCCTGTAAGGGCAAAAGTAGAAATATATTGTCCTTACTTCTGCCCTTACAGGGCGTATCATTCTTGCAATTCCTACCCAAGGCGTTGCCTTGGGCTATGGAAATCACTGGGCTTTCAGCCCGCTTTGCTAAATCAGAAACTTAAGTAGTATGCAAACGTTTCCCTCCCCATTCCACTTTCTGCTTTTAGGCACATTATGCTCCACCTCTCCAAGCGGGTGGGAGCGGGTGGGGGAGAGGAATGAAAAAATACCGCACACTTGTGCCGTAAGTGTGCGAATATTTGCGTACCTTTGCACCACAAATAACAATATAATGCGTGTGGCTGCCGCAAGGGGTGGCCATACTTTCACACATCAAACATCATGAGTGAACAACAGAAGAAAATCAAGCAGCTCGTAGAGCTCCGCCAGAAGGCCCGCTTGGGTGGTGGCGAAAAGGCTATTGAAAAGCAGCACGCTAAGGGCAAAGCTACGGCTCGCGAACGCATCGAACTCTTGCTCGACAAGGGCTCGTTCGAAGAAATGGATATGTTCAAGCTTCACCGTTGCCACAACTTCGGCATGGAGAAGAAACAATTCTTGGGCGACGGCGTGGTAGCCGGTAGCGGTACCATCAATGGTCGTCTGGTATACGTATTTGCACAAGACTTTACCGTCAATGGCGGTTCGCTCTCTGAGACAATGGCTCAGAAGATCTGCAAGGTGATGGATCAGAGTATGAAGATGGGTGCACCCTGCATCGGACTTAACGATTCGGGTGGTGCACGTATTCAGGAAGGCATCAACGCCTTGGCAGGCTTCGGTGAAATCTTCCAGCGCAATATCGAGGCTTCAGGCGTAGTACCCCAGATCTCAGGCATCTGCGGTCCTTGTGCAGGTGGTGCTGTCTACTCTCCCGCATTGACCGACTTCGTGGTAATGCTCGAAGGCATCAGCTACATGTTCCTCACCGGCCCGAAGGTAGTAAAGACCGTGACTGGCGAAGACGTGACTCAGGAAGACCTCGGTGGTGCAGCCGTTCACTCTACGAAGAGCGGTGTATGCCACTTCACAGCTAAGACCGAGGAAGAGTTTGCCGGCCTTATTCGTCGTCTCCTCTCATACATTCCTCAGAACAACATGGAGCGCGCTCCCCGCATAGAGTGTACCGACCCCATCGACCGCAAGGAAGACTCTCTCAACGAGATCATTCCCGACAACCCCAACATGGCTTACGACATGTACAAGGTGATCAGCGCCGTGGTCGACAACGGAGAGTTCCTCGAAGTACACCGCAACTTCGCTCGCAACATCATCATCGGCTTTGCCCGCTTCAATGGTCAGAGCGTAGGCGTCGTAGCCAACCAGCCCAGCGTATATGCCGGTGTGCTCGACTGCAATGCATCGCGCAAGGCAGCTCGCTTCGTACGTTTCTGCGATTGCTTCAACATCCCCATCGTATCCTTGGTCGACGTGCCGGGCTTCCTCCCAGGTACAGGTCAGGAGTACAATGCCGTGATCGATCACGGTGCAAAGCTCCTCTACGCTTATGGCGAGGCTACCGTGCCCAAGGTGACCGTCACACTGCGTAAGAGCTATGGTGGCTCTCACATCGTGATGGGCTGTAAGCAGCTCAAGGCCGACCTCAACTATGCTTGGCCTTCAGCCGAAATCGCCGTAATGGGAGCTTCGGGCGCCGTAGCCATCCTCGATGGTAAGGAAGCCAAGACGAAGGAAGATCCTAAGGCATTCCTCGCAGAGAAGGAGAAGGAGTACAACGACCTCTTCACCAATCCCTACAAGGCTGCCGAATATGGCTACGTAGACGACGTGATTGAGCCGCGCAACACCCGTTTCCGCATCTGCCGCGCACTTGCTCAGCTTGAGAACAAGCGCGAGACGCGTCCTGCTAAGAAGCACGGCAACATACCTTTGTAACACATAGCACCCTAAGATTGTGAAGACATTTCAATATAAACTGGGCGAGCAGACCCTAACGATTCGTCTCGACGAGAAGCAAGGCACCATAGCCGACTTCCTCGTAGACGGATACCACACGCAGCCCACCGACGAGGAAATGCCCGCATTCGCAGCAGCCATCTCCCTCGCGCTCATTGAGCACGAAGTAGAGATCGTTCACGACGACGAGCCCGGCATTATCACCGTAAAGCACCATCGCACCAACTGGAACAATCCAGCCGATCAGATGACCCAAATTTAAGTAAACACAAGAAATGAAGCAATATAAGTATACCATCAATGGCGCACAGTTCGACGTGACCATTGACAGCATCGTAGGCTCGAAGGCCAAGGTCGAGGTAAACGGCATTCCCTTCGAGGTAGAAATGCAAGGCTCTTCGCTCGTAGAAGAGGCTCTGCCTACTGTATCAACCGACGCAGCTGCACCTGCAGCCGCTCCTGCTCCCGCTGCTGAGGCTCCTGCCGCAGCTCCTGCTGCTACAAGCGGTCCTGGCGCAGGCACTCCCGTCAAGGCTCCTCTGCCTGGCGTAGTGACGAAGATCCTCGTCAGCGCAGGTCAGGCTGTGAAGAAGGGCGACACTGTGCTCGTGCTCGAAGCCATGAAGATGGAAAACAACATTACGGCTGAGGCCGACGGCAAGGTGACTGGCATCTGCGTAAGCGCAGGCGACAGCGTGATGGAAGGCACCACGCTTATCACCATCGGATAGACACGTCTGTTCTGACTCCGTCCTCCACTCAAGCGAGGCGGCGTTACCAACAACGGGCGAACAGGCTGAATATTCATCAACCTGTTCGCCCGTATCTTTTTTACCTAATATAGTCTATATGAATTAGGAGCAGCGCGAAGCACCTCATCAGTTCTGTGGCCGACGCGTACCGCGTCGGCTTTTGCCACGCTTCAGGAAGTCTGCTCAAAGGAAGTGGGGGCGAAGTGTCTCGCTTCGGCACGCTGACGAAGGGCACGATGCCCGAGTCGGCGTAAAAACACACGCTTAAGACTCTTTTTTTTGACGCGTTCGGCATCGAGCCTCACGCGTCAAGCCGAAGCGGGACACTTCGCCCCCACTTCCTTTGAACTTGCTTCTTGCTCGTTGGTTGATGACTGATGAACTCAAATCTTGCTCGCTGGCTCACGCCGACGCGGGACGCGTCGCCCACAGAGCTAATGATATAGCGGAGATAAACTCCTAAACTCTTAAACTCACTAAACTCATTATTACTTATGACACTTGCTTACGTATTCTCACGCTTTGACTGGCAGCAAGTAGCCAGTGCGTTTATCGTATTGTTTGCTGTGATCGATGTGCTGGGATCCACCCCAATCTTCATCAGCCTTAAGCAGCAAGGCCGTCCGGTCAATGCATGGAAGGCCACCATCATCTCGTTGGCATTGCTCCTCGGCTTCTTCTTTGCGGGCGATGCCATGTTGAGGCTCTTCAATGTCGATATCGAATCGTTCGCTATGGCAGGTTCGCTCGTCATCTTCCTCATGTCGCTCGAGATGATACTCGACGTGGTGATATTCAAGAATATGGGCCCCATCAAGTCGGCCACGCTCATCCCCGTGGTGTTCCCCTTGCTTGCTGGAGCAGGCTCGTTCACCACGCTGCTCTCCCTTCGCGCAGAGTATGCCACAGTCAACATCCTCATCGGTCTGCTGCTCAACATGCTCTTCGTGTTCATTGTGCTCAAGGCTACTGACAAGGTGGAACGCATCATATCGCCCGCAGCCATCTACTTGCTGCGCAAGTTTTTCGGCATCATTCTCCTTGCCATCTCTGTGCGCCTCTTCACTGCTAATTTGAGCGCATTGCTCCACAATCTGCAATAAAGCAAGTACAAAGTATTAAGTATTACAATCAGGAGATCCCCCCCCTTTTCACTCAGTTCTGTGGGCGACGCGTCCCGCGTCGGCATCGACCGTCTCGTTCAGCAGCGAACCACCTTATGTAGCTCAAGTTAGCTGAATAGTGGACGATGCCGACGCGGGACGCGTCGCCCACAGAAATGGAAGAATATTTTTCATAAATCATTCTCTAATGAAACAACGCAACCTTACGCAAGGCAGCATCCTGCGCAATATCATCAACTTCTCATTGCCCTACATGTTAGCCTATCTCCTGCAGATAGTCTACGGACTTGCCGACCTCTTCGTGATAGGTCTCTATTGCAACGTAGAGAGCACCACGGCAGTAGCCAATGGCGCGCAGGTGATGTATTTCGTCACAGTAGTCATTATCGGCCTTGCCATGGGCACCACCGTCTGTACCGCCCATGCCATCGGTGCGAACGATAGAGATCGCAAAGCCCTCGTAGTGGGCAATACGCTGACGCTCTTTGCTCTGCTCTCTATAGTGCTGACGGCAGTGTTGCTCCTGCTTGTGCCCTCCATCGTAGGGTGGATGCTTGTGCCCTCTGAGGCTGTGGCCGATACGCACCGCTATCTCAGAGTGTGCTTCTCGGGCATACCCTTCATCGTGGCATACAACGTGATAGCCTCCATCTTCCGAGGCATGGGCGATACACGCACACCTCTGCAATTTGTGGCAGTAGCTTGTGTGGTCAATGTTGTGCTCGACTTCCTCTTCATCGGCACCCTTCATTTAGGCGCCATGGGGGCGGCTCTTGCCACCACGCTATCACAGGCCGTCAGCGTGGTCTATGCTCTACAGGTCGTTCGCCGTCATCGCGAAGCCTTTGGCATAGAGCGGAGCCACTTTCGCCTTCAGCGTGAGGTGGTGCGTGGTATGGGCAAGATAGGTGTGCCTATAGCGCTGCAAGATGCTTTCATCCAGATATCGTTTATCGTCATTGCTGTCATTGCCAACAATCGAGGCCTCGACGATGCAGCAGCCGTGGGCATTGTCGAGAAGTTTATCGGTCTGCTCTTCATCATCCCCTCAGCTATGCTCTCCACGGTATCAGCCATTTCAGCGCAGTGTATTGGTGCCGGACTGCGCCAGCGTGCTCGGCAGACCATGTACGCCGCCATCGCCATCACCTTCAGTTTTGGCCTCCTATGGTCTATCATGCTGCAGTTCAACTCAGAATGGCCCGTTCGCTTTTTTACAGACAATGCTCATGTGGTGCAGCTCGGTGGTGAATATCTGCGTAGCTACGTGTGGGACTGCGCCTTGGCGGGCATTCACTTCTGCTTCAGTGGTTTCTTCACCGCTTGTGGCTATTCTATCGTATCGTTTGCCCACAATGTCGTGTCTATCGTGACGGCGCGTGTACCTCTTTCCTATCTATTCTCAGTAAGTTACCCCTTGACGCTCTATCCCATGGGATGGGCTGCTCCTATAGGCTCTGCCATATCGGTAGTGATCTGCGTGGTGGCTTATAGGGCGCTTCGCCGCCGGTTCGCTCCGCTCACCTCTTAGTTTTAAGGTTATTGGTTCGCTTCGCTCCCTCTTAGTTTTAAGTTTTAAGGTTATGAGGTTATAAAGTTACTTTCAGACAGACTATCTGTCAGCGTAAGGTAACTTTATAACCTCATAACCTTAAAACTTAAAACGGAGCGAAGCGACCTCATAACCTTAAAACTCCAAACTAAGAAGGAAGCTTTGCTTCCCCCTAAACTGCGTCAATCCCCTTTCTCCCAAGCTCTCCTCGATTCTTATACTCCGTGGGGGTGAGCCCTGTGAACTGCTTAAACTGACGACTTAGGTGTGCCACGCTTGAGAACCCCGTCTGGTAAGCAATTTCCTTGATGGAGAGTTCTCCATATTCGATGAGTTCCTTCACGTACTCTATGCGTTGCGTCAGAAAGTACTTTTCAATGGTGCGCCCTTCGATGGCGGCAAAAGTGCGGCTCAATGTGGTAAAGTCCATGTTGAGCCGCGCTTTCAGTAAAGCCGATAGCGAGAGCTGTGAAGGCTTCTCTTGGCGCACAGCCTCCACGATCACCTGCTTCGTTTGCTGCACCAAGCGGTCGTTGGCATTCTCTATCAGTTCGAAGCCGATGGCATGAAGCGCTTCGCTCACCTGCTTAAGCTGGTCGGGTGAGAGGTCTTCACGTATGTGCGCTTCGCCCAATTCCACTCTGTCGGGAGTCAGCTCGAGGCGTGAAAGCGTGTCCGTCACCGCCATGATGCAGCGCGGACATACCATGTGTTTGATTCTCAGATTCATCTTCGTTAGTTTTTGTGAGGGGTGGGGTAGAAGCCTCGTCAGAAGCAGCGGTCGTCGGAGCGTCTATCTGGCTCAGAAGACTCTGTACATCGCTTTGCACCCTCTTATATTGTGGACAGTCCATGTAGACCGTGTGCTTACGCATCATCTCCTCTATGCTTCCCATCGCGTTCTGATAGGCCGATAGTTCATTCTGCATCTGCACGTTGTGCTCGGCAAGCCGACGTATCTCACGTTCACGCTCGCGCCGAAGCTGTTCGCACACCTCCGTGAGTAGTGGCATTACTACGCCGTCGAACACATCGTGGCCACGCATATACAAGTAAGTAGTCTCAGGCGTAACGCCCAGTCGGAGCAGTTCTTCGCGAAGCGGCTTATACGTCTTCCGCCCTTCGGGGAATTGACGCTGTAGGCGGGTCACCTTCGAGTTGACCAAGTGGCGCAGATGTTCCAGAGCATGCTCCGGGTGGTACAGATTGAAGTCCTTAAGCTGTACGATGTGGAAGAAGTCGAGCATCGAGAACTGCTTATAACAGCCGTAGCGGTAGCACCAGATATTCCACACGAAGAGTGGCCACACAATCTGTGAATATTGGCTCATAAACGTCTCGAAGTCGAAGAGATGGTGATCGTTGAGCGTAGCCATCACGCAGATGGTCTGCAAGGCAGGAGCGTAGCATTGGAAGTTTTCGATGGCATATACGTAGGTGTGAAACACGTAGGGATTCGAACACACCTCCTGCGAGGAGAGCGTAGTGCCTTGCATAAGGAAGTCGTAATCAGCGTCGACGCAAGCAATCATGCACGTGCCCAATCGGCTTCCCAACTCGTTGGCGAGCGCTATCTTCTTGCCCTTACACAGCGTGGTGCGCGAGGGGAGCATCACTTCGAAATAATAGCGATCGGTCTCTAAAGGACGTAGCAAGTTGCTCCAGAAGAACACGTCGTCGTAACTCTCCACATAAGCCACGATCCGCTTCCGGGCATGCTTTCCGCCCAAGCGGTTCATGGCACTGATGTAGGCCGAGTTAATATGGTCTCTTAAGCGTTTCATGGTACAATAGTAGCTGTATTAAGTGGAGTTTGTAGTTTTAAGGTTATGAGGTTATAAAGTTACCTTTAACCTTTGAAACTTACATTATAACCTCATAACCTTAAAACTTCAAACTCCCTTTATAACCTCATAACCTTAAAACTCCAAACTCCCTTTATAACCTCATAACCTTAAAACTTCAAACAAACTAAACCGTGATATCGCCCACCTCCGTCTCAGCATCTTCCCATCCATCGATGATGAGGGCAGGGGAGTGGGTGGTCAGAATCACTTGGGCATTAGGGTTAAGTTCTCTGACGAGCGATATCAGCCGGCGTTGCCACTCGAAGTGCAGACTCGCCTCGGGTTCGTCCATAAAGAGCACGTAGGGCTGGCGGTCCTCGGTGAGCACGGTGAGCAAGATGAGCAACATCTGCTTCTCACCGCTTGAGAGCAAATAGGGCGGTAGCTTCTCGTCGTATTGTATGAAAGAAAGTTCGTTGCTCTCACGATTGATGCGCTTGCCCGTTTCGGCAAAGAGCTCGTCTACGATGTCGAGGAAGCGCGTCTTCTGTCGTGCAGCTTCCTCCGCCTTATGGCGAGCATCGGGATCGCCACTTGTGAGAAGCGCTATCATGCGGTTGCCCACATTCACTTGATAGTCCAGATAGCGACGCTGTATGAGATAGAGTTGCCAGTCGAGTTCCGTCACGATTCGTGCATCACCCAGCGCACCGATAGGCTCGGTAGAGAGAATCTTGCGATCGAAGCTGCGTATCACGTCGTAGTGGATACTCGTGGCATCGCTCGGTGAGAATTCTATCTTTACGCCCAAGCGCGTGTTGGTCTGTATATCGCCCGAAGCAGGGATAGAGTGAAGGTGCTGTATGAGGCGATTGAGAATGGTGCTCTTGCCCGCACCATTGTGTCCGCTCAGCACGTTCACATCGGGGCGGAGCTTCCATGCTATGTGCTTATGTCCGCTCCATAGACTCGATATTTCTATGCTCTTGATGTAATTGGCCAGTTTGATCATGACTATTAGTTTTGAGTTGAAGAGTTGAGAAGTTTATGGGTAAGAACTCGCTTCCTACTCTCATGGTTAGGTAGTTCGTAGTCTGTAAACAAAATTACTCACAAATGTGCTTCCGTGCAACTTTCTGACTCCTTTTCATAGATAAATTCCGCCTGTTTGTCGATTTTTAAGGATAAATAAGACAATGCTATTAAACCTAACCCCTAACTTTGCATCTCATTTAACGTGCGGCTAAGCATAGGTAAGCTAATCATCTCCTGTCTGCCGTACGATTTTTTGTGTCTGCACAGCAGCAGATGTATAAACTCCTCTGCAGGCATGGCGCAAATATCCTAATTCGCGTATAAAACTAAACAACATATCCTATCTTATGAAAAGATTCTTCTTGTTATCCATCCTCTCGTTTGTAATGGCGGTAGGGGCGATGGCACAGCACTTCGTGGTGACGGGTACGGCCGTTGACACCAAGTCGCAAAACCCCGTCGACTTTGCTACTGTGGCTCTTCTCCGTGCCGACAGTACAGCCGTTATGGCTACCAATACCGACGAGAACGGACAGTTCACCTTGCGCCCCAAAGAAGCCGGACGCTACATCGTAAAACTCTCATACGTGGGTCTTAAGCCCGTCACAAAGCGTGTAGAACTCACCGCCGAGACCGACTCCGTTGATCTCGGTCGGTTGCTCATGCAGGGCAACGACAAGGTGCTCGGCACGGCTACCGTCACGGCTACGGCATCGCGTGTGGAGCAAAAGGGCGATACCACCATGTTTAGCGCCTCGGCTTATCGCGTGCCTTCGGGATCTACGCTCGAGGCACTGGTGAAGCAACTTCCCGGTGTGGAGGTGGGCGACGATGGTAGTATCAAGTGGAACGGAAAGTCGGTATCCGAGTTCCTTATCAATGGTAAGGACTTCTTCAAGGGCGATACAAAGACTGCTATGAAGAATCTTCCCACCGAACTCGTAAGCAAGATTAAGGCCTACGACAAGAAGAGCGACTATACGGAGCAGACTGGCATCGACGATGGCGAAGAGACCACCGTGCTCGACATCTCCACCAAGCGAGAACTCAACGAGTCCTGGGTGAGCAATCTCGACGTGGCTTATGGTAACCACGATCGCTATTCTGCTCGCTTCTTCGGAACGCGCTTTACCGATCGCACTCGTATCACGACGTTCGGCTCAATGAATAATACCAACGACATGGGCTTCGGTGGTCCGCGTGGCTTCGGAGGAGGCGGTTCAGGCCTTACTGCTAAAAAGACGGCAGGTATGGACTTCTCCTGGGAAAACGATAAAAAAGAACGTGAGGCGGGCCACTTAGAGCTGGGAGGTTTTGCGCTCTACAGCCATAGCAACAACGATGCTGTGACCACCTCCAACTCCGAGATGTTCCTCAACTCTGGTTCTACAAGTTCCTTTTCTAATAGCTTCTCCAAGAGCGCTTCGCACAGCACAAGCGTGATGACGCGCTTCAGCCTTGAGTGGAGTCCCGACTCGATGACAAGTCTCAAATTCCAACCGAGCTATAATTATTCCGAGTCGAAGAATGACGGAACTTCACTCTCTGCCACCTTCAACGACAATCCCTACGACCTCAGCGGCATGGTAAGCCCGCTCGACAGCATTTTTGCTCAGAATGCAAAGGAGCGCAATCCGGAGCTTTATGCCATGATGGTCAATACCAACCAGCGCTGGTCGTTGGGCGATAGTAAGCAACACCAGGTAAGCGGTAAACTCAACGTGGTGCGCCGACTCTCATCCAACGGACGTAACATCTCTTTGCAAGTAAACGGAGGCTACAGCAAGAGCGAGAGCCACTCTTTCTCCATCTCCGATATTAATTATAACAACAATGGGGCTGCAGCAGGTAGCGATGGCTCTACGGGCAGCTCTTCAGCTACTGCCAATAAGAACTTCAAAAATCAATACAGCACTACGCCTGGCAAGAGCTACAACTACAGCGCACGTCTTGGTTACGTAGAGCCATTAGGCAAGAATTGGTTTGCCGAAGTGCGTTATCAGTACAGCTATAAGTACTCTCAGAGCAATCGCTCACGTTTCAACCTCGATTCGCTCTCTTACAAAGGTCAGAGCTATTTCGACGATTACGGCGAACAACTCTCCGACTACGACTTAAGTTTTGGCAGCACCAACTATCCCACGATTGGTTCTCTGCCCACCACAGATCAAGTGCTCAACTATGTGCGCGATCTCAACAACTCGCAGTACGCTACCTATAAATATAGCAACCACACGGCTACCGTAGGCATTCGTTACAACTCTTCTACGATTCGCTTCAATGCCGGCGTCGACTTCAATCCAGAGCACACTACGATGCACTACAATCGTCCCTCGCAGGTCGATACAGTCGTTACGCGCAATGTGTTCAACGTATCACCGCAGATACGCTTCCGCTATAGCTTCTCTAAGACCAATCGCCTCGACATCCGCTATCGTGGTTCCTCTTCTCAGCCCTCTATGACCGACCTCCTCGCAGTGGTCGACGACTCCAACCCGCTCAGCATCACAATGGGTAATCCTGGACTGAAGCCCTCATGGAGCAATACGCTTCGTATCAACTATAATGGCTACAATCCTACAAAGCAGCAGGGCATGATGCTTGGTATTGATGCTACCCAGACGCGCAACTCCATCTCCAACCGCATGGTGTATGACGCTCAGACGGGTGTGAGCTACTTCCGTCCTGAAAACATTAACGGCAACTGGAACGGCCGTGGCATGTTTATGTTCAACTCAGCTCTCGGTAAAGATAAACTTTTCAACATTAATACGTTCACCAGCTTGAGCTATCAGAATGCTCTGGGCTACGTCAGCACCAAGCCTGCAGATCTCAACCTCGGCACCATCAACGATCGCACCTACAATGCTTATAGCCAGGTGTTTGCTTTGGCTTCTTCTGAGAAGAACACGACGAAGACCGTCGGCGTTGACGAGAATCTGAATATCTCGTATCGCCAGACGTGGTTTGACGTAGGCTTGATCGGCAAACTCAATTATCAGCATGCGCGTGCCTCCGTTCAGCAGAATGCTAATATGGACACGTGGAACTTTGCTTACGGAGCTAATGCCAACTTCAACTTCAACTTCGGACTGAGCATCTCTACCGACATTCGCATGAACTCTCGTCGTGGTTACACCGATGCCTCGATGAACACCAACGAACTCCTTTGGAACGCTCAGATTGCGCAGTCGTTCCTCAAGAACAAGGCTGCTACGCTGAGCATACAGTTCTACGACATCCTCAAGCAGCAGAGCAACGTGAGCCGTATGATTAGCGCGACGCAACGCACTGACTCATGGAACAATGCCATCAACTCCTACTTTATGGTCCACTTCATCTATAAGCTCAACATCTTCCCAGGTGGAAGCAAGAAGGGCGATGATAAGGGCGACCGTCCTGGACCTCCCGATATGCGCGGCCCCGGCGGTATGCCTATGCGAGGCATGCCTATGGGCGGACCGGGAATGAGACCTTAAGGAGTTTGGAGTTTTAAGGTTATGAGGTTATAAAGTTACCTTGCACTATTTTTAAAACAAATAAAGACAATGCCGACGTGTTCTATGCGTCGGCATTGTCTTTATTTTAGAGTTATCGGAATATAGAGGTCTATTATGGGTGATCCGTACAAGGTAACTTTATAACCTCATAACCTCAAAACTCCAAACGGAGCGAAGCGACCTTATAACCTCATAACCTCAAAACTCCAAACGGAGCGAAGCGACCTTATAACCTCATAACCTCAAAACTCCAAACGGAGCGAAGCGACCTTATAATCTCATAACCTTAAAACTCCAAACGGAGCGAAGCGACCTTATAACCTCATAACCTCCATCCTTCAAACGGAGCGAAGCGAGCTTACTCCACCACGAATCGTATTGTGTCGCCGTGGTTAGTTCCTACTCCGTTGGTGGCGAAGGCTACGGCATAGTATTCGCCACGGCCCAAGGAGTCGGTGTAGGCGCTAAAGGTGGTTGAGGCTTCGGGGGCGATGGCTTTCAAGTGAAGCGTATCGTTGCCATAGTCGAAGCCGCACTGACGGAGCGTGCTGTTGGGCGAAGCCGAGACGAAACCCGTGAGCATCACGGAGTCGGCCTCCTGCGTAGCTGTGCCCGTCTCTACGGTAGGGGCGAAAGGCTGTTCTCCGCTGCGGTCTTCGCCGCATGAGGCGAGAGCACTGCAGAGAGTAAGGAGAAAGAATGAAGGTATGAAGAGTCTGTTCATAATAGATGTCGTGAATTAAAGTAGTGTGATGCGGAGAACCATCTTCGTGTTCGAAGTGATGCGCATGCGTTCATCCGTCCTTTCGCCTGCGAGCCATACGGGACCAACGTCGTCGGTCAGTAGGAGCGCCAATGCCTTCTCGATGCGCGAACGATGTTGGTTGGTCAGGAAGTCGCTGATGAGCTGCGTGCCCTTCATGCCGAATGGGCGGAAGCGTTCTCCTTCATGGGGCGTACGCACGTGGAGAGGGCCTTGCAATAGGTCAGCATCTATCAGTGCCACATGGCGTGCGGCCTTTAGTGATTGCACTTCGGAGCGCTGCAATAGTTCAAGCGTGAGGTGCGCTTTGCCACATATTAAAGTATGCTGTTTGCCATCGCGCACTTCGTCAAGGCTCATCACCACCTCTTGTCCTAATGCTTGCGGTCGTGGTCCGAAGATGAGGCGGTCGGTGCTTCGCGTGACGATGCCCTCTGCAGTTTCTACATATCCGCCTATGCCCATCTTCGTCACGTCGGGTAGTTGCTGATTGGAGAAGCCATAGGGCGAAAGCCATTCGTAGAGCAGTGTGTCGCGCCAGGGAGAGTCCATCACTCGCTGCCATGGAGCCGATTGAAATGTCTGTCCCATCAAGTGCTCCTCGCGGAGCTCGCATTGGATGGAGGCTTGCTCTACTCCCATGCGATACAGAGCATAAGCTTCGGTGAGGCGTTGGGCAGTAAGGTTGATACTTTGTGCTGCGCAAGGATTGATTTGACTCAAGCGGGGAATCACTTCGTGGCGCAAGAGGTTGCGTTGGTAGTGCGTATCGGCATTGGTGCTATCGGTCACGTAAGTCTCTTCCTTCTCCTTGAGAAAGGAGAGAATCTGCGTTTTGGTCCAGTTGAGCAGCGGGCGGTAGATCAGAAAGCCCTGCTTACGGCTCTCAATCTGCATGCCCGTGAGCCCGAGGAGTCCGCATCCGCGCGCGAGGTTGAGCAGGAGCGTTTCGGCATTGTCCTCACAATGATGGCCCACGGCTACACCAGCCAACTGTTCTTGACAGATAAGCCTTGCAAACCATTCGTAGCGCAGACGGCGCGCCACCATCTCTACGCTCTCGCCAGAAGCCTGCACATTGCTTATCGTATCGAAGGCTTTGACGAAGAGTTTTACTCCCCGTCGTTGGCAGAGATTGCGCACGAAGGCTTCGTCGCGATTGCTCTCTTCGCCGCGCAAGTGGAAGTTGCAGTGAGCTGCTGCCCCCACCATGTCGCGCTCAAGCAACCATAGAAGCAGTGCCACAGAGTCTGCTCCGCCCGATAGAGCTACGAGATACTTCTGCATATCAGTAAGCCACCTCCACTTTTATGCCCGCCTCAGTGACAAGGCGTGCTATGCGATCGAGTTCTTCGTGCGAAGCCTTACGCAGATCGGGGTCGGGCGTTTCGCGATCGATGGTGTAGACCATCACCTGCTGGGGATGGATACGTTTCACGGCTTCGAGCCAGGGCAACACGTACTGGTCGCCCGTATTGTCCACGCTCTTGCCCTCGCTCATGCCCTTCATGAAGAGAGACTGCACGATTACGTGTCCGTCGAACGAGGCGAGCGCTTCGATAATGCGCTCCACGTCGTAGGCTCCCGTGGGGCGGTCCACACGCTGGATGTAGTCAGGGTCTATGGTGTCGAGCTTCAGTATGTTATTGTCCACGCGCATGAGTGCGGCATGCACTTCGGGACGAATTGCCATGGTGGAGTTGCTCAGAACGCTCACTTTGGCTTTGGGAAAGTATTGATTGCGCAAGCGAATCGTATCGTCTATGATAGCGGCGAAGTCGGGGTGAGCAGTCGGTTCACCATTGCCAGCAAATGTCAGCACGTCGGGCTGAGGCCCCTCGGCTTTCATCCGTTGAAGTTGGGCTTCGAGTGCTTCGCATACTTCCTCGCGTGTGGGTCGCGGCAGGTGAGGATGGTGGTCTTTATTAAATCCGCATTCGCAATAAACGCAGTCGAATGTACACACTTTGCCATCTTTAGGCATGAGGTTGATGCCTAATGAAACGCCGAGTCGGCGGCTGTGTATTGGGCCGAAGATGGGCGAGGGGTATACGATGCCCTTGTGTTCTCGGTTTTCAGGATAACCATTCATATCTTGTTAGTCTTTAGTCTTTGCTTGTAAGAAGTCGGCATGCAGTCTCGATGATTGTATCTACCGATCGCTGATAGTCTTCCGAGGTGATGTCTACTTTCACATCGGGATCGATGCCCATTTCTGTAGGTTCACCATTGCGGTCGTACATGGGGCAGGCAGAGAAGCGTATGCTCCACCCATTGGGCAGTTCGGCGCTGAAGGGCATACCCGCTCCGCCTCCCGTGCGGTCGCCCACGATGGTGACCTGTGGAAGTCCTTTTACGTACATCACAAATGAGTTGGCAGCGCTGTAGGTGCGCCGATTGGTAAGAATCGCTACGGGCTTCTGCCAGCGTAGTCCCGTGAAGGGCTTTATGCGGATGGGCTCTCGGGCAGAGAAATCGTCGTGTCCGATGCCCGATTTGTGGCACATATAGCCAGCGGTCTGCTCCTCGTTGATAAAGCACGAAGCCAGTTTCTCGGCAGCGGTGAGCATTCCGCCCCCATTGCTCCTGACGTCGATGATCAGTGCCGAGCAAGTAGCAAGGTAGCGAAGCATCTCCTGCAGGTTGCCATCGCCAAAGTTGCTCTCGAAGGAGGCGCAGCGCACGTAGCCCACGTTGTCGGAGAGCACGCGGTATTTTAGTCCCGATGCTTGCTGATATTCCTCACTGCGTCCCAAGTAGCGGCGTTGCAAGGAGTCGCTAAAGTTCATGGGGAAGTTGTCAAACCATGCGCCATAGCGCGATATGTCGTGAGCTGCTGAGAGGTTGACGTGTCCATCGCGTAGCTCATAAGTCATCTTTGATAATACTTCGAATAGCTGACGGTTCGTCATCGAAGTGCTCACCATGGGGCTATACCGTTGGTACACCTCATTCCAGTCGAGCCCATACGCTTCGTGCTTATAGCTGAAGAAGCAGTAGTGTTCGTCGAGCGTGCGCCAGAGCGACTCAAAGTTGCCTCGTTGCGTATTTTCGGGCACGTCTTCTGTGACGCACGAAGCGGCCATGCCCCACCAGAGCAAGAGCATGAGCAGAGGAAGTAATCGTTTCATAAGCGTCGGAGTTGTCGGGTATAACCTATGATGAATGTGTTGCGCCAAGCATGGCGCTTCAGCCCGCCGAGTTTAGACTGACGCACATCGGAGAGCCATCCCAGCGTAAGTCGAGTGCGCTTCACGGGAAGCGTCACCGTGGCTTGCATGCGGGCAGAGGGACAGTTGCCAGGATGTGTCAGGTGGATGATGCCGTGGGAGTGGCCCAGGGAGAATATCTCGTAGTACGACTGTCCATATTCGGGCGAGAACTGCATGCCCAGTGCCTGTCCGTCGAGTTGCAGACGCGCCGATGCCTTTTGGCCGAAAAACTTAAAAGCATACTCTGCGCGTGCAGAGGCTTGGAGGTCAGTGCCCAGTCGGGCTTGAGCGGGATTGTTGGAGTTGCGTGTGTTGTAAGTGAAGCCTCCCGATCCCTCTATCATGCCACCGAGTGATAGGCGCCAATGCGTGCCCACATCCCAGTGGTAGAGCCATCCGCCAGCGGCAGAGAGTTCGGCATCGATATCCTTGCCGTCGTCGGTAGGCGAGTGGAGATAAGCCCCTTGTCCGGTATAGATGGCCTGTACGGTCACGTGTCCATGTCCCCAGCGAGCCTGTCGTTCCGTCTGATGGAATAGGGTGAAATTCGTGCCCGTATAGGTCAGTGGCGACAGGTAGGTGTCGAGCACGCTGCCTCTTCCCACGCCCCATGCCCAGGTGCGGATGGTCTCCTTGGTCGTCTGTGCATGGAGGGTGAGGGCGGATAGGAGGAGTATTATATATAATAAGGTGTAGCGCATGCGGAGGGGGAAAGGGATGGTATTGTGGATTACGCATTGGTTCTGTGGGCGACGCGTCTCGCGTCGGCATGATTGCTTAGATAGTGTGTTACTCACTAATTTTATGCCGCGAGACGCGTCGCCCACAGAACTGTATGAAAGAGAGATTAAGCAATTCTGCTGCAAGAATGTATTACTTATTACTTTTTACTTATTACTTGAATTCAGCAAGAATGTATTACTTATTACTTCTCACTTTTTGTCTTTCTTCAGCCCCTTATACAGCAGGAATGCCACCACGACGATGGCGAGTGCGAGAATCACGTAGCCAATCTCGTGGCTGTAGTGAGCAGCTTTGTCGGCAATCTCTTGGGTAGTTCCTGCGGGCATCTGTGTGTAGATCACGTAGCCTATGAATGCCAGCACGGAGTTCCAAATGCCTGCACCAAGCGTGGTGAAGAGCAAGAATTTATCCAATCGCATGCCAGCCAGTCCGGCGGGAATGCTGATGAGCTGACGCACAGCGGGCACCAGTCGTCCGAAGAAGGTGGACGATGCACCATGCTCGCGGAAGAACTCCTCGGCGTGCTCCACCTTCTTGCGGTCGATCAGGCACATATGGCCTATCCGACTATCGGCAAATCGGTATACGATGGGGCGGCCGAGCCAGCGAGCGAGGAAATAGTTGATCAAAGCACCGAGATCGGCACCCAAGGTGGCAATGACGACGACGAGCACAATGTTGAGCGTGCTGTCCGACGTAAGTGAAAGGTATGCCGCGGGGGGTACGACCACTTCCGAAGGGAAGGGAATAAACGAACTCTCTATGGCCATAAATACGAGTATCCACCAATAGTTGAGGTGGGTCAGTGCGAATGTAATCAATGCTTGCATTGCTTGTAAAGTTTTTTGCTGTGGCGGGCGGCCCGTTGCTGCCCATGGTAAATAGTAGCCTCAATGCTCATTTCGTCATTATCGCGGAGCGTTTCATCGTTGTCATGAAGCATGAGGGAGTATCAGTGTGCAAAGGTTGCTATTTTTTTGCTAATAACCAATTTTTTGTGCTCTTTTCGCCGATTTGCGTTCACATGGTAGAATGAAAATCATCTATTAGTAGGGGTAAAAATAGTCCTTTGTAATGCCGTTGTTAAAACCATCGTGTTTCCGTCTGAGAATGAGCACTAAACCATTTGCAGACTTTCTCAGGGCAGACGCATCAAAATGCGTTCGTCTGTAAAAGCCTAGTCAAGTAGTCC
>ERZ808270.534-NODE-534-length-21417-cov-13.656259_pt1 | contig 21417 bp, 18 predicted proteins | sample MGYA00521082_ERZ808270 | MGnify/ENA primary metagenome ERZ808270 (study PRJEB31516, sample SAMN03275594) | gut metagenome | biome: mammalia-associated habitat; material: feces | host: Papio cynocephalus | place: Kenya | collected 2012-07-27 ... | reverse complement strand
AGGAGAACGAAATGAATTTATTCATTTCTTATCCCGAGATGCAGCTTATCTTATGAAAAGATAATGCAAAGATACGTACTTCTCATTGAACCACAAAGTTTTTTTTACTAATCTCTGTGAAAACGCCATCAAGTCAGCATCTCTTATATAGAAAAATCCCCAAATTAATGTTAACTTGGGGATTTTTGTCTTTTAGATAATAATTTGCTTTCCGTAGCCAATTATTTTTTTCCATGTTTATTTACCGTTTCAAGGACCTTCTTATCTACTACGACAGGATACTTCTTGCGAAGTTCAGCCACCCATCGTTTCTCAAGAACATCTTGGTAATCAGCAGTAACAAGTCCCTTTACGTCGGTGTACTCCTCAGGACCTTTCTTCAGAATCCTTCCGTAAACGGCATCAATAGGATAATCTTTCAGAGGAGTTACAGTAGTATCTTTCTCAAAAACCATCTTGTCGATAAAGGCATTATCGCCCTTTTTAAAGATACCCTTCTCTACACGGATACGGATTACAGAATCATTGTTGAACGTTGTACGCAATTTGTCTGCCCACTTGTCGAAGGCAAGTCCCTTAACACAATTCTTTACGGCATCGACATCTGCTGAATTCTTCACATGATATACCATTCCCTTGTATCGAGGTTCCGTCCATGCATACTTCTTCTTGTTTTTCTTGAAGAAAGCGGCAAGTCCTGCCTCGTCCTTTGCTGCCTTATCCCATACATTGCGGTTGCTTATTTCATAAAGCATCAGTCCGTCGTGGTATTCGCGGATAAGGTTTTTCAAATCTGAATCCTTTGCCGACATCTCCTCGGCACGTGCATTGAGCACATCCTCGGTCTTAAGTTTACCGGCAGAAGCATCAACGACACGCTGAATACTGTCTCGTGCAACCTTCTCACGGATATTACGCATCTCGAGGAAGCGACGGATGTTAGTGCGCAGACTGTCATACGGATCGATTGGCTTGCGTTCCTTCATATATATAATATGGTATCCCACAGGAGAGAGAACAGGTTTCGACATCTGTCCCGGTTTCAGGGCATAAGCCGCTTTTTCAAACTCAGGCAGTGTCTGTCCCGGCGACATCCACGGCAGTTCTCCTCCATTACGTGCCGAACCTGGATCCTTGGAATATTTCTTTGCCATTTCGGCAAATGTCTTCTGGAATGCAACGGTATCAACAGGCATAGCCACCTTTCTGCCCTTTACCTTTTTATAGACAGGAGTGAGCTGGGCATTGAGAACATTATATATAGAGTCTGCTCTCAGTTCTGCTTCCTTCTTCTGAGCGTCTGTTGCATCCTGTGCGAGATAAAGCAGAATGTGTGCCGGCTTTATCAAGCCCTTGTCTCCGATGCGTTCCTTAGTCTGCTCATAAACCTTTTTAGCTTCAGCCTCAATATCCTTGTCTGCCACGAACGACGGACGAATCTGCTGGTCGCGGTAAGAGAGGAATTCTTTTTTGAACGAGCTCAAGGTGTCGATATGTGCATCGTAAGCGGCAGCAACCTTCAACTTGTAATTTATGAAGAGATCAACATACTCATCAACGGTTTTCTTGTCAATAACGCCCTCCGAGTTGTTCTTGTTATAAGAATACTCAAACTCGGAGCGAGACACTGGCTGTCCGTTGATAGTCATTATCGTCGGGTCGTTCTGCTGAGCATTGGCTGTAGCTCCAAAAGCGAGGAGCAAAGCCACAAATAGAGATTTGAATTTCATGTTCTTAGCTTTTTGTTGTTCTTAGAGAAAAATAATATCAAGGACACGCAGTATATGAATTGTGGGTCCCTGATATTACCTTTTATTTTAATCTTTTTTTATTTCTTTTTATTCCGGACGAGAATAGTTCGGAGCCTCGCTTGTGATAGAGATATCATGCGGATGACTCTCGAGCACACCGGCATTTGTTATGCGCACGAACTTGGCAGAATGCAAGTCCATGATGTTGTGTGCACCACAGTATCCCATACCAGAACGGAGTCCTCCAACAAGCTGGTAAACGACTTCCTGCAGAGTTCCCTTGTAAGGCACACGTCCTGCAATACCCTCCGGCACGAGTTTCTTGACATCCTTTGTACCAGCCTGGAAATAGCGGTCTTTCGAACCGTTCTCCATTGCCTCGAGCGAGCCCATTCCGCGATAGCTCTTGAACTTACGTCCGTTGAAGATGATAGTATCGCCAGGACTCTCCTCTGTTCCGGCAACAAGTGAACCAATCATTACAGAGTAACCTCCTGCGGCGAGAGCTTTCACAACATCGCCAGAATAACGCAGTCCGCCATCAGCAATCAATGGTACTCCAGTACCCTCCAATGCGCTTGCCACATCGTATACGGCACTCAGCTGTGGAACACCCACGCCGGCAACGACACGTGTAGTACAGATTGAACCCGGTCCGATACCGACCTTAACGGCGTCTGCACCATTGTCAACGAGCATCTTTGCTGCAGCACCTGTAGCGACGTTACCTACAACGATATCAACATTAGGGAATGCCTTCTTTGCCTCAACGAGCTTCTCGATTACGTATTTCGAATGTCCGTGAGCTGTATCGATGACGATAGCATCGGCACCGGCATTCACAAGAGCCTGCATACGGTCGAGTGTATCAACCGTAACACCTACTCCGGCAGCAACACGTAAGCGTCCCTTTTCGTCCTTGCAAGCCATTGGCTTGTCTTTTGCCTTTGTAATATCCTTATAAGTAATAAGACCAACGAGATGGTTCTCGGCATCAATCACCGGGAGTTTCTCAATCTTGTTCTCTTGCAGAATCTGTGCGGCAGCAGCAAGATCAGTCTTGATATGAGTTGTAACGAGATTCTCCGAAGTCATCACCTCGTCGATGTTTCTGTCGAGATTACGCTCAAAGCGCAAGTCACGATTAGTAACGATACCTACGAGATGGTTCTCATCATCCACAACAGGGATTCCTCCAATATGGTATTCAGCCATCATATCGAGAGCCTCATGCACTTTAGAACCACGACGGATAGTTACAGGATCGTAAATCATACCGTTCTCGGCACGTTTAACGATAGCAACCTGTCTTGCCTGTTCCTCAATGCTCATGTTCTTGTGGATAACACCGATACCTCCTTCGCGAGCGATGGCTATAGCCATTGCCGACTCAGTCACGGTATCCATTGCTGCCGTAACAAACGGCACGTTCAACTCAATGTTACGCGAGAACTTGGTTTTCAACTCTACTGTTCGTGGCAGTACTTCAGAATAAGCTGGGATAAGGAGGACGTCGTCGAAAGTGAGACCGTCCATTACAATTCTATCTGCAACAAATGATGACATAATTTGTATTTAAAAAATTTATTGCGTGCAAATTTACGCATAAAATATTATATACAGAACGCTTTCGCCGATATTTTTTTCGAGTTAAATGTATTTAACGCAGAAACTCCGGCTTATACTTATATATAATAAGTTAAAACCGGAGCTGAATCATTATTCATGCTTATTATCATTCATGTTGGCGGATGTTTCGCATCAATCTCCAATCATTACTTTTTTTACAGATGCTTTTCCGTTGACATCAATAGTCTTCACAATGTTCATGCCATGAGAAGGTGCCGACAGTCTAATGCCGTCGAGCGAGTAATACTCCACTATTGCGGCATCGGCAGCTACAGTAGAACTAATAGCCGTAGACACGTTTGTAACCTTGTTTCCGTTCTCGTCGTAGGTAGGAGCCGTAGAATAGTTCTTCACGGCATTTGCGTATTCATTGATATTCTCTGAAGGAATAGTATTAGTATAAGCCGTGTAGATTTCAATTTTGCCGGCACCGGCGTATTTCTCAAGTATCTGCGGAACATCCTCAGTCTTGTCGTGGTTGTTTATTTTATAGTTGGGGTCTGTTTGGGTTGGCAGCCAGTCTGTAGCCGTTACAGGATATGTGTTGCTGATTTTCGCTCCGTCGATATTAGTATATCCTGTCATAAGATTATTACAACCCTTGTATATTACATCGTAGCCATCAGCCTTGTTTATGTTGAGCGCTCCGCCGCGGTCGGAGCGTACCGGAGACTTTGTATTCTCAAAATAGCAAGCATCGAGATAGCCCACAGACTTCTCGCGCACGTCCCATCCGTCTTCACAGCCTTTCTGGTAATTGTTCATATAATGGAGATGTCCGCCGCGCTGCAGCGGCAGTCGTGAACCTTGAATGTTGTTAAGATAGTTGTGGTGATAAGAGATGGTTCGGCATCCATCGTAAACATCGCTGTTTCCCTTTCCGAAGAGACAAGCCTTGTCGTGGTCGTGGAAGAGATTATAGCTGAAGGTCATCCACTGCACGTTGTTCTTGCAGTCGAGCAGTCCGTCGTAGCGGTCTTTGTTTGCCTGGTCGCCATTGAAGAACTCGCAGTGGTCCACCCAGATATGTCCGCCCCAGTCGCTCTTGGCGCTAACCTTGTCTGCCTGGATACCGATACAGTCAGGGTCGCCCACTTCAATCTGTTTTCCGTCTCTCCATGCCACGATCTTGTTTTCTCCCGATTTCAACACCGGTACGCCCTTCATCGTGAAACGGCAGTTGCGGATAATGATATTGTCAACACACTGCATAACGAAAGTGATGTGCGAGAAGAGCGGTGCCTTTCCCGTTTCCGGATTCACTACACCTACAAGAGTTTTGTTAGGCGCGATGAGAACTCGCTCGCCGTATGTCGTCTCTACACCCTCGCTGCCGTCCTGCTTATCACACAGCTTTCCGGTATTTATACCGTCTACATAACATTTTATACCAGTCGTAATATCATGGTCAACCACAACGATATACGGGTCTTTAGCCTGCAGGTAAGCCTGAAGCTGCGAGAAATTCTTGGCGTAAACCACCTTACCCCCTGCACCGCCGGTAGTACCCTCGGCACGATAATAGTTAGTACCCGTTTTTCCTGTACATGCAGCAAAGCCGTCGATAGAGAAATCCCGTCCGTCCACTTGCTGCGCATCAACATGCAACATGCATACGCTCAGCATCATAGCCGTAGCGAAAAGCGTTTTTGCCTTAATCATTTTCATTTTAGTTATTATTTTTTAGTAGTTTTATATAGTAAAATTATGTTTCCTCTTTCATCCGTTGTCGTTGGAGCCTACTTGTTTCCCTCTTCAACACCTTCAATATATTCTAAATTCATAATTCACGACCCCTCCGAAGGGAAATCATGAATCATGAATTTCCAAATATCTTAAATTCCAGTTCAGAACCCAGAACTCTAAATTCGTCAACTCTAAATTCGCCAACTCCAAATTGCAGCGAAGCGAGAACAACTCTAAATTCTAAACTCTAAACTCTAAACTCTTAATTCTAATTCGCCATTTCCGAGAAGAACTTGATGCGCACGAGTCTCACCTCGTCTTCAGAATAGTCTCCCCCGAGCTCATCCATAGCCGTATCGAGGTCATCCGTATCGCTCTCTCTGAAATACTCATAGATATCGTCCACATGGTCATCATCCATCACATCCTCAAGGAAATAATCGATATTAAGCTTCGTGCCGCTATATACTATAGCCTCAATCTCGGTAAGCAGATCCTCGAAATCGATATTCTGCGCCTCAGCAATATCGTCGAGTGGCATCTTGCGGTCAATGCTTTGGATAATCTTAACCTTCAGCATCGACTTCTTAGGCACTGTGCGAATTCTCAGATCTTCCGGCCGTTCGATGTCGTTTTCCTCACAGTGGCGCTTGATAAGAGCGACAAACTCCTTACCATATCGGTGAGCCTTTCCTACTCCAACGCCCTGGATATTCATCAGTTCTTCGAGCGTTACGGGATAAACCGTAGCCATCTGTTCGAGCGACACGTCCTGGAAGATAACATACGGCGGAATGCCGAGCTTCTTGCTTGTAGCCTTCCTCAGGTCTTCGAGCATGCCATAAAGCTGTGGGTCGAGAGCATTTGTAGGCTTATCATACGACTCTTCTTCCTCTTCCTCACTGAATTCAGTATCCTTCACGACCATAAACGTTGTCGGGTTCTTCAAATACTGCTTTGCTCCAGACGTCAGTTTCAGAACGCCGTAGTTCTCTACATCCTTCTTTATAAATCCTGCGATAATAGCCTGTCGGATAACAGGGTTCCATATCTTGATGTCGCATTTCTCCCCCTCGCCGAATTCGGCAAGCAAGTCGTGCTTATGCTCACGGATATCATCAGTGTCGCGTCCTTTCACGAAGTCCACCACATACTCCTGACGGAAGTCTTCCTTCAGTGCCTTTATTGCTCTCAACACGATGCCGAGTTCTTTCGTGGCATCGATTTTCTCTTTCGGATGCAGACAGTTGTCGCAGTTTCCGCAGTTGTCCTTAGGATATTCTTCGCCGAAATAATGGAGCAACATCTTGCGCCGGCAAACCGATGATTCGGCGTATGCTGCCGTTTCCTGCAGCAGTTGCCTACCGATGTCCTGTTCGGCAACAGGCTTTCCTTCCATGAATTTCTCCAGTTTGCGCAGGTCTTTTCGCGAATAGAAGGCAATACACTTGCCCTCTCCTCCGTCGCGTCCGGCGCGTCCCGTTTCCTGGTAATAACCTTCCAAGCTCTTCGGAATGTCGTAATGTATAACAAACCTCACATCTGGCTTGTCGATACCCATACCAAAGGCGATAGTCGCCACGATGACATCGATTTTCTCCATAAGGAAATCATCCTGTGTCTTTGATCGTGTTGCCGAGTCGAAACCGGCATGATAGGCGGCAGCCTTTATATTGTTTGCCTGTAACACGGCGGCGAGTTCTTCCACCTTTTTTCTCGACAGACAATATATGATGCCGCTCTTGCCACTGTTCTGGCGGATGAACTTCACGATATCCCTGTCGATATCCTTTGTTTTCTGGCGTACTTCATAATACAGGTTCGGCCTGTTGAATGAGCTTTTGAACTCCCTTGCCCCGGTGATGCCCAAGCTCTTCATTATATCCGTGCGCACCTTGTCGGTGGCGGTTGCCGTGAGGGCGATTACCGGAGCGTTGCCGATTTGTGAGATTATCGGTCGGATGCGCCTGTATTCCGGTCGGAAGTCGTGTCCCCACTCCGATATACAATGCGCCTCATCGATAGCATAGAACGAGATTTTCACTGTTTTCAGGAATTCCACATACTCCTCCTTCGTGAGCGATTCCGGTGCCACATAGAGCAGTTTTGTCAGTCCCGAGCGGATATCAGTCTTCACCTGGTCGATAGCTGCCTTGTTGAGCGACGAATTGAGATAATGCGCCACTCCAGTATGCTCACTCATGCCGTTGATTACATCCACCTGATTTTTCATCAGTGCAATGAGCGGCGACACCACGATAGCGGTACCCTCCATAATCAGCGAGGGCAGCTGGTAGCACAGCGACTTTCCGCCACCGGTAGGCATCAGCACGAAAGTGTCGTTGCCGTTGAGCAGATTGCGGATTATCTCTTCCTGCTCTCCCTTGAAACTGCTGAAGCCGAAATAGTGCTTCAGTTTTTCCGTAAGATTAACATCGTTCGTCATAATATTACAAGCAGCTTACCATTATAGTGTTATGGCAACGGGCAGGAGTCGGGCTCCTGCCCTACCCTGTATTTTTCTGTGTGAATTTATTTATACCCTGAGCTATGTCGTCATGCCGTCTCCAGCTTCTGGAGATGAGCCTTGTCCAACTGCTTCTTGGCATAGTCTAATGTTACTTTAAACTCCTTTACATCCTGCGAAGGAACGTCGAACATGGCATCCATCATCACATTCTCCACGATAGAACGCAGTCCGCGTGCCCCGAGTTTGTATTCCATCGCCTTGTCGACAATGAAATCGAGTGCATCCTCGTCGAACGTCAGTTTTATGCCGTCCATTTCGAAGAGCTTCACATACTGTTTTATGATAGAGTTCTTCGGTTCTACGAGTATCGACCTGAGTGCCTCCCTGTCGAGCGGGTTCAGATAAGTGAGCACCGGCAGACGACCGATTATCTCAGGAATGAGTCCGAACGACTTCAGGTCTTGCGGCAAGATATACTTCATCAAGTCCTTCTTGTCTATCTGTCTCACGTTCTGCACCGAGTTGTAGCCCACCACATGGGTATTGAGCCTCTGTGCTATCTTTCGCTCTATGCCGTCGAAGGCTCCGCCACAGATGAAGAGGATATTCTTCGTGTCGACATGGATGTATTCCTGGTCCGGATGCTTGCGTCCGCCCTGTGGCGGAACGTTCACGATTGAGCCTTCGAGGAGCTTCAGCAAGCTCTGCTGTACGCCCTCTCCGCTCACGTCTCTCGTGATAGACGGGTTGTCGCTCTTTCGTGCGATTTTGTCCACCTCGTCGATAAACACGATTCCGCGCTGTGCAGCCTCAACGTTATAGTCGGCAACCTGTAGCAGACGGCTGAGGATACTCTCCACGTCTTCGCCCACATATCCAGCTTCGGTGAACACCGTGGCGTCGACAATAGTGAACGGAACGTCAAGCAACTTCGCTATGGTGCGCGCCAGCAGGGTCTTTCCCGTTCCGGTGCTTCCCACCATTATTATATTGCTCTTTTCTATTTCCACACCGTCGTCGGTAGTCTTCTGCTGCAAGCGCTTGTAATGGTTGTATACCGATACTGCGAGATAGCGCTTCGCCTCGTCCTGACCAATTACATACTGGTCGAGGTATTCCTTTATCTCATGTGGTTTCGGTATCTCCTTCAGTTCAAAGCTGCTGTCCTTTTTTTTATCCTTAACCACACCGGAAGCTTGAAGAATAGAGTATGCCTGCTCTACACAGGAATCACAGATACATCCGTTGAGCCCCGACATCATCAGCAGTACATCACTTTCCGGTCTACCGCAAAAACTGCAAACTTTTTTCTTCCCTGGCATCTTTTATTTCTTTTTCAGCACATTGTCGATCATTCCGTATTCCTTTGCCTCTTCTGCCGTCATCCAGTAGTTGCGGTCAGAGTCGTTCCACACCTTGTCGTATGGCGTATGTGAATGGTCTGCAATGATTGTATACAATTCTTTTTTCATCTTCAGGATTTCCTTTGCCTCGATTTCGATATCCGAAGCCTGTCCCTGAACGCCTCCGAGCGGCTGATGAATCATCACGCGGCTGTGTGGCAGTGCGGAGCGCTTGCCCTCTGTGCCCGAAACGAGGAGCACGGCTGCCATAGATGCTGCCATACCGGTACAGATGGTTGCCACGTCGCTTGAGATGAACTGCATGGTGTCGTAGATTCCGAGTCCGGCAGTTACGCTTCCGCCCGGACTGTTGATGTATATCGAGATATCCTTGCCCGAATCTACCGAGTCGAGATACAGCATCTGTGCCTGCAGCACGTTTGCCGTATAGTCGTTAACTTCTGTTCCGAGGAAGATGATGCGGTCCATCATCAAGCGCGAGAACACGTCGAGCTGTGTTACGTTGAGCGTTCTCTCTTCCAGGATATACGGATTGACATACTGCGCCTGTGTCTTCATCACATCGTCTACCATCAAGCCGCTCATTCCTAAATGTCCTGTTGCGTATTTTCTAAAATCGTTTATCATAAATATTCAATTTCTTAATAGAAAAAGAGGTTATCCCCTTTTTGTTATACAAAGATAATAAAAAAAGTGGATAACCTCTAAAAATTATAGAGAATTTTAAAAAAAATCTATTACTCGCCCTTCATCATTTCGTTGAACTCGTCGAGAGAAGCCTCTTTCTGGTTCAGCTTCACTACATTCTTCAGCGCTGCTGTGAGCTTGCGGTCGATGCTGCGGTCTACGAGTGAGTCTACATACTCTTTCTTCTTCAGCATCTCGCCTGCGTAGTTGTCGATATACTCCTCCGGGATGTTTGTCATGCCATACTGAGCGAACTGTGCGCGGGCTGCCTCTTTGGCTGTCTCCTTGATGTCGTTGTCGTCAATCTTGATGCCGTTAGCCTCAACGAGTTTCTCGCGAATCAGGTGCCATGTCAGTTCTTTGATGCTCTGCTCGTAGTTGTCGTCAACAAACTTCTCGCCCTTGTCCTTGTTGTTGTTGAGCATTATCTTCTTCAGCAGTGCGTCCGGATATGTCAGAGCGCCTACCTTGTCCTCAAGATACTTGCGCAGGTCTACGAGGAACTTGTAGTCGCCGTCGTTTACGAGCTGTGCCGACAAACCTTCTGCAATCTTCTTGCGGAATGACTCCTCGTCCTTCACCTCGTCCTTGCCGTAAACTGAGTCGAAGAGCTCCTGGTTTACTTCTGCCTTCACGAAGCGTGAGATTTCTGTTATCTGGAAGCTGAAGTCTGCTGTTACATTAGCTGCCTCTTCCTTTGTTATCTTCAGGAGTGAAGACACCTCTACGTCGCTCTCCGGATATGCCTTCTTAGGGTTGAAGGTGATGATATCGCCAAGTTTTGCTCCCTCAAAGAGTTTCTTCTGGTCGTCTGCCTTGATATACTCTGGCATCAGCACTGCGCCCTCTACGGTAATACCGCCTTCCTTGGTGTTGCCGTTCTCGTCGAGCTCGCGAAGGTCACCCTTCAGCATATCGTTTGCCTGATACTCCTCAACCTTGTCGTAGTGGCCGGCACGCGAAGCGAACATATCGATCTGACGGTTTACCAACTCGTCGTCTACCTTTATTGTATAATAGTCAAGCTCGTCCTTGTCTGAGAGTGAGACCTCAAACTCCGGAGCTACAGCGATATCAAACTTGAACTCGTATGGTGCGTCCTTTGAAAGGTCTACAGGGGTCTGTCCCTCGTTTGCCATCGGCTCGCCGAGCATCTTTATCTTGTTGTCGTTTACATACTTGTAAATCTCCTCACCGATCAGTTTGTTTATTTCCTCAGCCTTTACAGCCTCGCCAAACTGCTTCTTGATCATGCCCATAGGAACCATACCCGGACGGAATCCCGGCACGTTTGCTCTTTTACGGTAGTTCTTCAGAGTTTTCTCTACTCTGTCCTGGAAATCTGCTGTCTCCACTGTCAAGGTCAACAAGCCGTTCACCTTATCTGGATTCTCAAAAGAAATCTTCATTTTTTCTGTTGTCTTTATTTTAAATTATTGTTTTCTGTTTATCTCTATACACCTCTTGCTTTATGCGTAAAGGCATGCGTCTTCCCCCACACCACTACACTGCAGTATGGCCGATAGCCGCATTAGGCTTGCAAAATTAATTATAAAAGGTGTAACGACCTAAAGTTTAGTTTTTTTTAACTTCTTCTACTCCTCTTTCTCTCGTCTACTTCCTGGAAATTCTTCTTCTTCAGTTCGAAGTCTACGCCGAGGTATTTCTCCTTCACGATCTCGTTGGCGGCAAGTTCCTCCGGACTTCCCTGGAAGAGTATTCGTCCCTCGAAGAGCAGGTAGGCGCGGTCGGTGATATTGAGCGTCTCGTGCACGTTGTGGTCGGTGATAAGGATACCGATATTCCTGTATTTAAGCTGCCAAACCACATGCTGGATATCCTCCACGGCAATCGGGTCGACGCCGGCAAACGGCTCGTCGAGCATGATGAACTTTGGGTCGATGGCAAGACAGCGGGCTATCTCCGTACGGCGGCGCTCGCCTCCGGAAAGGCGGTCGCCCTTGTTCTTGCGCACCTTATGGAGGTCGAACTCGTCGATAAGGGTTTCCAGTTTCTCGAGTTGCTCCTTACGGGAGAGTTTTGTCATCTCGAGCACAGCCATGATATTGTCTTCTACGCTCAGTTTGCGGAACACGCTCGCCTCCTGAGGCAAATAGCCCACTCCTGCCCTGGCGCGCTTGTATACCGGATAGTCGGTAATGTCCTTGTCGTCGAGATAAATATGTCCGGCATTCGGCACCACGAGTCCCGTAGTCATATAAAACGACGTTGTCTTGCCGGCACCGTTCGGTCCGAGCAATCCCACAATCTCGCCCTGTCTTACGTTTATCGAAACGTTGCTCACCACGGTTCTCTTGCCGTATTGCTTCACGAGTCCCTCCGTGCGCAACACCATTCCCTCTTTTTTTTCCTCCTGCTGTATGTTTTCGCTTTCGCCCATAAATGATTTTGTCTTCTTATAAGTCGTTTACTATATCTGCAGCCAATCCCGTTGCCGCTATTATCTGCTCCGTATCGAGTCCCATCGCCTTCAGTTGGCGTGCTATCTCCATCGAGCGTTCGTCTCTGCCCTTTGCAAGTCCTTCTGCTATGCCTTCTGCTTTGCCTTCTGCTCTACCTTCTGCTCTACCTTCTGCTCTACCTTCTTCTCTGCCTTGCGCTCTGCCTTCTGCTCTGCCTTGCGCTCTGCCTTCTGCCAAGCCCTCGGCTCTCGCATTTCCAAGCACGTCATGCTGTATCATGACGGCATTGAGATGTTCGTCGTAAGCATGCCGTTCGGCAGGACTCATCTGATAGTAAAGCAGCTTCTCCCTTGCCTCCTGCAGTCCTGGTGCCTTGGCATCATCACTGATTACTCCCTCTTTCAGATAGCGCATCCATTCTGCCATCGGCGACACGGCAACATCGTCGAAATTGTTCACGCGTATCAGGTAGTACGTGGGGAAGATATCCTCCGGCGCCTTGCGCACGATGGCATCACGCTGCTTTGCCGTTATCTTCAGTTCGTCATTGGTATGGATGCCATAAAAATGGTTCTCGCCCTTATACAGATAGTCGCTTCCGTTGCCGAGATCGAAATACAACACGCTTATGGAATAGACTTTCTTCACCTCGCCGTAGTCGTCGCCCAGACTGATATGCTCGGTTATCGCCTTTGCCACTCCATACAGGATTCGTTCGAGATAGAATACCTCGCTGGTGTTCTGCACCTCCACGATTATTATCTCTCCCTTACTGTTCTTCGCCTTTATGTCTACGCGGTTGAACTTGTCGGATTCATCCTCCTGGTTTCCCTCGCTCTCGAGTATCTCCACAATCTTCACTTCCTCACCCAGGAATACGGTCAGGAATCCCTCAAGCACACCGAAGTTTGCCTTCTGCCGCAACAGGCGCTTTATCGCCCAGTCGAACCTTACGTATCTGTCTTTCATCTCGCTCATTTGCTTTGACTATTTTGTTTTCAACCGCTAAAATACTACTTATTTTCCATTTGACAAAGATTTATGCATTTTTTAAGTTTCTAAGCAGTAAAAAAAGCTTCAACCCATACGGTCGGAAATCATAGTAGGTGCGGTGTCTCACCGCACAATGAGGAATGATATATAGCATCTTCAAGCTAAAATACGGTTCTTCGTTAATTTTGTCGGTTTTCGTCTAAAAACACCACCAAAATTAACGAAGAGCCCCAAAAAGTTATACTGTTCTTACTACTGTGCGGTGAGACACCGCACCTACTACATTGAGCATAATTTTATTGATAATCTGAACTATGATTTTTCCTATCGTACAGCTCGAAAAAAATCCCCCAAAAACTCAAAAGAAAGAAACGGAAAGAGAAAAGAAACTTTTCCCCCTGCACTCCTTTATAAAGAAAAAGAGAAAGAAAAAGAAAGAAAGAGGCAGAGAAGAGGAGAAGAAAAGAAAAAGAAAAGTCGACGCTTGAAAAAACAAGGCTTTTTTTATTTATATCAAACTCCCGAAGCGTTTGGGCTAAACACCAAGAGCGTTTGGGCCAAACAGTCGAAGCGTTTGGGCGAAACGCCAGGGGGATCTTTCCTCATGTGCAATATTGGGGGGATTGAGATGCCTCTTTTATTAGCAGCTTCTTGCCCCCTTTTGGGGATTGAGGGGGACTCTAAAAGCAAAAAAGACAACCTTTAATCAGCATTAATCACTCATAACCACTAACAATCAGCCATTGCCATTGCCGGATGTTGTACCTTTGCATCGTGGTTCAGAAACAATGCCTTCCCGAATGGCGCGCAACGGAAACAGAGGCAACGGCAAACGGACCGCAAGAGTTTATCAACAAATAATTTATAACCATTTAAAACACTAAAAATTATGTCAGCAGTAAAAAACGGAACTTTGTATTATCAGGTTTATCAGAACGCAAACGAGGGATCGGACAACTACAAGAAATGGTATGCCAGAGCAAAACACACCGAGACAGTAACCTTCAGTCAGCTAATCACCCACATGACGGAGCACAACGTCGGATATCCGCGAGGCGTGGTAACGGGAGTAATGATGTCGTTCGTCGACTGTCTGCTCGAAATCGTGGCACAGAGCAAGAAGGTGCAGCTCGGAGACCTCGGAACGTTCTATCTCGCCATCAACACCAAGCCGGCAGACAAATACGAGGAATTCTCTGCCACTACCAACATCAAGGGTTGCTCGCTGCGTTTCCTCGCCTCTCAGACCAACGAGAACAATCTCTCGCGCAGTGCCTTCACCGCAGCAATGCGCTACAAGAACTTCACCTCGGTGATGAGCGAGGGCGACAGACTGATGATTGAGCTCAGGAATATGGATAAGAACAAAAAGGACCTGAACCCGACTGAATAATAGATCGATTCTAAAAAACTGAAAAATCCTAACTGCAAATCATTAAGCAGTTAGGATTTTCTCTTTCAAGGGTGCGCCTGATAGGCACATTTTAATTTAAATTCAGTAAATTGTGAGTAATTTGTAAGTTATTGATAATCAGTAATTATTATCTGTATATACTTTCGTAAAGTTTCTTAAATTTTCATCAGATTACTGTTATGTTGGCAAAATGTTGGCAAAAATTATATACCTTTGCAGAAAAAATAAATAGCTTATGTCAAACTTTGATTTGAAACTTTCTTCACGAATAGATGAAACTACTCAACGCAGTGAAATACTCTTGCGTTTTCATTGTGGTCGTAATGTGGATTTTAGGGTAAAGAGTGGATTGTATGTTCAACAGAGCCACTTCCGATATTTTGTTAATCGGGAGGCTACCAAGAAATCTGGAATAGAAATTTCAGATAAGGTTATCTCTGCAACAAAAGAGGATGCCAAAAAGAAAGGCTATAAATTAAAAATGTATGGTGAGGTCGTGATTGCAGAACGCTTAATCACTCCAGATGTTAAGTATGACCAAGAACAAAATAAGTTGTTGGGAAACTTGCAAAATGCGATAATGGAAGCTTATAAGGAAGAAGAAAATGAGTCAATTGATTCAAAATGGCTTGAAAAGATAGTTTATAAGTTCCATCATCCAGATAAGAAACTTGTAACTCGTTCTCGAAGAAGTAAAAGACAGGAATCAATTTATGAACTCGCTGAGGAGTATTTGGAAAAGAAGCGTTTCTCGTATGATCATACCAAGGCATTTCGTGTCTTGGTGCGAGATTTGGCAAGATATGAAGCCTTTAGAAAGAAAGTGCTTCAGGATAGATTTGCGTGGAATATCGACAAGATGACTCGTAAGGATATTGAGGATTTTGAGGAGTATCTTCGTAATGAAAAGACATTGTCTGAGAAATACCCTAAACAGTTTGAGAGTATTCTTGAAGACTACCCAGTTGAAATCAATGTCGTGCATACCTTTACCAAGTTGCAAGACCGTGGTGATAACACCATCGTGAAACTCAAAAAGAAGTTCAAGGCGTTTATGCAATGGTTGTATGAGACAGAGAGAACTACTAATCGCCCATTCGATGGTATCAAGATTGGTGTAGAAAAGTATGGCAATCCTATCTATATAACTAAGGAGGAACGAAATATCTTGGCAGAAGCAAATATACCAGTTCTGTATGAACAGCTCGAAGAGGATGATAAAAAAGCATGTTCCAAATTGCCGCTTAGTACATTGGAAACTCAGCGAGATATATTTGTATTCCAATGCCTGGTTGGTTGTCGAGTTGGTGACTTGATGAATTTGACACCTCAAAACATTACCAGTGGTATTTTGGAATATGTACCAAGCAAGACTTCTGACGAGGATGCTCCTGTTAAGCCACGAGTACCGTTGAATCCATGTGCTTTGGAATTGGTGGAGAAATATAAAGGTGTAGATGAGCATGGTCGCTTGTTCCCTTTCATTAGTTCTCAGAAATACAATGTTGCTATCAAGGCAATCTTCTTGATTTGTGGTATCACCCGAATTGTTCAGGTTCGTAATTCTACTACAGGAGAGACCGAAATGAAGCGAATTTGCGATGTTGCCAGCTCGCACATGGCTCGTCGAACTTTTGTAGGTGCTGCTTACAAGGTTGTTCGAGACCCAAACATCATCGGTAAGATGAGTGGACATGTTGAAGGTAGTCGGGCTTTCAATCGTTATCGTCATATTGACGATGATATATTGAAGGAAACGATTAGCTTAATATAATGATAGAGGTATTTATATCATATCCAATAACCTTTAATAAGCCGTACGATGGGAAAGTCGTGCGGCTTTTCTTGTCTTATTCCACTAAAGTGGCATTTTGATTTTAACACTTTTCAGCCGTTTTTTATCGAAAAACGCCCGGTTTTAGTTAAATTTTGAGTTTAATTATGTTGAGAGGTCTTATTTTCTTGAAGTTTCATACTTTTGCAGCCGATAAAGATAATTATTAAAATTGATAAGCAATGAAAATAAATGAAGTATTAGCAACAGGTGCACCGCTTCAGTTAGTTGTGAATGTGATGGACTTGAAAGAACTCTTCTTGGATTGGCAAGAGGAGTTGAACTTGAAGGCTCAAAATGCGGAATCGCCTTTGCTTACTCCGACAGAGGTGGCAGAGAAGTATCGTATCTCCAAAGTTACATTGTGGCGATGGGATAAAATGGGATTGTTGGCTCCTATCAAGATAGGCAGAAAGTCTTTCTATCGCCAGTCGGACATAGAAAGGGTGTTTGAACTAAATAAATAGGTGGTATGCTCGACATCAATCCACATTCTTTGGATTCGCCACCAAAGGAACTGCCGATTCAAGCACTTCGATACGAGGTACAGAAGATAATCGAACACTATGCAGAAGTGTATCAGTGTCCAAAAGACTTTATAACTTCTGCTGTGTTTGGGATTGTGGGTACTTTGTGTGGGCGGCATGTTACGATCTTTGATGGTAAGTATCGTAATCATCCTAATTTCTGGATATGCCATGTAGCTCCTAGTGGTTCTAATAAAAGCTCGCCTATCAAGGCTTTGATGGAGCCGATGAATCGCGAGGAAAGCCAACGCTACAAGGAGTATCGTGAAAAAATGAAGGAATTCAAGAAAAACTCGGAGGAAGAAGAACCGATATTGAACCAACTGACAGTTTCTGATGTTACACCAGAAGGGCTGTACAAGATATTGGATGGCAGGGCAGGTTCTAAAGATGGACTTCTGTTGTATAGGGATGAAATCAAAGGCTTCATTGATGACATGGGACGTTATCATAATAGTGGAGAGATAAGCAACTATCTTTCTATCTGGGACGGAACAACATTTCCTGTTACTCGCAAGACTCAACCACCCATCTATATAGAGAATCCTTTTCTTTGTATGATGGGTGGTATCCAACCAGATGTCTTTGGGGATGCTTTTAAGCGTGAGTTGGCAGGAATTGGATTTGTACAAAGGTGGCTTTTTGCTTATCCTGATATGATACAGAGGGCTCTTTACTCAGAGACGACTTTAGAAACTGCGTATGTGGCAGCTTGGAATGAAATTTTCACAAAGCTATTGACGATTGAAGATAGAGAGCTAACTCTTAGTCCTGAGGCAAAGCAAGTTTATATTGACTATTATAATGAGACGATAGAACGAACGGATGACCTCAACTCTTATTTGGCTTCAATGCTGTCCAAATTGAGAATCCATGTGCTGAAATGGTGCGCAGTTACCCATGTTTTAGCATGTACGGATAGTGCTGGAGCTGGTCAGTTCTTTGCATTGCCAAGTTCTAATGTGATTTCAGCAGAGGAAATGAGATATAGTGTACAATGTATGCGCTATTTTGAGTATTGTGGAAGCAAGGTCTTGACTCTCGTTTCTGGTGATGTGACGGTGAAAAAGCCAACAAAGGAGCAACTTATCAAAGAGTTGGTTTCATTGGTTGGTGTAGATAAGGTGAATATCACCAAATTTGCTGAGGGGATGGGTGTTAGTCGTCAATACGTGAGTAAGGTGATAAATCGCCTTCCCAAGTTGCAGGGTTGCGGTTGCTGTGGATAACTTAGTTATTTTGTTGAAAATCAGAAATTTATATTATAGTGCAACTGCAACCTATAAAGTGAAGAAAAAAGATGAACTATTTTAGAAAAGAAATATCGGTTTATAATGGTGTGAGTGACAACCAAGGTACAATCATGAGCATAGGGAATTTCTTGTTCTCTAAGGAGTATGAGAACACCATCAAGTTGCTCCGTCATCTATCAGACAAAGATGAGCGTAATGCTTGGAAACGTCAATTGCCACAAGCTACAATAAGTGGAGTCTTCCTACCAACTCGCTCTACGTTGAATCTTTCTCAGCATTCTGGGTTAATTTGTATAGACATTGATGCAAAAGATAATCCTGGTATTGGTGATTGGGAAAAGCTGAAGCATCAACTGGCAATTTTACCTCAGGTGTTTTATGGCTCTTTGAGCGTGAGTGGTAATGGGATATTTGTCATTATTCCTTTATTTTATCCAAATAAGCATCTGTTGCAGTTCAAGCAATTGCAGCATGACTTTGGAAAAATGGGGATAGTTATAGATGCAGCTTGTAGTGATATAACGAGAATGCGCTGCATGAGTTATGATGAGCATCCGATAATCAATGAGAATGCCATCCCATACGAAGGTCTCTATGTTGAGCCGCCTAAACCGAAGAGAACCTTTCGGAATTATCCTAAGGAACAAGATGTTCTCGTTCAGGTGGGTGAGTGTTGCAAACAAATCCAACGATATGGTATCGACATAACTGCAGGTTATGAACAATGGTTGAAGGTTGGTTGCTCACTTGCTACGTTGGGTGAAGATGGAAGGGACTTCTTTCATCTTTGCAGTCAACAAAACCTAGGGTACAACGAAGTTAAGACGGATAAGATGTTTTCCGACTTGCTGCGAAGAAATTATCAAAGTATAAACATTAATACATTCTTTTGGATTTGTCAACAAAATGGCATAAAACTTTTTTAAAATAAATAATTATGAAGATGCGTTCTACAATTAAAACAATTAGTATTCCAACATCCCTTTTGGTTGCCACTATGCAACTTGAAGACAAGGATGCTGGGCAGTTGGTGAAGGCAATTGCTCGTTATGTGGAAATGGGAAATGAACCAACAATCTCCAATTCCCTATTGAAAGCGTTCTTTGCGCTTTTCCGTGAACAAATCGATGACCAACGTGCGGCTTATGAGCAGCGTCGTATGATTAATGCGCAAAATGCTCAACGTAAGGTGAGCAAGAAGCGAGCATCAGCTAAGAAAAGCGATTCGCAACCAGTCGCTTTTACAGAGGATGCACCACCAATTGCGCCTCCACCACCAATCGCCTTGCAACAATTGGTTGACATTTATCCAAAGGTGGGCACTTATACAGGTGAGTCGCAAGCCGTTTGGGATTTGTTGACAGAGGCTGAAAAGCAAAGTGCCATAGAGTATGTTCCTGTCTATTTGGAACAAACTCCAAGTACTTCTGCCCAGTACTATTTGAACCAGTACTTGAAGGCTAAACCTTGGGAGGGTCAAGGGTATAATAATTAGTGAAAAGTTGTTGTGAGTAAATGAGGTAACGGCATTTCTGTTGCGAGATATGCCGAGGTATTACCTTAGCTGCGCTCGGTCATCCTCTGCTACTCGCATACTATCAGGTAGATGAGTATGAGTAGTGGTCGTTCGCAGGCTCACAACTTCTTTGTTTCTTTTTAGTAAAAATATTGTTATGAAGCAGGATAACAGCAAAAAGCCTAAGGCAGAAAAGCGTAATCGAGTCGTAGTAACAAAGGTTACGACCAAGGAATTTTATAAGATGAAGATTTTTGCAAAACGTTGTGATATGAGCGTGAGCAGTTATATACGTGCTCGTAGTTTGGGCTATGAGCCAAAGGAAAGATTGTCTTCTGATGAAGTGAAAAGTTTGAAGAACTTAGCAGATTGTCGTATTGATATGGTCAATTTTGCCAATGCTCTTTCTGGTCTTACGGATTTGGAAAAGTTGGCTCTCTTTCGCAATCATAAGATGATGTTCCAGTGGTATGAACTGGTTGCAAGCATCACTAATGCAGTGACTGAGTACTTGCAGTCAGTACAGAAAAGTAATGATTTCTCTTCTCGCTCAACCCCAAAACAAGAATGATATGATAGCAAAAGCAAAGTCAATATCGCATGGTATAAACGCCATCCGATATATGAGTGGGGAGTCAGAACACAAGAAGCATCCCGAGAAAATCTATCATGTCTGTAACCATTTCTTAGGTGGAGATATGGATACAATGGGGATATGGACGATGATGAATTTTTCATCAATGAGGCATCCGAGTGTAAAGAATAATGTTATTCGACTGGAAATAAGTCCTTCTGTGGAACATACAGCTGACTTCACGATTGATGATTGGAAACGCTTATGGGATGAGTTTGTGGCAGAGTTTGACAAGCAAAAAATCCTTGATGCAAGAGGTAAGTTGGTTTCTGACCAAACAAATTTAGCTGGTAGTTTAGCTACAGTATGGCTCCATAAGGAATCGAAGGGCGGAACGCCTCATCTTCATGCTGCGGTGTGTCGAGTGGATGAGCAAGGCAATGTGAACAATGACCATGCCATTCATCTTCGTGCCCAAAGAGCAGCTGAGATTATTGCTCGAAGACGAGGATGGACTACGGCTTGTGAGATTCGAGACAATAATCTCAGGAAGGTGAGTTATGACTGCTTGGAAGTTCTGAAACGAATGGGCAGATGGTCTTGGCAGGAGTATTCCTCAATGTTGCAGTTGAAAGGCTATGATGTTCGTTTGCGTCGAGATATGGAAGGTGTTGTACGTGGTTATGTCTTGGCAAAAGGCAATGCTAAGTATAAGGCTTCTGAACTGGGATATGGTAGAAAGTTGACGGCAAGGAATATTGAAAATACTTGGAAAGCGCTCCATCAAAACAATGAGGCTGTTCCCGAATCCGTAACCAAGGCTGTCTTTACTGAAAAAATGCCGAATGCAGATGGTGCTCGTTTCAAGATAGAATGTTCTGATACAGACGCTGCTGTTTTCAAAATTGTTGATGATGAGCCAAACTTTGCATTTTCTGACTATACGGAAAGAGTGTCCGGAACAACACGAGTTGGTGTCAAAATAGATGGTGAGGTGTATGATCGCTTTATTCCAAATGATATTCGGGATTATTTTGATGCAGAGTTTGACTATAGAAGCATCGTTAACTGGCAAGAGTTGACAAACCTTGCTACAGCTTATTTTACGATGCTTGCTACACCAGAAGTCTCAGTGGCAGGAGGTGGCAGTTCTGAAAACGGCTTAAAATGGGGACGTGACTCACATGAGGATGAAATGGAGTGGGCACGTAGATGCGCCCAAGCTGCCATCCGAGCGTTAGGTAGGGGTCGCTAATTTATTATCACCAAGAGACCTTGTGGCGTGTTCGAAACCCT
>ERZ808270.533-NODE-533-length-21445-cov-25.340393_pt1 | contig 21445 bp, 14 predicted proteins | sample MGYA00521082_ERZ808270 | MGnify/ENA primary metagenome ERZ808270 (study PRJEB31516, sample SAMN03275594) | gut metagenome | biome: mammalia-associated habitat; material: feces | host: Papio cynocephalus | place: Kenya | collected 2012-07-27 ... | reverse complement strand
CGAGCAAGACAAGAAGCTTGACGAGCAAGACAAGAAGCTTGACGAGCAAGACAAGAAGCTCAAGGAGAACGACATGTTAGTTCGTAAGATGATTCAAGGCATGCTAGAAAGCGGAACATCTATTGAGAATATCGCAAAGATGACAGGCAAGGATATAGATGAAATAAAACAACTAGCAAACATCTAATCCTCTCCGCCGAATGTTCCGATAGGCGTTTCGGTCTACCAACGCTCCGCCAGGCGTCCCGGCGGATTTAATCCGCATAAGAAGCAAAACAACAAAAAATTCTATTTTTTCTTGGAAGTTTCGGAAAATACACGTATATTTGCAACGAAAACGATTTAAACTGGAAGAGTTATGGCAAAATACATCAACCCCTTCACCGATTGGGGATTCAAAAGACTGTTCGGTCAAGAATTCAGCAAAGAATTGCTGATAGATTTCCTCAACGACCTCTTGGTAGATGAGCTAAAAGTCATGGACGTAACATTCATGGACAAGGAGCAACTACCTGAGACAAGAGACCAACGAGGCATCATCTACGATGTGTACTGCGAGACCGACAACGGCAAGCGATTCATCGTAGAAATGCAAAACCGATGGCGCCCCAACTTCATGGACCGCTCCATCTGCTATGCTTGCAGAAGCATCTTGGAGCAAGTGGAAAAGAGCAAGAAAGAAGAACAAGGCGCATACGAGTTTCTGCCAGTATACACAATCTGTTTTATGAATTATATGCCAAGAGAAAATGAAGTGACAAAATTCAAGACAGAAATTGTCCTGGCAGACAAAGAAACTAACGAGCTTGCGTCCGACAAGCTTCGTTTCATCTATTTAGCCCTGCCGCTCTTCAAAAAGAAGGCAGAGGAATGCGAGACAGATTTTGACAAATGGATTTATGTACTAAAGCATATGGAAGCACTAAGCAGAATGCCATTCACGGCACAAAAAGAGATTTTTAAGAAGTTGGAGAAATACGCCGACATCCACCACCTCAACAAGAAGGAAAACGAGGCTTACCAAAACAGCCTCTGGATAGCACGTGACTATGCAGGAGTATTGGAAGGGGCTAAAATCGAGGGAAGAGCCGAGGGAAGAGCCGAGGGAAGAGCCGAGGGAAGAGCCGAGGGAATTAATCTAGAGAAGATTGATACCGCAAAACGCAGTCTCGCCATGGGCTTGTCACTTGAGCAGGCAACGCAACTATCGGGTCTATCTCTTGAAGAAGTAAAGAAGTTACAACAAGTGAGCACCAACTAATAGCCCAATGCCCCGCTAGGCGTTCAGGCGGATTTGCGGATTTGCAATCCGACGTAAGATAAGGCTCGACCGCTTTAGTTCGGCGGATTTGCAATCCGCCCTACAAAACTGCAAGCAAAGCGGGACAACGGAATGTATATTTCTGTTAAATTGGCAGATTCAAACATCGTTTAGGCACATTTACCGACAAATAAACACGAAAAACGGAATTATGAACCACAATGGATGAAAGAAAGTAAAATGGATTTAAGAAAGTTTAACCTATAAAAACATCTATTTTTGAAATAATTCCACTATATTTGCAACCGAAAAGAGACAGAAGTGGGAACTAACCACCAACAGCAGCGTCCGAAAGGCACTGCCAGCTGCCTAGATACCAAGGCGAGCGCCTATCTATAATCAAGGTTAGAGCCTTTATGAGAGGTGAACGTCAGTAACATAAGAAGGTGTAAGGTATATATTAAACCAATATTTTAGAAATTACAATTTAAACTTAAATAGATATGAAAGTAATCAATTCTAAGCTTGCTGCTATCGGTTTGGCAGCATTCGTTTTCGCATCTTGTAGCGACAGCACAGATGGTCCTAGCACCAATCCTGAGATCATTGACGCTACAACACTTGGGTTGACATCAACAACCCCTAGTACAGTATTCAATTACAAGAATAGCACTGCTAATGCCCGCAAGTTCTTCATGTCAAGAGCTGCAAGCAACACTGACTTTATTACAGCTATGCCAGAAATGCCAACACAGCCTAGCTTGATCAGTGAGCTTAACGCAGGAACAGACTTGGTTTACGATGCCAACAAGGCAACCAATACTTATGTTATCAAGAACAAGAACAAGCTCGACTTTACTGGAAAGAAGATTAAGGGTGTAACCATCTTCATCAAGGGCGACTGCAAGATGACATACGATGAGTCTCTTGGTGGCAATACATTTGTACTCGACAAGGGCGCAACACTTGAGTTCACTGGTAAAGGTCCTATGCTCGCTAAGGGTGATAAGCTTTACAACAAGTTGAGTGGTACTATCAAGTCTTCCAATGATATTGTTATCGAAGGCGAAATCTATGCTGACTGGGTAGGCACAGGCGAGAGTGGTCAGGAAATGAAGGGTGGCCTTGGCACAACAACAGCTGATGCCAAAGGCAACAAGGTTGTTCCTACACAGAACATCACATTCAAGAGTGGTGCAAAGGCATATATCAACGGTTCTCTCCGTGCCAAGAAGTTGACTATCGAAGATGGAGCTGTTGTTACAACAACTTGCAACGTCTTGAACTCTGACCAGGTAGACCTTGATGGTGCATTGAAGGTAGATGGTTTCTTCCACACAGGAGTCCTCAACATAAATGGCTTGTTGGATGCAAGCGCAGCAACAGCAGCAGTTAAGGCTTCTAAGGAGCTTAACTTGGAAGATGGTTCTGTTATCAAGGCCAACTACGTCAACGTTACCAACAACGAGTACGACGCTAACAAGAAAGTAACTAAGGTTGGTGAAGCTGCATTGAACTTGAATAAGGGTGGTAAGATTCTTATCTCCGACAAGAGTGTTATCAATGTTAACAACCTCAATACCGACAACGCCTCTTCAGGTCAGGTAACTTTGCAAGGCAATAATGCTGTAGCAGTAATTAAGGCTGACAAGTTCACCAATAATGGTGATGACATGATCAACTCTTTTGCTACCCCAGGTACAAACTCAACTTTGTTGCTCCAACTCTCACAGTGCTACAATGGTACAAGCGAAATGCCATCACAGGCAGACCTCGACATCTCCGCTTCTTACCTTGACTACGACAAGGCAACAACAGGTGATGTAGTTGACTTCAAGGAAGAAGAGAACAAGCAGTATGGCTATGAGTTGAAGGTTGACGTAAACGCAATCAAGGAAACTCCAAAGCTCGACTTGGTTTCAGCATTTGGATCCGCAAACACATTGTCTGCTACATGTATCCAGACTGTTGGCAACTATGTATATGTTTCTTATCATACCCATGGCAATCACCAATATGGTGGTGGTCTCGAGGTGCTCCGCATGGACAACAATCAATTGACAGCTGAACAGCAAGTAACTGCTAACGCCGGTTTGGATGTAAACCACTTGATCGTTGACAACAACAAGTTGTACGTAGCAGCTTCAGACCAGCAAAAGGGTGCTTTCTTCGGAGTTGCAGACTTGGAGAATAACATCATCAAGGGTGGTACAGAAAATCTCGAGATGAAGGAGTATGCATTTGATGCTACAAACAAGAAGAATGGTATTGATGCTAACTGTGTTGTTAAGTATGGTGATAACTTCGTTGTTTCTTCAACTAGAGGTTATGAACTTTACGACAAGGACTTCACCCATACAACATTTACCACACCAGCTGACGCTAAGCATGTAACTGTTGGCGACGGAAAGCTTTATGGTTTGGTTGCAAATGGTACAACCAACGGTATCGTCAATGTGTTCAATGGTGTAAACCTCGCTCAGGACAATGCAACATTGACATTCAATACATTTGGCAACGTAAGTCCTGTTGATGGCAAGAACACTATCGCTTACGACAATGGTTATCTCTATGTTTGCCAGGGTGAGAATGGACTCGTTTGCTACAATGCAACAACAGGAAAAGAGGAATGGTCATACACCGTTCCAACCATCCACAACCAAAAGAACGGCAAATACGGAAATGTAAAGGGCTACTGCAATGGTGTAGCTGTTGACAGCAAGTATGTATATGTAGCCGCTGGTGGTTATGGTGTTGTTGTACTTGACAAGAACAACAAGGGCAAAGAGCTTTGCCATCGTGTAGCATTCAACGGTAAGACAGAGGATGGCAAGTTAGTTAATGCTAACTCTGCAAACTACGTAACTATCGGCCAGGATGGCAATATCTACGTAGCTTACGGTAAGAGCCGTGTACAGGTATTCAAGTTGACTTCTACAAAGAAATAAAGTTAACATAGAAGAATAATACAAAATTGTTCTCCCACTACTACTATAGTTCTAGTGGGAGAACAAACCTTATAAAAGCTAAATTAACTAGCTAAAAAGGTATACATTAAAGATGAATATTAACGAATAATATAACTAACATGAAAGCAATAAACATCAAACTTGCTTCTTTTACGTTTGCTGCAATGCTCCTTGCATCTTGTAGCGACTCCAACGAGGGTTCTGGTGTAACCCCTACTAACCCAGACGTAGTTGGAAAAGAAGTAACATCCATTACCGATGCCCAGACTTTGGCTGCTCGTGTAAGAAACTACAAGAGTGCTAAGGTAAGCTCTCGTGTTGCAGGAGCTACAAACAATGATTTGAAGGAAGTTTACAACATGCCAGCTGAACCTACAGATGAGGAACTCAGCAAGGCTGTTGAAACAAATACCGCGCAACTTGCGTATGGAACAGATGTAAGCAAACCATTTATCATTAAAAAAGGCCAAGAAGTAACAAGCAACATCAATTTATCAGGCGCTGCGACTCTATATATTGCAGGAAAACTTCATGCCACAGGTTGCTATGGCAACGGTGTATGGGACAACTCAATAGGTGCAACAAGATGTGCTAAAATTATTCTACTTCCAGGTGCAGAATTGACGTTAGACTACGATTGCTCTAATATGTTCAATACTTCAGGTGTGAAGTTGTACAATTATGGAGGCACATTTAAGCTAAAAGAAGGTACAACTAGCACCAAGATTGGTAAAGATGAAGGTTATTATACTACATCAGACTGGAATCTTGGAAACACAAAACTTACTATCGACAATCAAGCAAAACTTTATGTAGGCGGCAAGCTTACAGTTGGTGATATTGAATTCAAAAAAGATTGTTTAGTAAATCTCCAAGGTGGAGTTGACGGCCTTGACGGCAAAGACATGACTATTGATGGAATCGTCAATATTGATGGCAATTTGAACTTCAACAGTTTGACACTTCAAAATGCAGGTCAGCTATATTGTTGTTCATTGAACCTTACAGGCGATTTCAAATCCACAGGAGGTGATAGTGCTGGTAGCGCACTTCATACAAGCTACCTCAAAGCAAAGCAACTTCTTCTTGCTTCAAGCAATAACATTTACCTTGTAAACAACAGTAGTATTGAGGTAGAAGGTACATTGCAATGCAATAAGAATGCCTCTGCTATGATTTTCCTTCAGGGAGAAAATGCAAAAGCATACATCAAGGCTAAGACTATCAAGTATAATGGTAGCGGAAGCCCAAATTCATTGAGAGACTGCTACATCTTCAACGCAATGAATACCGGTGGTGAGTTCTGGCTAGACATCGACAACGTAGATGATAGCGCAACGGGCGAGAACAATCTTGCCTTTAGTGATGTTAACTGGGAAGGTTCAGGTAAAACTCATAACTATAGAATGAGCGACTCCCCTATTACATTGGAACCAGCAAAATGTGGTTATAATATCGTGCCACAGCAGCCAGGTAAGCACTTGGACGAAATTGGTACCATTACATACGATCATACCCATGACATCTCCGCAACATGCATTCAGCCATACAATGGCAAGTTGTATATGTCTTATCACACACGTGGAACAGGTCACGGTGGATGTATCGAGGTATTCGAGACAGACAATCAGAATCAGACCAAGCTTCTCCAGTTCTTGCAGGACACAGAGAATTCATTGGACTTCAACCATCTGATGATTGATTCCAAGCCTTCTACTCCAAACCTGTACGTTGTAGGTAACTATAGCTACAGCAACGACAAGGGCGTTTCTGCTGATGCAGGTGCAATGATGGCTAGAATCGCATTGAGAAGCGATGGCTTGATGAATACAGATGTTCAGCATATCTCAGACGCAGCTGTCAATCCATTGATTGTTGTTCCATTGGAAAACAATCAGAAAAACAATGAGGATGAGAATGCCATTGTTCGTGATGGAGACAAGCTTCTTGTAACAAGCACAAGAGGTTACGAGGTCTACGACCCTAATTCTCTCGAACTTCTGAGCAGCAAGAAGACTCCAGGAAAGGCTAAGCACATTGCACTCAACAACAATGAGATTGCTACATTATACTACAACAACAGAAATCTCTCAAGTGTTGATACTCCTGTAGCAGGTACTTTGGAACTCTTTAATGCGGGGACCGACATCACAACAGCTACTCCAAACAAGAGCATCGCAATCTCAGAGATTGCACCTAACAATGGTAAGAACACTATCGCTATCGACGGTAACAACATCTATGTATGCCGCAGCGCCAATGGTCTTTCTTGCTATGACAAGCAGTCTGGTGCAGAAAAGTGGACATGGCAAGCTCCTCTTACAGCTACAACAAACAAGCCACAGGGATATGCTAACGGTGTAACTTTCGATAGCAACTATATCTATCTAGCTTGCGGTGGTTACGGTCTCATCGTACTCGACAAAAATAAGATGGAAGATGGCAAGCCTGCTGTCGTAGCAAAGACAAGAGTAACAGGTGTAACTAACGACAAGGGCAAGATCGTTTGGAATTCTGCCAACTACGTTACATTATACAACGGCTTGATTTATGTAGCTTACGGTAAGAACAGATTACACATTTACAAACTTGTGGATGGTAGCGTATCTGGTTCAGCTGGTGATACTACAAAGACAGAAACAAAGAAGTAAAATAAGACCGAACGTATTTTATTATACTAAGAACACTATGGAATGCAGCTGCAAGCCTGCAGCTGCATTCTTTGTGTTTAAAACATTCAAAACCTCATGAAGCGTATAACTATCTCTAACACAGCAACTATCCTCACAACCGCCCTACTGCTCGCAGCAGGACAGGAAATGATGGCGCAAACTCAAAGCAAAAGAAAGAGTTTCAGCCCCAAAATGCTCGTATACGAGAACCTGAAGAACGAAAACGTGCTCAGACACTTCGACGAACGCTTCAAGCAACTCGACACCCTGCTCAACAAACCTATTTGGGTCAAGGCACCCGTCATCGAGCTGGGACTCAACAAACAACATACCACTGACACTAGAACCACTGACTCTCTCTACTGGGCAAAGACTGCTCACGAACAGCTAGCCCTCAAGAGACACCACGGACTCGAGGTAACCGGACAAGTATACGCACGCCCCGACTCCTACTTTGACTCTGACAACGACGACGCCGAAAAGGTATCTAAATATAAAGCTAAAATCCAAGCCGAACTGGGATGGAACCTCATCAACAGCAAGTTCTACCAGGGCAAGGAGAAACGCAACAAGATTGCTCTCGACAATGAACTGGCGAGACTGCAAGAAAAGAAACACCTCACTGCCGACATCTATGACAAGGCAGCTGATGAACTGACGGAAAGATATAACTTCTATATAGGAACGGTCATCGCTCACCGACTCGACAACCTCGACATCATGAACGAGGCATACCAGTTTATGCTGGAGAAAGACCGAATCAGCAACGACAAGATGATCAAGGTGATGAACGACAAGCTGGAGGCGGAATACGACATCTCCATCCTCTGCTCCGACCGAGACATCTCCAACAAGCCGATATACCGCATCAAGCCTACCCGAGTGACGGTAGACACCCTCGCCCTCTGGGACCACGTGAACAACGAGAGCCTCGAGTCGAGAATCATGATGGTGAAAGAACAAATTGCAGACAACGACAGCAAGCTGACCAACTACCTGGGCACTACACGTCTTACCCCATTCGCCCGATGGAGCAGCTACTGGCAGAGCAACAACAAGATAAGCAACAACGCCGACGTGGGCGTGCGCTTCACCATCCCACTCTACAACGAGAGCCCGCGAAAGCGACAGGCACTCGAGACGCAGAAGGAAATCATCCGAAGCCAACGTGGCACCGACGTGAAGGCCATCCGACAGGACGTGGGAATCCTGCTCAAGAAGATAGAAAACCTCAACGAGGCCATCAAGACCGAGAACTATCACATCGAGCAAACCACCAAGTATATCGACATGCGACGCTACGCATACAAGCAGCAAAAACAGGGATACAACTTCCTGATGCGCATGGAGGAATACACCGGACTGCTGGAAAGCATGGAAAGAATGTATAAGTTGATGTTGAACCGCGGACTAGCCATCATCAATATCGAGAAGGCTGTCAGCATATATGAAAACAATACCATATTCAAGGAAATAGAGCTATGAACGAGTTTCAGTACAATAGCACGCCACAAGAGCAAGCGATGTCCGACCTCCTCAAGAGTCAGAGCCATCGTCTCGCAAGACAGCAGCTCATCTTTGCGCTGATCTTCATATTCGTCATCGTACTGATGGCCTACTATATCGTGACCAGAATGATATGGGCCATCTTCGACGGTTATGTGACCATCGACGAGAACCACATCAGCGCCGTGGACGACATCTATATCCTGAAGGTGAACAAGGAGATGGGCGAGGTGGTACACAAGGGCGACACGCTCTACAGCTACGTGTTGCTCGGCAACATCGTGAACCAGTACGACCCTAACATCATCCCATCCGCCGTGAAGGAAACCCACGACATGGAGGTGCAGGCGAAACTGGCGCGCGAGGAAATACCCGTGCTCAGAACTCGTCTCGCCGAACTGAGAAAACAGAAGGCATCTGAAGTTTCCGACATCTACTATGGCTTGACCGACAACACCAAGCGCAACGCGCTCGACGCCGAGATTGCCGAGGTGGAGGAAGAGCTGAGAAAACAGGCTGCCAAGGTGGAAATCTACGCCAACGCCAAGAACACCACCTACAACTTCATGGCACGAAGAGGAGCCGGACTGCACGGCGCAGCCATGCCTTACTCCAACCGTGGCGACATCTACAGCCCGGGACTGGTACACTACTGCTGCGCGCCAGCCGACGCTTACATATCCAAAATCAACGTGAGCGACAGAACACTAGTGTTCAAGAGCGACGAGGTGATGACCATCCAGCACACCGACTACGCAGCCTGCCACCTGGGCGTCATCACATACGTGCCTAACGACAAGGTGAAATACATGGAGTGTCCCGACGATGCCGACATCATCATCAACAACGACCTGGAGCTGAAAGGCAAGCTGCAAATGGTGGGTCTGCGCGTGGAGGAGATTCCGAAGCACCTGCAGAGCAACTTCTCGCACGACGCCAACGCCGTGGTGGCAGTGTTCACCTTCAACCCGAACCAGCGAGTGCCGGCATGGGTGATGAGCAACAAACTGCCAGTAAGAGTGAGAGTGAACAAGATAAGCGCCATGCTCGACCCTCGCCCACTGCCGATGTACACCATCCCTGTGGACAAGACGCAGAACGTGAACCGAAGCTCCAAGCTTATCACCACAGACAACCCAAAAGACAAAACAAACAAGAAATAAACAGAAGAAGAGATGATTGGATTAAGAAGAAATAAACGTGGAGACATGGTGCTGACCATCGATAGCTACATCGACATCGACTCGACACCAGACATCCAGTCAGACTACTTCGATTGCATATACATCAATACGAAGAGTGAGCGCGCCTTCCATGCCATCCTGTATGGAGCCAGCCCTATCCTATCGTATAAGTGCAGTTACAAGCCGGTATTCGTCAACACGGCGGTATCGGGCAAGGAGCAGATCACCGACTACATCGTCGACGCCTTCGTCTCCGACATGAGCAACGAGAAGGTGTACGAGATCATCGACAAGATCAAGGCGGCATGCAAGAAATACGGCGTGAAGCAGGAGGTGACCCGACCTACGCAGCCGAACCAACTCTTCGCCAACATCCTGCGCTACCTGCTCTCCAGAGACCAGCGCATCATGGGGCACCGACTCCTCGAGAAGTCATCGCTCGGATACATCAACCCGATCTTCGAGCACTACCATAGCATGGGACTCTTCCACCTGAACGAGATGTTCATGTTCAAGGACACCATGCTGGAGTATGGCGCACTGCGCGTACACCGATACCTCATCAAGGAGCACCTCTGTCCTAAGTGCAACCACTCGCATCTGCTCTATACGGAGTGCTGCCCTAAGTGCGGTAGCTCCAACCTGAAGATACAGAACATCATCCACCACTTCTCCTGCGCCAACGTGTCGCCGGAGAGCACCTACAACGTGGGCGGCATGCTGGTATGCCCTAAGTGTCACAAGAAGCTGCGCCACATCGGCGTGGACTACGACCGACCGGCGGTGATCTACTCTTGCAACGACTGCGAGAACTCCTTCACCACCCCTGTCACGAAGGCAACCTGCTGCTACTGCGAGGGCACGTTCCCTGTGAGCGCACTGGTGCCGCGCGACGTGGTGGACTACGAGATAACCGAGGAAGGTATCCGCACGCTGACCCAGGGCAGCATCATGTTCAACAACATGGTGAACATCTACGATAACTTCATGGAGTACTCACTGCTCGTGAACCGCTTGCGCCGACAACTCCTGGAAACCTACCGACGCGAGGAACTCTCCGTCATCGTGGGCAAGATATGGATACTGAACGGCAACCAGGAGACCGTGAAGATCAAGGAGAGCATACAGTCGACATTCTGCCGCATATTCAGCAACCACAAGGTGTCGTACAACAACAACATCTTCTACATCGCCTACACCGCCTTCCAGGAGATGAGCGTGGAGGAGGCACAGAAGCAGCTGAGCATCGAGATGTCGAAGGCCATCCGACTTGTGGCTGACAAGATAGAACCTGATGAAATCATCTGCTGCGTGCTCGATACCAAGAAGAAGGCTGTGGACGGAAAGTACGAGGACTTCTTCGACCAGCTGAACTTCATCGAGCTGACGCCAGATGACTACTGCGGCTACTCGGAGGTGCCACTGACACAAGACGAGACGGCGACAGAGCCAGAGCCAGAACAGCTCAACTTCGAGCAAGATAAAGAGGCACCGGAGGACAAGGTGATGAGACGAGTGAAACTCTACAAGCAAATCGTGGCAGCGCTCATCGTCATCGCCGGTATACTAATACTCCTCGCCATCCTCTCGCTCACCATATTGAGATAACCAGAATCAAAGAAAGGAGACTACTAGCATGTTCAATATAGTAGAAGACTTGAATCACTTCTGGGACTGGATCAGCACATTGTCGTTCAGCAGTATCGTCAACACCTATTGGTTCCTCTTCTTCATCGAGATGCCAAGATACTATATCTTGGAATACTTGGTGATAGGCTGGCGTTTCACCAACCGAAGACAGAGAGAGAAAGAGAAGGAATTAGCCAAGTTCTACCTCTATCGAGAGAATCCGCTGGTAAGCATCCTCGTACCGGGCAAGAACGAAGGAAAGAACATATATAAGATGGTGAAGTCGCTCGCCGAGCAAACCTACCGACACTACGAGATCATCGTGGTCGACGACGGCAGCGACGACGACACCAAGCTGATATGCAACGACCTGTATCGCGCAGGACTCATCGACTACTATTTTCGACTGGAGAACCGAGGCGGAAAGGCGGCAGCCAGCAACTATGGAGCCAACATGGCGAACGGCAAGTATATCGTGTGCCTCGACGCCGACTCCTCGCTCGACCGCGACGCACTGGAAAAGGTGCTCATCCCCTTCTACCTCGACGGTATGGTGAAGGCGGTGGGCGGTTGCATCGAGGTGAGAAACTACGACGCCACCATTTGCTCGTCGCTACAGGCGTTCGAATACTTGAAGCGAATACAAGTGGGACGCATCGTGACCAGCGAGCTGGGCATCTACCACATCATCTCGGGTGCCTTCGGTGCCTTCGACCACCAGACGCTCAAGGAGGTGGGATACTGGGACATCGGTCCGGGACTTGACGGCGACCTGACGCAGAAAATCAGAAAGGCGGGCTACAAGGTGAAGTTCGCCGAGGATGCCATCTGCATGACCAACGTGCCTACCAAGTGGTACAAGCTGTACCACCAGCGCATCAGATGGTCGCGCTCGCTCGTACGCTTCCGCCTGCGCAAGCACATCGACATCCTGCTGCCTACCAAGAACTGGAACATCCTCAACTGGATTTCCAACATGGAGAGCGTGATGTACGACTGCTTCCTCAACTTCCTATGGCTGTGGTATATCGTGAAACTGATGATTACCTTCAACACCCACATCTGGGAGATCCTGGCGCTGGGCTACTTTATCCGAGTATGCTTCTCGCAGTTTGCCTTCCTCCTGGTGCTGATGGTGACGGAGCGCAAGAAGACGGCGTGGTTCCTCTACAAGTACACGCCGCTCATGTCGCCTTACACAGGTTACTTCCTGCGTATCGCCCGACTCTCAGCCCACCTGCAGGAGCTCTTCTTCCGCCGTTCTTACAAGGATGCGTGGAACCCAGAGAAGACCTCACGCTACGCCCAGTTGGAGGATATGTAATGCCTATCGGGATATAGCCAACGCCAGCCGGAGGCATCTCACAAAAGAAAATAATATTAATAAACAAATAAATATAAATTATATGATAAATAAGTCTTTTGAGTTTAAGATTGGAGTGATAGGACTGGGGTACGTAGGTACACCACTTGCCTGCTTATTCTCAAAGAAATACGACACACTGGGTTACGACATCAACGCAGCCAAGGTGGCAAAGCTATCCAGCGGCGCTGTCGATAACAAGCAGCTATCTAAAGCCATGGAACAGGGACTTAGACTGACAAGCAACATAGATGACCTAAAGGATAGAAACGTTTACATCATCGCCGTGCCTACGCCAGTCAACAAGTCGAACAAGCCAGACATCAGCTGCGTAAGAAACGCAACCACAGCCGTAGGAAAGATACTGAAGGAGGGCGACATCGTGGTCTACGAATCTACCGTGTATCCAGGTCTTACAGAAGAAGTATGCGCACCACTCCTGGCCGCCACTTCAGGACTGAAACTGAACCAAAGTTTCTACGTGGGTTTCTCGCCAGAACGCATCAACCCAGGCGACACCATACATACTATCGAAAACATCGTGAAGGTAACAAGTGGCTCCACACCAGAGGCAGCCGAGATCATCGACTCGCTCTATGCGTCGGTACTGACCCACGGCACCCACAAGGCGAAGAGCATCAAGATAGCAGAGGCTTGCAAGCTGATGGAAAACTGCCAGCGCGACGTGCAGATAGCCTTCTTCAATGAGATGGAGAAAATCTTCGACAAGATGAACATCAATATCGAGGAAGTTACAGCCGCAGCCAGCACCAAGTGGAATTTCGTGCCAGCCACACCGGGACTCGTGGGCGGTCACTGCATCGCAGTAGACCCTTACTACCTCATCAACAAAGCACAGGAGGTAGACGTAGTTCCTTCGCTCCTCTCCACCGCACGCGAGGTAAACGAGCAGATGGCGGTATGGATGGCAGGAAAGATCAAGAGTGCCAGCGAGCAGCGCAAGTTTAACGCTCCAGATACCAAGGTGTTGATTCTCGGCTTCTCGTTCAAGCCAGACAGCGACGACATCCGAAACACGAAGGTGGCTGACCTCTACATCAACTTGGTGGGCGCAGGCTACAAGACCTGTCTCTACGACCCACTCGTAGATGTGGAAGAAGTGAAGGAAGAATATGGCATCAACGTGACCAACGACCCTAAGGTACTCGACAACGTGTACGACATCGTGGTCATCGGAACCCACCACAAGGTATTCGACAGCATCGACCTCAAGAAGGTGATTGCCGAAAAAGGATTCCTTTGCGACATCTACGGAATACACAAGGTTAGAGGATAAGCACATCCTCTAACCCTTCTCCGGGGCAGACGCATGCCTTATGGCGTGATTTCTGATATACCCCAATATTATACAAAGACAAATAAAAGGCGAAAAAGTAAAGAATCCGAGCACTACATGCCAGCTTTACAAAACTTAACCGAGCTATAAATATAAATATAAACAAAACCATAATAATAACTGATAGGAAAGATGGATAAGTGCAGAGTATTAATCGTGGATGACATTCCAGAGAATGTGCAGACACTCAAAGATATGATCGAAGACATGGGCATCGACATCAAAGAGGCCAACGGTGGCAAGGAAGCCATGGAACTAGTGGACAGTTACAAACCACAGATCATCTTCCTCGACCTGATGATGCCAGCAGTGAACGGCTGGGATGTCATAGAACATGTGCGAAAAGATTACAAGAAAACAGAAATGGCCATCGTGGTTACCTCCTTGCTCAACAACAAGGACAACATCGATGAGTGCTATGAGCTGGGCGTGAACGACTACATCGCCAAACCGCTCATCAAGGCAAGAGTGAGAAGCTCATTGGAGAGCCACATGCTGAACATCAGAAGAACAGCCAGCGAACTCGTTGGCTAACAGTTAACGGATATTCAGAACAAAAGAGTTAATGGATGCGTCCGAAAAGAAGAAGTTCTACCTGTATGGTTGAAACGCCCTGAAAGGGCAAAAGCACCTAGCCCAGGGCAACGCCCTGGGTAAATGTCGGAGAATAAATGCGCCCTGAAAGGGCAGAAGCATTATATTTATGCTTCTACCCTTTCAAGACGTAGTAAGAATGGCGATGGCATGCTGAACTCGCTCGCTCGAAGGGGGATTGACACCCTCCAGCGGATAGTCGATGCCTAGTTTCTCATACTTATAGACACCCAATGTATGATAAGGCAACACATCGATGCGCTCCACATTGGAAAGCGTGTCGATGAACTGGCGCAAGGCTAGGAGATATTCGTCCTTGTCGGTGATGCCTGGTATCAATACGTGGCGTATCCATACCGGCTTGCCGATGTCGCTCAAGTAGCGGGCACAGTCGAGTATGTTTTTATTGGAATGCCGAGTAAGTTTACGGTGCTCTTCATCGTCGATATGCTTGATATCGAGAAGAACAGTATCGGTGACGGACATCAGACGCTCAAATTTTTCGAAGAATGCGCCCTTTCGGTTGAAAGGTTGCGCCGAGGTATCAAGACAAGTGTTGATGCCACGCTGGTGGGCCTTCTCAAAGAGCTCGATGAGGAAATCTATCTGCATCAAGGCTTCTCCCCCACTCACGGTGATGCCTCCCTTATCTCCCCAATAGGTACGGAATCGCTCCGCCTTGTCGAGCAATTCATCGGCTGTAAATTCCTCTCCCTTTCCCACTGCCCAGGAATCGGGATTGTGACAAAACTGGCAGCGCATCGGGCAGCCCTGCAAAAATATCAAAAATCGAATGCCTGGTCCATCTACCGAACCAAAGCTTTCTGTGCTATGTACGAATCCTTTCATAAACCTATTTGCTTTGCGCTTCCTTTTTCCCTTGAATATGGTCGCAAATAACAAGAGCCAAAAAAGCTGCAAATATAATGAAAGTGACAGCTCCCATAAAATCGATTACATCCATACACTATTTCTTTTTATCTTTAGACTTTAAAATACAATATACTCCTATTTCTCATTTGCAGTTAAAGAAACAAAAAAGCCCGCTAAATATCTCTTAGTGAAAAATCTAGCGGGCAATATTCATCGTAAGTGAAAAGGCAAGAGAATTCTTCACTCTTCACTCTTCCCTCTTCACTCTTCACTTTCCTTACAGTCTCTCGTGTGCCTGACGGGCAATCACGTCGAGCTGCTGCTCACGAGTCAAGTCGATGAACTTCACGGCGTAACCGCTCACACGGATGGTGAAGTTCTGGTACTCTTCCTTCTCTGGGTGTTCCATCGCATCCTTGAGCTTATCCACGCCGAACACGTTCACGTTCAAGTGGTGAGCTCCCTGGTTGAAGTAACCGTCCATTACGCCTACCAAGGTCTGGGCACGCTCCTCGTCATTGTGGCCGAGGGCTCCAGGACTGATGGTCTGGGTGTTGGAGATACCATCGAGGGCATACTCGTATGGCAACTTAGCCACTGAGTTGAGGGAAGCGAGCAAGCCGTTCTTCTCTGCACCGTAAGATGGGTTGGCACCTGGAGCCAAAGGAGCACCGGCTGGACGACCATCAGGCATGTTGCTGGTGTACTTACCGTAAACCACGTTCGAAGTGATGGTCAAGATAGAGGTTGTTGGCTCAGAGTTGCGATAAGTATGGTGCTTCTTGATCATGTTCATGAAGGTCTTGAGCAACCAAACTGCAATCTCGTCGGCACGCTCATCGTCGTTACCATAGCGTGGGAAGTCGCCCTCGGTCTTGAAGCTGAGAGGGAAACCTGTCTCGTCGCGGATGATGTTCACCTTGGCGTACTTGATGGCTGAGATGGAGTCAACCACGTGGCTGAAACCTGCGATACCGGTAGCGAAGGTACGGCGCACGTCGGTGTCGATGAGCGCCATCTCGGCTGCCTCGTAGAAGTACTTGTCGTGCATGTAGTGGATGAGGTTCAGGGTCTTCACATAGACACCAGCCAACCAGTCCATCATATCCATGAAGCGTGGCATGAACTCCTCGTAGGTCAACACGTCGCCCTCTACGGCACGATACTTAGGACCGCACTGCTCACGGGTCTTGGAATCTACACCGCCAGATACAGCGTAGGTCAAGCACTTAGCCAAGTTGGCACGAGCGCCGAAGAACTGCATCTCCTTACCAGTCTGTGTAGCTGATACACAGCAGCAGATGCTATAGTCGTCACCCCATACAGGACGCATAACATCGTCGTTCTCATACTGGATAGAACTTGTCTTTACGGAAATCAAGCTAGCGTAGTGCTTGAATGCCTTTGGCAAGCGAGAGCTGTAGAGCACGGTCAAGTTAGGCTCTGGCGAAGGACCCATGTTCTCCAAGGTGTGGAGGAAACGGAAGTCGTTCTTGGTCACCATCGAGCGACCGTCCTGGCCCATACCACCTACCTCAAGTGTAGCCCAAACTGGGTCGCCAGAGAAGAGCTGGTTGTATGAAGGGATACGAGCGAACTTCACCATGCGGAACTTCATCACCAAGTGGTCGATGAGCTCCTGAGCCTCATCCTCTGTAAGCGTACCCTCGTTGAGGTCGCGCTGGATATAGATGTCGAGGAAGGTAGAGATACGACCTACTGACATCGCAGCACCATTCTGAGTCTTCACGGCACCGAGGTAACCGAAGTAGAGCCACTGCACAGCCTCGCGAGCGTTCTTAGCTGGCTGAGAAATGTCGAAACCATAGAGCTGAGCCATCTCCTTCAAGCCCTTCAAAGCCTTGATTTGCATGGAAACTTCCTCACGCAAGCGGATAACCTCGTCGATCATCTCACGGTCGCCCATGTTGAGGAGGTCGTTCTGCTTCTCCTGGATCAAGTAGTCGATACCATAGAGAGCCACACGACGATAGTCGCCCACGATACGGCCACGACCGTAAGTATCAGGCAGACCGGTGAGGATATGGTTGTGGCGCACGTGCTTCATCTCTGGGGTGTAAGCATCGAACACGCCGTCGTTATGAGTCTTGCAATACTTGTGGAAGATCTCGTGGAGTTTCTCCGATGGCTCATAACCGTAAGTAGTGCAAGCCTGCTCAGCCATCTTGATGCCACCGTATGGCATGAAGGCACGCTTCAATGGCTTGTCGGTCTGCAGACCCACCACCTTCTCGAGATCCTTGGTGCCCTCGCCGATGTAGGCAGCACCGTAAGCTGTCAATCCTGAAACCACCTCGGTCTCCATATCAAGCACACCACCCTTGGCACGCTCCTCCTTCTGGAGTTCCTTCAACATACCCCAGAGGGTATTGGTAGCCTGAGTAGGTTCTGCAAGGAACGACTCGTCGCCGTCGTAGCTAGTGTAGTTGTGCTGGATGAAATCACGAAGATTCACCTCACTCTGCCACTTGTTTCCCTTGAAACCTCTCCATTCTGTTTTCATCATTTTGATATTCCTTTTTGTTTTATAAGTTAATAATTATATTGAATTGTACACACTGTTTTGACCTGTACGGTTGGAATGTCCTATACGCCCTGAAAGGGCAGAAGCACCTAGCCCAGGGTAACACCCTGAGGTAAAACGGTGTTAGAATGTCGCCCTGTTTTCTATTTTAAGAAACTACGAAAGGCAGAGAGGCATCCCCCCTCATTCCCCTATACCTTATTATATATAGGCAATAAAAAAGCCCGAACACGAAAGTGCACGGGTTTTCATCTATTGATAGTTTCCAATTTCTCCTTGATTTTATTGAAGCACGCCACAGACATGAAGGCCATCGTAGCCCCCATCACAGCACCAGCAACCGTCCCGATGCCCACGAAAAGCTTTTGTTTTTTCTTATCTGTCATACTTGTCTTAATCAATATGAAACACTTGTTTAATTTCGAGTGCAAAGATACGACAATTAAACGAGAAAAGAGAAGAAAAGCTTAAGATTTTGACTTATCGTCCTTAAAATCCTCATTTATTGGTATTCGATTTGCACAAAAGTTTTTCATTGTGCAATGCCTAAATGGCAAATCATCGTTCATATAGCAACTCATCCTGTCTCATCAGGACGCACCTCGTTTGTTCCTCCCTCTTCATTCCTCCATGCAAAAATCGTGCAATCATGCTAGAAATCATTCAAATATCATGAATCCAACCCTAAATTGAACGATTCTGATAGCCACATCTTACATTTTTTTTGTAATTTTGCAACACAATTTACACTTAAAAAATCAACAAATAAAAACAACAGTAGATATGGCATTAATTACTTCTGGCAAAACTAGCAAAAGCATCGCACTAACGATATTTCTAATGTCGGTGGGCAGCGCCCTGGCCTCAAATCAGCTTAGGAATGAGGCTCATGAAAGTCAGCCTACCCAGTACACCATCCTCACCCACTCCCCAGAGCAGCACATCCAGCATTTCGGAGCAAGTGACGCCTGGAGCATGCAGTTTCTGGGACTTTGGCCTGAGAAACAACAAGAACAGATAGCTGACTGGCTCTTCTCTACAGAGAATGATGCACAGGGCAAGCCGAAAGGCATCGGCCTATCCATCTGGCGATTCAACCTCGGAGCTGGCAGTGAGGAGCAAGGCGACTCTGCACAAATACAACCAGGCACTCGCACACAATGCTTTCTCAATGCCGATGGCACCTACGACTGGAACAAGCAAGCAGGACAACGACGTTTTCTGAAACTTGCCAAACAGCGTGGCGTACCTTACCTCCTAGCCTTCTGTAACTCCGCTCCAGTATTCTATACCCAGAACGAGCTTGCCACCAACACGGGGCGTGGCGGAACTATCAATCTGAAGAAAGATTGCTACGACAAGTTCGGAAAGTTTATCGCCACATCGCTCAAGGGCATCGAGGAACACGATGGCATCCACTTCGATTACATCAGCCCCATAAACGAACCTGACGGCCACTGGAACTGGCTCGGTCCGAAACAAGAGGGAAGCCCTGCCACCAACCGAGAATTTGCCAAGGTGGCCAAGGAGGTAAGCAAGGCATTGGTGAAGAACAAGATGAACACCGAGATCCTCATCAATGAGTCGAGCGACTATCGCTGTCTGCTAGGCACCCACGAAACCGACTGGCAACGTGGTTACGAAATCAACTCATTCTTTACCAAGGACAGCACCCAGACTTACCTGGGCAACGTAAAGCAAGTAATGCCGCTTATCGGAGCGCACAGCTATTGGACCAACACCCCTATCCCTTATATGAGAGAAATCCGCATGAAGGTACGCGAGGCTTGCCAGCAGAAAGGCATCAAGTTCTGGCAAACCGAGATTTGCATCATGGGCAATGACGAAGAAATCGGCGGTGGCACTCCATACGACTTCTCGATGAAGACTGCCCTCTATGTGGCTCGTGTCATCCACCACGACTTGGTATATGCCAACGCCGAGAGTTGGAGTTGGTGGCGTGCCGTTGGAGGCGACTATCGTGACGGACTCATCCGCGTCTATAGCAAAGACGGATGGAAGAGCGGTTGGGCCGTGGATTCCAAGCTGATGTGGGCACTAGGCAACTACTCTCGTTTCATTCGCCCAGGAGCACAACGCTTCGACATCTCCACCTGCTCACCAGAAGGCAAGCTGGTGGAAGAAGGCTACAACGATCCTTACGGCGTAATGTGTTCAGCCTACAAGAATACAGATGGCAAATGGGGCATCGTTGCCATCAATTATGCAGAAGACGTGAAACCTGTCAACTTCCGATTCGACAACCAAGAGCAGAAGAATTGGGAGATGTACCGCACCAGCGATGTTTCTGCCGAAAGCTTGGCTCCTGTGGGCGAAAGCAAAGGATTTACTCTTTTGGCACCTCGCAGCATCACCACTTTCGTACAAAAATAGACCAAATTACGATCATAGTTCACGAAAATAACAAATAATCCTCTTTATTGAACGATTTATATCCATCAATAAGAGGATTATTTCATAAATTTGCAAACAGAATTCGTTCTGAAACAAAAAAGATAATAACTTTTGCAAACATAAATACGTAACAAAAAGATAATACGCAACAAAAATATAAATACGAAACAAAAAGAAATAAGTATATGACATTATCAACAACAATCAAGACTTTCGCCTTTGCCTCTCTCTTGGCTTTGGCTCCAGCCCAGATGATGGCGGCACAGAAAGGTGGCACCTTCACCACGGGCGACAAGACGTTCCTCTTAAACGGCAAGCCTTTCGTTGTGAAAGCTGCCGAGTTACACTACCCTCGCATTCCTCGTGCCTACTGGGAGCACCGCATCAAGATGTGCAAGGCTCTCGGCATGAACACCGTCTGCCTCTACGTGTTCTGGAACATCCATGAGCAACAAGAGGGCAAGTTCGATTTCTCGGGCAACAACGATGTGGCTGCCTTCTGCCGTCTCTGCCAAAAGAACGGCATGTATGTCATCGTGCGCCCAGGTCCATACGTGTGTGCTGAGTGGGAAATGGGCGGTCTGCCTTGGTGGCTTCTGAAGAAGAAGGACATCCGCTTGCGTGAGCAGGACCCTTACTTCATGCAGCGTGTGGAGATCTTCGAGAAGGAGGTGGGCAAGCAGCTCGCTTCCCTCACCATCCAGAACGGCGGACCTATCATCATGGTACAAGTGGAGAACGAGTATGGCTCCTACGGCAAGGACAAGCCTTACGTGAGCGCCATCCGTGACATCGTGAAGAAGAGCGGCTTCGACAAGGTGAGCCTCTTCCAGTGCGACTGGTCAAGCAACTTCCTCAACAATGGTCTCGACGACCTTACCTGGACGATGAACTTCGGAACGGGTGCCAACATCGACGACCAGTTCAAGCGCCTCGGCGAGGTGCGTCCGAACGCCCCTAAGATGTGCTCCGAGTTCTGGAGCGGATGGTTCGACAAGTGGGGAGCCAAGCACGAGACCCGTCCTGCCAAGGCGATGGTGGAAGGCATCGACGAGATGCTCTCCAAGGGCATCAGCT